>Ga0222714_10005881_pt1 | contig 11541 bp, 15 predicted proteins | sample C33_3DmetaG_FD_165048 | JGI IMG/M metagenome (GOLD analysis project Ga0222714, IMG submission 165048) | Estuarine water microbial communities from San Francisco Bay, California, United States - C33_3D | ecosystem: Environmental > Aquatic > Marine > Unclassified | place: USA: California... | reverse complement strand
AATCAACTGCAGCTAAAATTCAATCTTTAATGGATGTTAGAGATGGAAACTCTGGAGAAACAGATTGGCATGAAGCAGCTAGATCACTTGCTATATTCTCAGCATTTACTGAAGGAGTAAATTTATTCTCTTCTTTTGCAGTATTGTTATCATTTAAAATGAGAAACAAATTAAAAGGAGTAGGACAAATAGTTGAATGGTCTGTAAGAGATGAATCACTTCACTCTGAAGCAGGATGTTGGTTATTCAGAACTTTAATGGAAGAATATCCAGAATTAAAAACAGAAAGACTTATTAACGATATTAAAGAAGCAGCAACGCTTGCTTTAGAATTAGAATTCAATTTTATTGATAAAGTATTTGAAATGGGAGATTTAGAGAATTTATCTAAAAATGACCTTAAAAACTTTATTAAACACAGAGTAAACACTAAGATGGGAGATTTAGGATTAAAACCTTTAATACCTTCAGATCAAATCGATAAAGGAGCTTTGAAACAAATGTTATGGTTTGATGCTGTAGTAGCAGGTAAACAGCATACAGATTTCTTTGCAAATAGAGTAACAAATTATGCTAAAGGGCATATGGATTGGGACAACGCATTTTAATTTAATTTTATGGGAGTAGATTACAGTACCTGGAAACCAGGTGTAGATTATCCGGAATGGATGAATGAAGTATCTTTGGCAACAATTTCAAACGGGTATTTACTACCTGATGAAAATCCAAAGAAAGCATACAGAAGAGTTGCTGATGCAGTAGCTAAAAGATTAGATCGTCCTGATCTAGCAAATAAATTTTTTAAGTATATGTGGAAGGGTTGGTTAAACCTAGCTTCACCAGTACTGTCAAACACTGGAACTGATAAAGGACTCCCAATCTCATGTTTCGGTATAGATACTCCTGATTCAATCAGAGGTATAGGGTTAACTAATGCAGAACTAATGAGACTTACTTCTCTAGGAGGAGGAGTTGGAATTGGATTAGGAAGAGTTAGAGGAAGAGGAAAAAAGATCGCAAATGGCGATACAGGTAACTCAGAAGGAATTGTGCCTTGGGCTAAGATCTATGATTCAACTATTATTGCTACAAATCAAGGATCAGTTCGTAGAGGAGCAGCTTCTGTAAACTTAGATATCAATCATACTGATATAAAAGAGTTTTTACGTATTAGAAGACCTCAAGGAGATCCAAACCGTCAATGTTTGAATTTACATCAATGTGTTTCTATTGATGATAAATTTATGCAAAGATTAGAGCATAGAGATCCAGAGGCAATGGAGTTATGGGTTGAGATTTTAAAATCAAGAGTTGAGACAGGAGAGCCTTATATTATGTTTAAGGATAATGTTAACAACGCTAATCCACCAGCATACGTTAAGAACAACTTAGATGTAACAATGACAAACATCTGTTCAGAGATTGCATTACATACTGACGAAGAGCATTCATTTGTTTGTTGTTTATCTTCTTTGAACCTAACAAAATACGACGAGTGGAAAGATACTGATTTAGTTGAAACAGCAATCTATTTCTTAGATGGAGTATTGGAAGAGTTCTTAGTTAAGACAAATGGTAAAGATTCTCTAATTAGAGCACATAGATCAGCTAAGAAAGGAAGAGCATTAGGATTAGGAGTTTTAGGATGGCATTCATTTTTACAATCAAAAGGATTGCCTTTTAATTCAATTGCATCCACTTCTTGGACAAATAGAATCTTCTCTCAAATTAAAACACAAGCAGAAGCTGCTTCTAGAAAATTAGCAGAAGAATACGGAGAGCCAGTTTGGTGTAAAGGAACAGGAATGAGAAATACGCATTTAATTGCAATTGCTCCAACAGTTTCTAATTCAACAATCTCAGGAGGAGTATCAGCAGGTATTGAACCAATTCCGGCAAACGTATATACTTTTAATTCTTCTAAAGGAACTTTCATCAGAAAGAATCCAGTATTAGAAAAGTATCTAGAAGACAAAGGGCACAATACAGAAGAGGTATGGCAACAAATTCTTAAGGATAGAGGGTCAATTGCAAACCTACCGGAAGATATTATGCCGTTTGAAGATAAAGAAGTATTCTTAACATTTGCAGAAATAAACCAATTGGCTTTAGTTGAGCAAGCAGCCATTAGGGGTAAGTATGTTGACCAAGCTCAATCACTAAACTTAGCATTCGATCCAGGAGATAGTCCTAAGTTCATAAACCTAGTTCACCAGACAGCTTGGAAACTTGGATTAAAAACGTTATATTATTTAAGAACTGATTCTGTCATAAACGGAGATATTGGAAGTAGAACTTCTGAAGACTGTTTAAGCTGTGATGGATAAAAATTAAAAAAAATGATATACGTAATTGTAGCAAGTTTATTTGCAATTGGAGTTTTAGTTTATATGTTAAATATGACTAAAGCAGAAGTTAAAAGATTAGAAACTACTATCGTTGAAAGAGAATTAGAATTAATTGAAGAGATCAAGAAAGCTAGAAAAGATTCTAAATTTAGATCTTCAGCAGTTAACTGGGGAAAGAGTATAGAACATTTTGTTCCTTTCATGACTAAGTTTCCATTACCACCAGAAGATGTAGTATTCCTTGGAATGCCAATTGATTATGTAGGATTTACAGATACAGAAAGTGCAAAGAAATGTAAGGTACATTTCGTAGAAGTTAAAAGTGGAGTTTCTTTTTTATCTACTAAACAAAAAAACATTAAAAAAGCTATTGAAGAAGGAAGAGTGGTATTCCACGAAATTGCAGTTGATTCCAATCGAGCAGAGATCGTAGAAGAATAGCTATTTATATGAAATGAATATATCAGCCAAAATAGCAAAATTGTTATACCCCCTACTAATACTAGGGGGTATTTTGTCTTCCTACGGGCAGAACTTTAACTATTCAGGGTATATATACGGTACTAAAGAAATAGGTGTACAAGGAATAGCTGTAAAACTGTATGCTAGAACATCAGGTAATTCAGCTGTAACAGCAGGATCAGAACAATTTGGAGTTACTAATGGATCAACATTCTTAGCTCGAAATGTATTTAATGCCTCTCCAAATAATAGTACAACTTATAATTATACTACTACAAACGCTTTTACAGTAACTACTGCTGCAGGATCTGCAACAATAGCTCCATTTTCATCCAATATACCGGCTAATAGAAATAGGGGAACATCTGTACTATATTCTTCTCAAGCGGATGAAGCTTCGGTAGCTATAACACTACCAGCAGGATTTACAACTTCTTTCTTAGGAAATAATTACACAAGTGGGCACGTAAATGCTAATTCATGGTTTACTTTTGGAACAACAAGTAGTAATGGATATCAGGGAAATGCTACTAATCCCTCAGCACCTACAATTCATATAGGGTCTGTTGACAATAGCTTCTCAGATAATAATATGACTTATGTTTCTACAGAAGCGTACACAGACTCATATTGGGGAGAAGTATTTAGAGTTAGATATGAAGGTAACTCTAAATATACACAAACTGGAGTAGACACTATTTGGGATTTATATTTTATAAAAAATCAACCTAATGTAAAATTAGTAGTCTGGAGACAGTTTACAACAGATGGCTCCAGTACTAGTATCTCAGGAACACCTGCAGGACCTTGGACTTTAAACACAACCTCGACTACAAATGCTTCAGGACAATACAATTTCAATACTTCGTTAAGTAATACATCATATGAGTTCTATATTCAAATAGATACTCCAACATTAACAAATGCTCTAGCTACTACTGATGCTACTGATGGAAATGTTAAAGTATTAAATGGAGGATTAACATCTTTAGATTACTACAGGTACGATGTTAATAATGCAAACAGTGTAACTGTATCAGATATCTATTCTGTATTTATGAGAAGGAATGGAGTAATGCCTTCTTATAGCGGTACATTACCTGTACTAAGAATATTTACTCCAACAGAATTTAACACAATAAAGAACTCAAGTACAGATTTAAGATCTACCTATCCAGGAGTTCAGTCAATAACAATAAATAACCCAACATCAGGAGGCACATCTAACTATTATATAACACGATTAGGATACAGTAATTAGAATATGAAACTACCTACCTACTATATTAAAAGTTTACTGTACATACTCCTACTTACTGTAGGAGGTATTTTCACATCCTACAGTCAAACCTTCACACACTCAGGATATATTTACGGATCAAATGCTACAGGAATACCAGGAGTACCAGTTTATCTCTACAGTAGAACAACTCCAACCCTAACAGGATTTACTTCGCAAAATAATTATAACGGGCATTCGTACTATAGAAGTACAGGTTCAATGACTTGGACAGCTGCAAAAACAGCTTGTGAAAATATGGGAGGGCATTTAGTAACTGTAACAACAGCTGCTGAAAATACCTTTATATTTAATCTATGGCCTTCAGGGTGGATAGGATTAACAGATGAAGCTGTAGAAGGACAGTGGAGATGGGTAACAGGAGAAACTTATTCATGGAGTAACTGGAATCCGGGTGAACCTAATAACGCCGGTAATGAGGATTATATTCAATTTGTAGGAGGAGGTAAATGGAATGATTTACCTAACAACTCACTTCCCTATGTATTAGAATTTGAATATATTGTAGGGTATACTTCTTGGACTTTAGCAGCAACAGCAACAACAGATATTACAGGAAGATATTCCTTTTCAACACCAACAAATCCTTCCATAGAATACTACATAACGTTTACTCCACCTACTCTACCTACCTTAACAAATACCGATGCTCAAGTTTCAAATAGCATAGTATTAGGAACATTAGCTTTAAAGAGTAGAGACTATTTTAGATTCGATACAAATAGTGATGGAAGAATAACAATATCAGACACTTATTCAATATTTGCAAAAAAGAACGGAGTACTAAGTTCATTCTCAGCAACACCTCCAGATAGTAGAATATTTACAACATCACAGTGGAGTACGATTAATGCAGGAACAGCAAATCTAAAAACATCGTATCCAGGAGTTCAGACAATAACAATCAATACACCTCTATCAGGTGGAGTTTCTTCATTTTACATTACAAGGGTAGGTTATGTTAATTAAAAAGTTTTAATATTTATAATAAGGTATGAGAGTGCATAAGCACCTGGTTGTGAAATTAAATAACTTAAAACAAAAAAAATGAAAAAATTCTTTTTAGCTTTAGGTTTGGTTTTAGTATCATTAACAGGATTTGCACAAACTACCGCACCTGATGCTACTAAACCTTACTTAATCTTCGACGCAACATACGAGTTGCAACCAGTAGGAGCTGCAACACCAACAGATGTTGCAATTTATTACGACAATGCAGGATCAACAGCAATCAAAGCAGTTCAGTACAGATTCTGGTACGACAAGAACGTATTTGATGCACCTACAGTAACTTATGTAGGATCAGAAACAAACAACTATTTCCAAAACAAAGTAGATGTTACTGAAGGAAATGTAACAGTTACATGGGTTTATACAGGAGCTGATGCTAACTTTAACATTGCTGATGGACAAATGTTCAACGTAGCATTACCGTTCAAAGCTTCTTATCAAAACGGAGCAGTTACAGCAATGGCATTTACAGGAGCAACAGCATACCCAACTTACGGTACTGTAGCGAATGGAACAGACACAACATTAGGATTACATAACTACGGAGGTGTATTCACAGAACCAGTATTCCAATATGCAGCTACATTTAAAAACTCACCATCTAATCCAGCAGAAAACATTCCAGTTATCTTACAAAAATCAGCTGACGGAACAACTTGGGTAGATGTAGCAACTGTTAATACAGATGCAAACGGTGTAGCAAACTTTGATGAATTCTTAGATCAAACATATTGGGATCTTAGAGTAAAAGTAGCTCCAGGATTAGATGCTTCTTCAGCTTTATCAACAGCAGATGCTGATATGATGGCTCAAATAGCAACCGGAGTTCAATCTGCATCAGGAACTAAATTCTATACAGGTAACCCTAACCAAGCAAACGGAATTACAATCTCAGATTCATATACTGTATTCTCTAGACTTGCTCAAGGATTAGCAGCTTATCCAAATACCCCTGACGTACTATTCTTTACAGAAGCTGAATATAACCAAATTGCAGCATCATCTACAGATTTATCAGGAACTATTCCAGGTGTATCAACATTCTTATCGGCAAATATCAACAATACAACAGCAGCAAATTACTACTTGCTTGTATTAGGAGATGTTAACGGAACAGGATTAAATTAAAATGTTACGCTATATAATCATAGCACTGTTATCAATAAATTCACTTTACTCCCAGGTACAATTTCAAGTGCCTGGGATTACAGTGTCTCCATCTAGTACTATAGACCTTCCTGTAATTATTCAAACAAATGGAAATGGAGTAGGGAGTTTAGAATTTGCTTTGAATTATAATCAAAGTATTCTACAATTCTCAGAAATAATATTATCTGAAAAAGCACAGACCTGGTTAACATATACAATGGATACCGGAAATGGAAAAGTAAGATGGGGAGGATATGATAAAACACATGGACAGTATACTATAACAAATCCAACAGAACTATTCATATTAAAATTTACAGTACTTGATACTAACTGGACTACAACTCCTATAACAATAGGAAGAAAAACAGCGGGAGATGTACAAGGATGGGATATTGCTGTGACTAATACAGACGGATATGTTAATATGAATAGAAATGCTGCTCCTTTAGATGAAGATGGTATTAATGGTAGAGCTTATCCTGTACCTACAAATGATATTGTAACAGTAGATTTATCTCTTCCAGTAAGTGGAGATTATAACATAATACTATATGACTTAAATGGTAATGTTTTACAAAATAAAAAACAACGTTTTGTAAAAGGAGATAACTCAATTCAAGAAAATTTACACTCTTACCCAAGTGGTGTCTATTTATTACAAATAACAAATACTAAATTTGTAAAAACATTTAAAATTATAAAAAATTAAAGCTATGTCAGAAGAAACACAAAACGACGGAACTTGGTCAGGATTGAAAAAAACAATTATTGGAACATTAACAACAGTAATTGGTGGGGGAGGTATTTGGTTATCAACACAATTATTTGGAGGTCACTCTGAAGATAAAGAAGAACCAAAAACAGAACAAGTTGCACAACCAGCTGCAGCACCTGTTGTTATTAACTTACAAAACAATAACACCAACCAACAAAAACAACAATCAAACAATTCAAATTCTAACAACGTTAAGCAACAAGCACCTCCTGCTCAAGCAGCACCTGCTCCAGCTAAACCAAAAACTGAAGAAGAACCTTGGTAAGATTATTCACAATATTATTTCTAGCTTTTAGTATAGTAGGTTGTGCCCAAAAGGTAGGATCTACTAAAACTGAAGAGTATAAGGCTGATTTTGAAAAAAAACAGTCTTTAGAAGTTGTATCTGATTATACTGATACTATTCAAATACCAATCCAAATATTAAAGATTGGTATTAATGAAGAGTTATATGAAATGTATCCTGAACTAAAAGATAAGAGAGTTGGTTTAGGGGTTTCAAATATTGTGTTAGAATATTTAGAATCAACAAATAGATTTGTATTTACAGAAGAAAGAAATGAGATAAAACAGAACATGATTGCTCAAGACAAAGCATCAGCAAAAGGAATCTCATCAAATAAAATAGTTGTCAAAGGAAATGTTGTCTTAGCTAGATATTTTGTATACATTGAAGTATATGATTTCTCAGTTGGAGAAGATGAAGAAATAGGAGGCAACGGAATAGAAATAAAACAAAAAACAATAATAGGGTTACAGATAAGATTTGTGGATGCACAAACTGGTGAAATAATCACAGGATCAGGATCCGGTGAAGCAGTTACAGTGAAGAAAGCTAATCTACTTGATGGACTCGACGATACAAAATTCAATCAATCAACAATCGGAGTATCTACCAAAAAATCATTAGAGACTGCTTCTTCAAGAGTAGTAAGTAAAATGATTAAAAAGGGGATATTTCGTAGTTAATGAAAAAATGGATATTATTATTTTCACTATTTTCAGCTCTGACATCTTGGGGCCAGTATACCTACACCTATACAGATCCTTGTACTCTAGTACTAAAGAGCGTATTCGTACCTGCTGGAGGTGGTGTAGTGGTAAACTACTTCGATAATCAAAACACATTTACAGCTAATGACTTCTCCTCAGGAGTCTTCGATAACTGGATAGCTCAAGTATCTCAGCAAAATTCAAACTCACCTTGTGAATCAGTAACTACAGCAATTGTAAATAATATAACTAATGTAACAGTCGCTAATACATTAACTGTTGTTACAAATGTAATATCAGTAACAAACGTAGCTCAATCCATAGCAACCATAGGAGGATCTATGGGAAGCTCTATGACAGCTACAGCCGGAGGCGTAACAAATTCTTCACAAAGTGAAGGAGGTAGTACTAACCAAAACTCAAAAGATGAAAAAAAATCAAACTCAAATACCACTTCAGGAACAAATTCAGGACCTACTGGAACAGGCTCAACAGGTAACCAAAGTCAAGGAGGCCAAACCACTTCTAATCCTTCTGGAGGAACACCTGCAGGATCTTCAACAGGAACACCTCAACAAGGAGGAGAAACTACAAATCCAAATCAACCAGCTTCGACAGGAAGTTCTACGTCTGAGTCGTCTGTAGAAGGGTCAAGCGGGAGTAGTAACAACTTAGCTAACTCATTATCTAACTCTGTAGATGGAGGATCAGCTGATGGAGGAAGTTCATCAGGAGGTGGAGGAACATCCGGTGGAGGTAAAAAATCAAACTCAGCTGCTAAAAGTGCTGGAAGTTTAATTGCCTCAGGAGATGTAGTAGCTATTGCAAATACTGATCAAACTCAAAACTTTAGATTCGTAGGAAGTATAACTCACGCTAATACTAGAGGAACTAGAATTAAAGGAGCATTATTCAATTTTACCTCAGGAGTTAATAACTTGAATGTAACTTTTTATAAGTCATGGATTAATAAATCAAAAAAATTAAATACAGTAGGAGCTCAATCCTTTATGATGGATTTTGATAAAAACTTCTTCAGTACAACTACAGTATTAGAATCATATAAAGTAAGCAGTAAGCTAACAGGGATGTTTGGTATGAACTTTACAGCAGGTAAGATGGGAGAAAGGTCTCTACTAAATTTATCTGCAGTAGCCGGAGGACATAGTAGCTTTAGAGTAAATGATAGAGTTAGTACTAGCGTACTTGTATTAGGAGTATATTCTCCATTTACTCAATTCTACGAAGGTAAATGGTGGGATGCAGGTATAATAATAGTACCATTCAATTCATGGGATTTAAAAATAACTAAAACATTTAAGTTTAATGTGAGTTTTACAGGAGTATATGAAGCAGGTAACGAATTTTTAAATTATCAAATACTAACAGGAGGTAAATTAGCATTTTAATTATGAAAAAAATATCAGATTATTTAGCAGCTTTATACGATAAAATCTCAAATTTCCTTTTTGGAGAATAAAAATTTTAATTATGAAAAAATTATTTTTACTATTACCGTTATTGTTCTTATTATCAGCTGATACAGCTACTAAAGAATGTTATAAAGTAACAAAAGTGTATTCACAAGTTGAAGCACCTGAGATGAAAAAAGAAAGAGTTGTATTCGGTATCAAACAAATGACAGAAGAAATTCTATCTGAAAAATATGATATATGTGAAGATGGAACTCCAGTTGAAGTAGAAGTATTATCAGTTGAAGCACCTTCCACAAATACTTCTTTAGGTCCATTCTCTAAAACTAAAAAAATTACTATTGTAAAATTAAGACTATTAGTAAAAGGAGAAGAATATTGGGGTCAAGGAGAAGCAAATACTACAGTTCAATCAACTTTCTTAGATTTGAACGACGATAATTTACCATTTAATAAAACATCATTCTCAGGAGCAGTTAAGAAAGCTTTAGTGGAAGCTGTTGGAGAAATGTAAGAAATTTCATATCTTTAAGATATGGAAGAATTCACTTTTAAATTTAGAGGCAAGACATACCGACTTACAGACAAGTGGGAAGAAACCTGTGTGAACGATTCTAAAGCTTTTCAGATGATGCAATTCAAGTATGTAAATAAAATAGGGGATTATGTTACTATGAAAAATAGGATAAATAATCAATTAATGCTTGGATACTTGGAAGAAATTTCGTATATTAAATAATAATCAAAAATAAAGGATATGTCTAAAAATTCAGCAAAGAGTATGTACACTCAACTAATGGAGTGGATACCAACCTTAGGAAGAACTACAGTACCTAAGAAAGAACAATCACAAAGTAAATTCAGCAAAGCTGATCACTACAAATCAAAAGGAGCATATGGCAAAGCAAGTAATTAAATTTTTCGCCGATTGGTGTGGACCGTGCAAAGCATACGGACCTACATTTACAAAAGTAAGAGAAGAGTTAGAAAGTGATGAGATTACTTTCGTAGAAATTAATGTTGAGAACGATCCTGAAAACCTATCAGGACAGTACGGAGTAAGAGGAATTCCCCACACAGTAATTCTAGAAGAAGGAGTTGAAACACAGTACAGATCAGGAAGACTATCAGTAGAAGAATTAAAAGAATTTATTTTAAACTAAAAACCAAATTAAATGTTACGTAATCCAGATACAATACCAGCAGGCGATACAATTATAGAGGATCCAATCATGGAGCCATTCTTCATTACACATTCTTCATCAGGAGGGTACACAGTTTACGAAAGAGTAAACAGAGGTAAAGACGATAAAGCTTATTTAAGAACCGTATGCTATCCAGCCACATTCAATTATGCTTTAAAAGCTGTTTCAAAAGAATTACTAAACTTTGGAGGAACTAAACACTTTAGTACTATAAAAGATTATATTAAAGAATGGGACGCTATTCAGCAGAGTATGAAAACAATGACTACACTAGACGCATAAGATGGGAGAAGTTATAAACCATATTTGCGGAACTTGTGGAGAAAATCATCCAAGCCTTATAACCATACCAGCACTTTTAGTTGCTTTTGGAGGGTATTTTTCTTTTATTAAATGCAAAGTAAAGTCATCAATTATAGCGTTTGCCTATACGCTTAGAATACCTGGCAAAAATAAAAACAAATAAATTATGTCTAAAAAACATGTTGTAGTATCACTTTCAGGTGGTATGGACTCAAGTACTTTGTTACTTAGATGTCTAAAAGAGTATGACACAGTTACTGCTATTAGCTTTGACTATGGTCAAAAACACAAAGTAGAGCTAGAGAAAGCTCAATCATTAGTAGATTATATTAATACAACTTGCCCTACTGATGAAAATTGTTTTAATGGTTGTAAAGTAAATTACCGTCAAATCCAATTAAACGGGTTAGTTGATCTATTAGATTCAGCTTTAGTAACAGGAGGTGAAGACGTACCTGAAGGTCATTATGCAGAAGATAATATGAAAGCAACTGTTGTTCCTAACAGAAACAAAATATTTGCTTCTATTACTCAAGCAGTAGCCTTATCAGTTGCAAAT
>Ga0222714_10005880_pt1 | contig 11543 bp, 6 predicted proteins | sample C33_3DmetaG_FD_165048 | JGI IMG/M metagenome (GOLD analysis project Ga0222714, IMG submission 165048) | Estuarine water microbial communities from San Francisco Bay, California, United States - C33_3D | ecosystem: Environmental > Aquatic > Marine > Unclassified | place: USA: California... | reverse complement strand
TGCGGTCGCCAATGTTCCTCAACCGTGGGAACGAATTGCTGTTCCGCTATGCTCGTCTTGGGAGCGTGGACTGATGGCCCGCCGATCCTTCGGGCCGCGTGGTGAAACACGCGGGATGCTCAATTTCCGCGTTCACATGGACGACAGCCAATTGCTCGCGGCGATGGCCGAGCTGCAAACCGAAGGACAGGAAGAACTCAAGCGTTTGATGCGCGAGATGATGGAGAAGGCGAAGATGGTCGCTGAGGAATACCTGCTCGAACAACGCATCCACAATAGGGGGACCGAAGGTCAGCAAGCCCAAGCCGTGCGAGGCATCAACGTGGATGGTTCAGAAAACGTGTACGTCCGTATCGCCGACAGTCTTCGAGTCACCGACGACTCGCTGTTCGTCCGTCTGTATTCCGCCCCCTATCCAGGCGGCTACGAATCACAGTCCCGCCCTCGCGCCGGAGGCAAGCTCGCCATGATCCACGCCGGAGGCACAGGGCCGTTCAATTACGCACCCAACCTACCCAAGATTGTGCGCTCGTCGGTGTGGTTCTTCCTGAAGTCCATGTACCGCTCAGGCTACACCCGATGGAGTCCACAGATGCACACGAAGATTCACGCCCCAGCAAAGGCCGGTCCCGAAGGCGATTGGCGAAACAAGATGCACCCTGGGTTTCAGGCTGTGGACTTCATCACCGTCGCCCAGGATTGGATGGAGGAAAACTTCGAGAAAGAGGTTGAGCGGTTTCTCAAGGAGCGTGTCGGCTGATGGCGGTAGCGAAGACTTCGGACTATTGGACGACCCGCATGGACGGTGGCGACCCCACCGACCTCCCAGGCATGAACAACAAAGACTTCACCGGATCAGCAGGCTCGGCATCCGGCTTGAATTGGGTCGTGAGCGGCGGTGCAGGGTATTACACCCAAACGCCCGATGCGAGCGGACAGGCCATGACCGCCTACGTCGCCTTTTCCTACACGGGCGACGTTCCTGTGAACGGGACTCCCCTGTTCAGCATGGACAACGGCGTTCACCGCGTCCTGATTGTGTCGAATGGGACCACCGACTCCATCAAGATTGACGGCACGGGCGACCAAGATTTCACCGGACTCGACCTGGCTATGACTGAAGAAAACGCCATGCCCTGCATCATTCGCCTCACCCTTAAAACGGACGGGTCGGTGAACGCCTACCTATACGACATCATGGAGGACGATGCGGGAACCACCCTGTCGAAGAGCCTGACCGGAGCCACGACGCTCGGCTCACCGGAGGTCAAGTTCGGTGTGAGCGACGGCGAGGTGACGTTCCACACGGTCTATGTGAGCGAGAAGGGAGCGTTCAACCCCGATGAGATCGCCCTGGCTGACTACACCACCGCCACCCTCATTCAGACGGCCTTCGGTATCATCAACCTGTTGCGCGACAGTCGAAGGTTGATGCTCAAGTCGGTGGTTGGATCAGACGCCATCAATTACGGCTACGACCTGTCCTCGAACATGGCCTCTCGATTCAACCCGTCCATTCACGTCCTTCTGCGCCGCATCGACTCACCGGAAGGCTACGCCCTGGCGGGGACCAGCGCAGAATACCTGTTCACCGTCGAGCTGTATTTCGTCGTGAAGGGGACGGACTACCGGAGTTCCTACCGGCTCGGTATGGACCTGGCCGGAGAAGCCCTCGATGAAATCTATGGGAACACCGGCCTCAAGGGAAGCACCGACTCCCTCATCGGCCACGACCTGCGCTTGGACTCTCGCCTCGATCCTGACGATTCGGTGTGCATCCACACCTTGTCCCTGCGGTATATGCGTCGCCTCGACCACACGAAGCGAGCGAGCCTGTCGTGAACGCCTACCTTTAAGCATCATCCACCGGATAGCACCGCGTAGGAGGCTTCCTCATGGCTGCGCTCACCAATCGCTACGTCACGCTCCAAAAGGAGTCCACTTACGGCACGAAGCCTTCGGCTGCGACCGCGAGCCTTTTTTTGGGCGAAGTGGACGACGAGTCCTTCGCTCAGAACTTCGACCTGCTCACCAGGACGGACATTAGCCGCTACGGTGCGGCCAAGACCACCGATGGCCTCCGGTATTCCGAAGGTAGTGTGAACCTCCCCCTTCAGCTCGACAATTTCAACGCCTTCTGCCTGTTCTCCGCCTTCGGCGCGGACACCTTCGACTCCGCAACCACACCTGATACGCACACCCTCACCGAAACCACCAACGATGCAAACTTCCCATCCTTTACGATCCGAGTCGGTCGTGAGGACAAGGAACACACCTACACGGGCATGGTCCTTGACTCCCTTTCCCTCAGCGCGAACATCAACGAATACGTCATGATGTCCTACAACTTCGTGGGCTGCGGCGAAATCGCCGTCGCCGGTCTTTCGACCCCTGGCGGTGCAGCCCCAAGCGACCCACCGGCCTTCAGCACCGTGGACGCTTTGCACTTCGCCAGGGCCTTTGTGCGCTTCGAGGACGTGGCTTCCTCGTCGAACTTCTCCAGCCTTGTGAAGTCAATTTCAATCGACATCAACCTGAACCGCGACACGGACAACGCTTCGTCGCTCGGCAACGCGACCTACGCCGTCGCTCCGCCACCCACCCTCCGCGAAATCACGGGAACCATCGAGTTCAACAATTCGCGTGATTTGGGGCAACCCGACAACGAGCCAACCTACGACGAGCTGCGCGACTTCCTTCTCCACAACGGAAGCGATGCCGCCCCTGCTCTCATGATTCGCCTTGAGGACACCGCCGGAACGCCGAACTATTTTGAAATCAAGTTCCCGAAGGTGGCCTACGAGGCTCCTGAAATGAACGTCAGCGGTCGGGACACCGCCACCCTCAGCGTGAACTTCGTTGTCCTTTACGACGAAACGGAGAGCTACATGGCGAAAGCCGTCATTGGAGCTGACGGCATCAACGGCGGCGCGGCCATGACCGCTTGAGGTGGTCTTGAATGCCCGTCCAACCAGCCAACGTGAGCGTCGAGGTTATCAACTCCGACTTGGCCTCCGTTGGATCGGCGATTGAAACCTTCATCACAGGGGCATCCACCCTTGTCGAGATTCACGGTATCAACATCGTGAGAAACAAGAACAGCAACGATGTGGTGGCCTACGTCACCTGGGAATCATCCTGAAGTTAAGTCAAGTGAAGAGAAGTGATGAGAAATGCCTGTGCTGAAGAAGGAAGTCGAGCTGGACGATGGCCGTAAGGTCTGGGTTCGTCAGGCTGCGGCGATGGACAAACTGAAAATCGAAACCAAGCAAGGTCGTGTGTTCCGCAAGTGTCGGCACTTCGGCCCTGATCCGTCTGCCTGGTCGGAGGACCAAATGGACGAGTTCTTGGATATGTGCGACAAGGAAGGCTGTGGCTTTGAGGCCCAGGTCGAAATGTGGGTTCCGAGGTGTCTTCTCAACGAGGACGTGGACGTTGATACGCTCACATCGGAAGAATTGCTCCGCATCCTCAACGTGATTCGTGGTGAGGATGATGAAGGCGCGGTCCCTTTGGTTTGATTTACCGAGCCAGCCCCCTGCTGTGCTCGACGTTCAAGGGCGTTCTGCCCTCGCAACTGTTCGAGCACTACAACGGAGCAGGGGGGTTGGAGCGGTTAGAGTTCGACCTGCTCGTAGCCAACGAGATCGCCGACCAATTGAACGACTCGGCTCAATCCTCATCGAAACGAAAGAAGCCGAAGGGTGGTGCGAAGGGAGCCGTCGCTCGACGCGACCAACGCCGCCAACTGTTCTCAGGAGCGGACACGTTGAAGCATCTTCAGGGCATGATGGGCGATAAGGGGGAATGAGATGGCGCGAATCGGTGGCTCCCGCGTCTTCTTCGACGTGATCGGTCAGCTCCAGGCTGCTCGACTCATCACCGACACCCGCGACATGACGACCATGATGCGTGGGCTGATGCTCGACGCATTCGAGGGTATTAACGCCTCGCTGACTGAGATTTTCAGCGGCATCAGCCAGGGCATCCAATCCGTCCTCGACCCCGCCCTCGAACTCGGCGAGTCTGAGATCTTCTTCGAGAAGTTCTTCGCATTCGACGATGCCGACCGCTACGCCGAGTCAATCAAGGACGTGGGCCTGGCCTTCGGGTTCACCGGAGCCGAGGCTTTGGACGCAGGCGCACGGATGGCCCAACTCGGCGGTCTGTTCGGATCGCCTGAAGCCGTGACCGCCGGAACACAGGCCGGTATCGCCTTCGGCCTTATCGGCGGTATGGAAACCGAGGACGCCATGAAGCGACTCATTTCCCTGGCGCAACAGACCGGCTTCCTGTACGAAGGCATCGGCAAGGAGGCCTTCTTCGCCGCCGACGCAGAAACTCAGCGACAATACGTCATGATGAACTCGCTGAAGGTTATGGATGAATTGAACTCCGTCGAGAACGCGAGCGTTGCGACGATGGAGCAACTCTCGACCGTGATGGATCAGTTCTCGGCCTCGGCGACCATCGCCAATATGAGCATCGCCGAGCAGGCCGCGCTCTCAGCCACGCTCGTCGAAGCCGGTGAATCGGCGTCGAAGGCCGGTCGTTCCCTCCGTATGATGCTCGCTCGGATCGGCAGCGACACAGGTGGTGCGGCAACCGCCCTGCATGAGTTCGGCGTCGCCACCCAGGACGTGAACGGCGACATGGTGGGCTTGACCCGCATTATGGATCAACTCGTTGAGAAGGGCTACCACGACCTGACCTCCGCCGAACAGGCGCAGCTTGCTCAGGCGATTGCTGGGCGCGACCACTACACCCGCTTCATCAAATTGATGGAGAACTATGACCGTGTGACCCAACTCACGGCGACGGCAACGGAGCGTCAGTCCACCGCTGTCCAAGAATTGACTCACTTCACGGACAACGCCACCTTTGCCCATAACCAACTTGCAGCCGCGATGGAGTCCACCCGTGCTGAAATCGGCCAGGAACTCCTTCCCGCCATCACCGCCGCCGAGTCAGCCTCCTACGGCCTCACCGCTGGCTACCTTAACCTGATTCAACGCAACGAAGAACTGAAGGGCGGAGCAGCCGCCGTGGACTCAATCGCTTCCTTTTTCTTCAAGGGGGCATCAAACGCCGCCATCATGGCTAACGGCATCTATGACCTGGTGGGCGGGGTGTTCTCCGCCTACATGAACGTGCAATCGCTCATCATTTCGATCCGTGTGTATCAGTCCATCCAGCGTCAATCGGCTTCGATGGAGCAGGTAATGGCTCAAATCGCACAGAAGCGAGCCGGTGTCCAAAAGGAAATCTTGGAGGTCGAGAGGCGCACCTTTGAACTGAAGGGCTTCGGTCGAAACGTGGACGTGACCGCGCTCAACCTTCAGGACACCAAGAGGCGTCTGTTGGAGTCCCAAACCGTCGAGCTTAACAAGCACCGAATCCTTGAGGAAATCAAACAGGAACAGATTCGGGCCGGTCTTCCCTATTCACAGCAATTCGTCAGGGACGCGAAGGATCGGGTCAGGCTCGCCAACCTTGAGGAAATCTTCAGGGGTCAGTCCCTTGAACAGATGAGGCAAGAGCAAGCACAACATCAAATGCTGTTGGAGCAAGACCTCGCTCGCTTGGACATGATTAAACTGAAGGTTCACTTGGGTCAATTGGACCTCTCAGATCAGAAACTGCAACAGGAAATCTCCCTTCTCAACGTGTCTATCCAAGAACGGACAAAAGAAATCGCCCTTCTTGAGCAGGCGACCGCTACACGGATGGGCTATTCAAACACCTTGGATCAAAGCACACAAAAAATGGCCCACCACATCGCCGCACAGTCGAAGGAAACGACTGAACTGATGAAGAACTACACCATGTTGCTCAAGGTTCGTGTCGCTACCGGCTTGATGAGCCAAGCCGATGCCGAAGCCGCCGTGCGCTCCATGCAGGTCGCTATGGGTATCGCCACCAAAACACAGGCCGAACAGGCAAACGTGGTGGCTGCTACGGCTTCAGCCAACGCAAACAAAATCCTGGGTATCAGCATGAACCAACTTTCGTCCGCCGCCGCTTTGGCGAGCATGGCTCTCATGTTCTTCCCTGAAAACGAGAACGCTATGCAAGCCAGCATGATCCTGATGGCCGTTTCGATGGTCGGCCCCATCCTGCAAATGCAGGCCCTCAGCGCGAGCGCAGATCGGGCTACGGTGTCGCTCATTTCGATGGAAACCGTCGCAACCGGCGGGTTGGCTCTCGGCCTCATCGTTGTTGGCCTGGTTGCCGCCAGGCTTGCTTTCAAGAACCACCGCGAAGAGCTGGACAAGACCACAGCATCAACCATCGACTACATGACGAGCGTTTCTGCGGGCATCGACGACCTGGCCTACGGTGCGCCCGAAGCAGCCGACCTGATGCTCGACTTCGGTGACGCAACCGCTGAGAGCATGGAGAAGGCTGAGGCATCCATGCGCGACTTCGCCTCGGCCCGCGAGGAACTGTTCTTCGGCTTCAGCCCGACTCGCATGAGCCAAACCCTGTTCGACCAATTGGTGAACCAGGGCGTCGGCGAACTGTATTATCGCAACGAGGTGAGCGTGAACAACAATTTCTATGGCTTGACGCTGGACGAAGTGGTGGACAAGGTGTCCAACCAGATTGAGGCTCGAATCACCGCCAGGATGGGGTGATGCACCATGCGCGACATCGACCGACGCTTCTCCGTGTGGCTCACGGGCTATTACGAGGACTTTCAGACGGCCCGTGTAGTCGCTGAGGGCGAGGACTATTCGACGGCCACCGACCTTTACACCAACCGCGCCTTCAGCCACGCCGGAAACCCAATGGCGATGATGGCGTACAACAACCCACGCTTCACCTTCGACTACCTGTCCCGCGAGGGCTTCTATCCTATTTCACACACTTTGGTCGGCCTCTCGTCATTCTCCGGCATCACCGCCACCATGCACAACGAGGGGCCGAGCCAATGGCTTACCACGGATCAGAACCGCCTGTCTTTCCTTCATTGGGAAGGTCGCGCCCAACTGACCTACCCCGACACCATCGGGGATGCCGCCTCCATCAAGACGGAGAAGCAACCGCGCCGCGCCGACTATTCGCTCCTGGCCTCCGGTTGGGGGACACAGAACCGCCTGTGGGTGCGTCAAGGGGACACGGACTCGACCTACGGCCATTCCCGCCTGACCGTCACCAATTCGGCAGGCAACCCCTACGGCTCTTTATCGAAGTTCGGCTACGCCAAATACGAAGTCGGAGCGGCGGACACCGGAGCACCCCAGAACGGTTGGACGTTCTCGAAGATGGCGCACAGCAGCAACATCGCTGGCGTTTTCATGGGCGAGCAGGTCGAGGCATCAGCAACCAACCCCACCTACGGCGAATACAGTTATGCTCACCTTCACCCCATCAAGTCGCCGTCAGGCAAGCCGTTCTTTGTCCACCGCCATTCCCGTCGCGTGACCGATTGGGTGGACTTCTCATCCATCGGCAATTCAGGCGGCTTCAAGAACTACGTCATTCCTGACTCAGCCTTCGTGTATGAGGGTTCACTTGGATCAGACGACGTGTGGTTCATGCACCGAAGCGAGGACTTTACGAGCGGCATTTCGGGAAGCGTCCCAGCCGGAACCAGCACCGTCTATGTCCCAATGTCGGCCAAAATCCCACTCGACCCAACAGACCCACGCACCCTTCCCAACGATTCAGCAGGCACACCTACCCACACCATCGTCATTGACGGCGACTCCTACGAATACAACGCCGCATCGGTGTTTAGCGGGTCCACCTGGGAGTTCACCCTCAATTCACCGGCCACCCGCACCTATTCGATTCCCTCGCCCGTCACCGTTGCTGTTGAAGACTACGCCATGACTACGAGCGATACACAAGTCACCATTTACAACGTGACGACCGCTGGCTCGCCCAATCTTGAGAACGTGCTTCCTCTCAACCCAGAATCAACCACCGCCTCGAAAATGAATGTGTTCCGCGTTGATCCGACAGGTCCAACCGCCTGGGATAACGGCATCAACCACACCAACACCGAGTTCATCATGACGAGCGACACCACGCGAGGCTACACCGTGTACAAGGTGACGCTCTCGCTATCCCTTGAGTCCAATTTCACGCTCAAGCCGGAATGGAACATTTCAGGTGGCCCCTTCGCCAATATGTTTCCCCGTGGTGGACGCCTTCGGGTCGGCGACTACATCATGGTTCAGGCACAAACGACGCCTGAGAAAATCACCACCTTCAGCGGAAGCAACATCACCACCGATGCCGCATGGTCGGCCAACGTGTCCGGTCGTCTGCGCCTCGCCACATACGGCTCCTTCGACCTGAGCGAAGGGCGACCCCTGGACGGGATGCATGGCTACGAGGCGGTGATTGTCGGGGACAACGCCCTGAACGCCAACGCCAATGGTGAGCGGTTCACGATCCGCATGGCCGTGCAATCCTTCGATCACCAAATCGGGACAAGCACCGCCGCCGCCGACATGAGCTACCGTCTGGCCGTTGGCTACGACCAAACCGAGTCAGGATTTGAACTGAATGAGCGGGGCAACATGACCGGCTCGAAGGCGGCAATCACCCACGACTTCCGCCTGTCGGACGGCACAGGCCTCTCCGGCTCCAAGACCGCCCTGTTCAAAATCTTCGACTACGGTGGCTCCAAGACGGACTACACGCTCGACCAATTGTGGTTCGACCTCGACATCGTGGTGAACTTTGAAACGCAGCACTATTGGGTGTTCGACGATGGTGTGAACGTCGGCGGTCGTCAGAACTTCAACGCCAAGCCAGGGGGCGGCACATGGTCGGCTTCCGACTTCTATGGTTGGTCCCTCGGCGTGAACATCGTCGATGGCTACGCGGCATCGTCGGTGGATAACGAAAAGTGGACAACCGCCGTCACCATGATTGACCGTGCCGCGTGGACCTTCGCCCTCTCAGATCGCCTGTCCGATGCGAGCATGGCGGGAATGCCGACAGACGACTTCATCGTGACCTCTTTCAAGCACAAGGCTCAGGTGGACTCCATCAGCCAGGTCGAGCTTGAAATCGCCGACGACGACAACGGCTTGGCTCTCCCGCAGCTCTATTCGGGTCGCCCCGATTGGCGCATCCAGGTGTTCCGCGATTCGGACTACCGCCCGATTTTCTCGTCGCTCATCAGCGCGGTCGAGTTCGACCAATCGGCAAAGGGCAAGACGAAGGAAATTGCCGTCAAGGGACGCGACCCAATCGGCGAGATGGACTTTGCCTTCCCCTATTTCGACATCGGCCAATACGAAGCCATGCCCTCAGCCATTTCCGGCTACCGTCGCTACGAGGTCGAAGCGTATTCTCGCGCCTTCCACCTCGGCGCGGTCAGCCTGCTCACCCTCAACCAATTCGTCGGTTTGGACAAGTTCAGCGTCGGCAACCGTGGCGAATATCTGCCCCGCTACGACCAACGCATGAGGCTCTATTCGGGCCACCCCATTCAGGTGTACAACAACGAAGAGGTCAATGGGCCGGACAACGTGGAGGACGCATGGGAAGTCAGCCGCGTTATCGACCACTTCCGTCCTGACCCCGTGGACTCGACGAAGACGTTGGCGGTGCTGCGCGACGACTACCTTCCCTGGTCGGACGACCAGCTCCCTCACAACATCACCCTCGTCGTCAAGGGAATGTGGCGCAACAACGGATCGTCGGGGACGTATTCAACCCTCGCAACGCTCGATGAGGACGTGGAGCGCGGCTACATCACCCTCGGAGCACAAGGGCAGACAAACACCGCCCACAACGCCTTCCGTGGTGCTCACACCGCCTTGCAGCGCGAAACCGTGTTGGTTGCGAATGCGTCTTCGGGTGCAACGACCGTCTATGTGGACGACACGTCGCTCTTCCCAAGCTCAGGAACGCTCATCTTCGAGTCTTCAGGAACCCACACCTACACGGGGAAAACGGCGAACAGTTTCACCGGCCTTTCACCTGGCCTCTTGTCCAATCTTGGGGCCGGAACGTCAGTCCAAGAACCAACGTCCATCAACAGCGGCTTCATCATCGACGTTGAATGGGAGCGCAGCCTCATCCTTCGCAAGATTGAGAACAGCGGTGGCTACCTCAAATTGACGATGGCCCAGGGAACGGCCTACCCGATGGCTTACGAGGCCCAAGACATTCAGACGACCAACACCAACGGAAGCGGCGACTCGGCCCTCGCCAAGAACCCGCTGATCCTCAGCGATGTCGGCAACGAAGAGAAGGTGAGGGTGTATATTCAGGTGAACGCTCTCGGAACCGCCGCTGGCTTGGGCGACTTCGAGTCGAAGGTGTATGAGTCGTCGGACATCGTGACGAACACCAAAGCCGGAAGCACTCAAATTGCCTTCGTCACCACCGACACCATCGCCAGCCTCCCAGCCTCGATTCAAGCCCTCATCCCCAACCCAGGCGACTCGGTGGGGACGACATCAACCGACTACGGCGACGGCATGGAGGGCGACCTCGCGTATATGTCGTTCCCGAAAATCACCGCACCCAACATTTACAACGTCAATGTCGGCAACGGCTACGTCTATCGGGACTCACACGCTCGATGGGTGCGTGACCTCGCCCAATCCCTGTGGTTCCAGAAGACCTTCGGCGTGATTCGCAAGCAACCCTACGACCTCAACGGTCTGCCCGCCAAGACGACCCTCGCAGCCGCCTTCGATGCCGCCACCGACACCGAGATTGCCCTGACTGAAACGGCATGGTTCCCCTATTCGGGTGTATGTGAAGTGTGGAGCCACGATCCAGAAGCGGCAACCGCTGAACCGGCCACCATGCTCACCTCCTTCGCCTACGTTGGGAAGGATATTGCGACGGGAGAACTCACCAACGTCATGTTCGCCGACTCGACGCAGGGGACTATCGCCACGACCGCCCCTGGTTCCCTCGGCTCTCGCTACGTCGTTTGTCGCAGCATTTCAGGCGACTACAAGCATATGTTTGCCCTGTTCGCCGACATGAGGAACGATGGGAGCGCGGACGCTGACGGTGGGACCAGGAAGGAAGACTTCGGCCTGCTTTATCCGGTCGCTGAGAACTACAAGGTCAGCGTCGTTTGGGCTGAAACCGGCCAACGCTTCTCCGACCTCAAGGTGGGCCAGGATTGCGACCTGTGGTCGATTTCAGCGAAGAATGACCCCGCCGGAACCGCCTACACAGGATCAGCGAAGCCGTGGTCGAGCAACCCGACCGCCACCATGATTGACTACGCGGCCCCACGCCTCATCGGTCAGCGGAGCAACACCACCGAATTGCACAGCCACCTTCAGTCGTGGGAGGACAAGGCAGGAGCCTTCGTCCTCGTCGATTTGTCGAAGTTCTTCAACCTCAACACCGAAGCAAACAACGGTCGGTGCTTCCAAAATGCGGGCGGAAACAAGCCCCTGGGCCAATTGCTTGTCGATCAGCCTGGCTTCCCGACGCTGATGGACTCGTATTGGTTCCACGCCGCATCGAACTACCAAAACAGCGAGTCCCCCATCCCTGAACACCCCAACCAAAACCGATGGGTGGACGCCAAGACCACCCTCACC
>Ga0222714_10005878_pt1 | contig 11543 bp, 9 predicted proteins | sample C33_3DmetaG_FD_165048 | JGI IMG/M metagenome (GOLD analysis project Ga0222714, IMG submission 165048) | Estuarine water microbial communities from San Francisco Bay, California, United States - C33_3D | ecosystem: Environmental > Aquatic > Marine > Unclassified | place: USA: California... | reverse complement strand
TGTGTATCGATAATAGATCCTCCAATAAGAAGTTCTATTTTATCAATAATAAGATCCCACCTTGATGTATCCAAAGCCTGGTTGGTGTCATCAATAGTCATATAAATATATCCAAGTAAGTCACCCGACTTTTCAATTTGAACACTTGACATTGAATTATTTTTCACATCTCCGCGTATAGTTTGTTTTTCAACGGATTGTGAAAAATTAGTGTGTCTTTTAAATGTGGAATTAAAAAACGATATCTCTGGATTGCCCATGATGTACTCATCCTGAGCACCAATTGCTACTAGTTGAACAATACCCGAAGACATGTTTATTACTACTTTAAATAGAGAAAATTACAAATTTGGTTTTCTACACACAAATCTAAAAACTAAAAAATTTGAACCAGTGTCGGTAGAATTTTTAATGGTATTACCATTTTGATCGCGAATGGTTACACTAAGACGATCTATGCGTTTAATTGGATCAATATATTGAGCAACAATTGGATAGTTATCTTTGAATGTAATCAATGAATTACCAGCTTCGTGGGTAGTATTTTCTGTGATAAGACTCGCAAACGATCCTCTAATCATGCTCATATGAGATTGTCCAGTAAGAACATTTGAAGCTCTATCATTAAAAATAGTATCCAACTCGCTAACAGAAACATAGCAATGTTCGGTAACTACATTGGAGTGAATGTGGGCAGCCAAAAGTCTAGCCTGGACGACATTTTTAAGGGGTTGTTGGAGATGAGATGTAAAGGTGTTGGCGCTATCCTGACCAATTGAATCAACTGTTATTGTGTGATACTCGTAGTTGAGATCTGGAATAGTTTGGGGCGAAGTAACCAAAGCCATTTAGTATTAGCTTAGATTAAAGATCCACCAATTCCGTCCTCAATGCTGTAACCTGCTTGATCAGCAACAAGCTTTTCAGCACCACAGACACCACCTGGAGTCAAGCTCTTGGTATAAGTGCTACCTTCGCTGGTGTAACCAGGGGCACATTCCAACTTGTGTTCCAAGTTGAAGATGGATTCTTCACTGACAGCCTTGATAATGATTGGTCTGGGCTGGTATCTGCTTGTGTTCTTCGTCGCTGCGAGCAAGAAGATCACCACAATCAATGCGACGATGGACATGATGGCATTTCGGTTCGCTCGGTTGAGGCTAATCATTTATATATTAGGTACATAATTTTTTCTAAAGTGCGTTAAAGGATATTTAATAGTTTCCATATAGAGAGTAGATGGACGAAGAAATTGTCTTAGATCGTGGAAGTGCTACTGTGATGAAATTGGACGCTGACGAACAGGCCCTGATGGATGAAATTGAGATTTCCTCTTCACGACCCCAGCCTGTGAAACGCTCAGCCCCACAATCGTCGCACCGATCACCCCCACCAATGCAACAACAAGAAGCGATGGATGCTTTTGTGAATCCAAACAAACAAAGTGCCCCGCAACAAACACAGATGGATGAAGAAATTGATTACGGTGAAGATGAACCGATGTTTTTTGACGATGAACCAATGGGCGGTATGACCCAGGAAGAGCAACCATCAAAGGGCTACACTTCAATCGAGGAAGAAAAGGCGGACCTTATTAATAAGTTGGGTCGTCTTGAAAAGAAAGGTTTTGCCGTGAACAAGAGATTGAACGCCTATTCTAACATTGATGAATTGCGCTCCGAAGTAAAGAGAATTACATACAGTATTGATGTTGAACAATCCATTAGATTTTCTAGAAGAATGCTTGTAGCTTGTGTTACAGGGTTGGAATTTCTTAACAAGCGTTACAATCCATTCGAAATTCAACTTGAAGGGTGGAGCGAATCAGTTATGGAAAATGTGGATGACTATGATGGCGTATTCGAAGAATTGTATGTGAAATATAGATCCAAGGTTGCCGTTGCTCCAGAAATCAAGCTCATCATGATGTTGGGTGGTTCTGCTATGATGTTCCACTTGACAAACTCAATGTTTAAGACCGCCCTTCCAAATATGAATGATGTCTTGAAGCAAAATCCAGATCTTGTGAAAAATATGATGGCAGCGGTTCAAAACACTACCAGAGCTCCATCTGGACCAGCTGATGCAGCACCGGTGGGTGGTACCGGTCAATACGAAATGCAAGGACCTGGAATTGATATTTCAAGTTTGATGGGTGGTGTGATGATGCCACCACCTCCACCAATGAACACAAGTATTCCAAGTAATACCGAATATGATGTAGAAGAAGATGTTTCTGACATTGTTTCTATTTCAGGGGAATCTACGGGTGGTGAAGTGAAAGAGGTCTCGGTTGATACAGCTAAACCAAAAAGAACCCGCCGAAAGAAGAAAACAGAAATTAATCTCTAAGTACAATATAAATGATAGGCTACTGCCCATTGGATGAGCTAGAGCCTCCTGTGCAACGTGAACAGCCCGTTGTCACAAAGAAGGAAGAAGTCAAACCAGAAATTGGTATTGAAGAAACTGAATGTAATTACGTCGTCATGGCTTTCATTGTCGGCGTTCTTTTTTTAGCCGTCTCTGATTCCATCAGGGCATAATTTGTTTTAATTAATTCTACCTTTGGGAAATTTGTACTCCCATTTGGTAAAATTAATAATCAAAAGTTGTAATTTCCGTTTGACCACCATTACCATTATCAAGAGAACCAGCGAGTGTCCTATCGCGGGTTATTTTTACTATTTTTCCTCCACATGCGGTGGTTAATTCTATAAAAATATCATACGAATAAACTCTAGTTGATTCTACGTTATATGGTCTTATATCTATACCTAATTGACCTGTATATACAGCTGGACTCCAGGGATAACTGTTACCACTATCACCAAATAACGTCATTTGACCTACTGATACATTAGAGGTTGGTTGTGATTCATCACCGGTACCACCTTGTACATCAAGAACCATCGTATTTATATCACCAACAGTTGAATCATCTGTTTTTCTCAACATTGCTGTTATTTTTGCATAAAATGCACCTTCTCCAAATAATATTTGTATATCTTTAGCGAAACCAGCGGCTACACTAAATGTACTTGAATATGTCTTACGTTGAACTAGTCCAGAACCAGAACCAAATATGGTACCCCCACCTACTTCAAGAGATGTATTTGGTGACAAACCACCAAGGTCTATACCAATCTGTGAGAAATCAATATTTCCACCTACTAATAAATCACCATCTATATTAACATTACTTGATATATGCGTTGTAGCTCTACCAGCTGCGGAAGGTTGAATATACACATTACCAGTTGAATCTGCGTAAATATTTGAACTTCCACCGGTTGTAGTAAACTCTATACTCGCATTTGACAGTACACTTTCCACTCTCATAGTACCAGTTTGACCAAGGGCTGGATTTCTGTGATCAACAACATGAAACTGGCGTGCGGGTGTGGGTGTTCCTATACCTACATTACTTGTATTAACTATGTTAAGACAAGTTGTAATCGTGCTATTATTGGCTACACTTAGCGACATACCTGTTGTCTTATTGTCTATGTTACTGAATCCAGTGACTATACCACCTTCTCCATCGTTTGTGTATATGAGCATGTTGGTATTTTTATCATCACCGACACTTTGAATCTTCATGATATCAACATCACCTGGCGTTGTATCATAGACATGTATGTTAGAAGTTGGTGCATTTGTACCTAAACCAAATCTTCCATCTTCATCAAATCGTGCAAATTCAGAATCCGTATCGCTCGTAAGAAAGTGGACAAATGTAACCGGACGACGCGTTCCACCAGCACCACCGATAGTTGTACTTCTTATAATGTTTAAACCCAGATCAGTAGTAGAGAACTCTAAACCAGACAACTTAAACGCACCACCACCATCGAACTCAATATCTCCATTTACTACCAATTTGGTATTAGAACCTCTATTATCTGCAGTATCTCTATTACCTCCAATAACAACTATACCAGGATTTCCGGCGTCTGTAATAACCAAAGGTTTAAGAGTCAAACCATCCATAACATCTAGAATTTCACCAGTTCCATAAAGGGTATCACCCGAAGACGTGTATGTTTGGAAAACGTGTTCAGCGGCAATATGACGAATTCTATCAGGACCTTGATCAACCGATGAACCATCATTACCTTTGAATAGGAGTAACTCATTTTTAGAATAAGATGGGTTATAACGTCTCTCTATAATGTGTGTATTACCAAATTCGTCACCAGAAATACCACTAAATGTGAGTTGTTGACCAATCACAACATTACCAAAGACTTCCAATGCACCACGGGGAGCATCCGTCCCTATACCAACATCACGAGACGAACCATCTATGTATAGACCTATGTTAGTCGCATCGTTTACTTTTTCATGGTTATTTGTGATTCTATAATCACCGTTTGTTCCAGACACACCAACAGACCATCCAGATAGCGAAGCCCCATCCGTCTGCATATAAGATGTGAAAGCATTTCCATTAGCTAAATCTGTCTGTGCAGCCATTATGGCGTCACCACTCGAATGGTTATGTACAAGAAGGCCATTTTCAGTAGGATCAGCTATTCCTTCGCATTCAATTTCTAAATGAGCAGAGGGTTGCGAATGACCGATACCAACCTTTCCAGAACTTAAAATGGTCATTACTCTGGTATCTACAGCGTAATCGTCGTCACCCATGACAATATCAAGTCTACTCTTTGAAGTTCCCGATGTGTTCACATGTTTTCCTATCTGAAACGTAGCTCTAGCTGCATGCTCAGTCCCATTACCTTCTCTAGCCAGATGTAAAACGGATGCTAAATCTGTAGTACTTAAAATAGGTTGGTTGTTACTCACCACTAATGGTATACCCAAATGGTTGTAACTGTTTATTTTTGTCACTGGATTGTTTATGAATGTAGTTAAACCATTCACATGTAGTGTACTTTGGGGTGTTTGTGTGCCTATACCTACATTTGAGGATTCCAAAATCGTTAGTTTTGGTGTACCCATTATGGGTGTAGTACTGGCGTAAAAATTGAGACCCTTACCGGTACCAACAATGTTTTGAATTTTATTTTCACCCGCATTAGGAGTTGAGAATATCTGCATAGAGGTGTTAGAAGTTGTTCCCCATGTATTTCCAAACATCATCACGTTACTTCCAATAGCATGAACGTTTCCATTCACTGTTAGAGGTTGTTTTACATTAGTTGTATTTATACCAATATAACCTTCGGGTGTAATGCGCATTCTTTCAGTGTTTTTGGTCTTAAACCTAATATTTTGGTGAGTATTGGATGTACTCGCACCATACACTTCAATTGAGCTCACATTTGAAGACGTTGGTCCAGATTTGAGAACAAGTGGATTTACAAGACTATCACCACCATATCTGTCAGCGTGGACCGTTATATTAGAAGTTGAACTAATAGATTGCGTAATTAGATTTGTTGTCATGGTGTTACCAAAAATCGTGAGAGTGTTTGCAGCTGTTAGGTTGGCGTATATCTTTGTTCCAATTGATAGGGTATCTGTCGGAGACAAGTTTGAAATACCCGTGGGAGTTGTACCAGTTGTGCGTAAAGAGTTCATTTGCACATTACTATTTATCACAACAGGTGTTTCACTACCTGGTTGCATAGTAAGTAAGTTTCCAACCAGAATACCACCCGATCCAACTCTTAGACCACGAGTGTAGGTGTTACCGGTCACCACCAAAACGTTAGATCCCGTATCTTCAACAAAGAGGTTGGATCCTACACAGAGATCGTGAGTAGGAAAAATATTTGCTACACCCACTGAATTTGACGTATATATGTCACCGTAAATATGAAGGTTTGTAGATACACTATCATCAATTGTGAAAGTTGTGTTTAAAGGACCACCCTCGGTTCTAAATAAAGCCATCTCTTTTCCACCAATAGCACGACCGTCTGCTTTAAAACCAAACCCAATATTTGACTCTTCTTCATCATGTGTATATAACAACATTGGTTCAGATGTACCATCATTACCTTCACCAAATAAAATTGTTGTATCCGCAACAATAAGATTTACAATACGTTCATATGTAGCTTGTTCTTGCACAAAAAGGTTACCTATCAGTCGCGTGTTACCATAAATATACATACCACCATCAATTGTGACATTACCCGTAATAACAGCTACATTATTAGGATATTTAGCACTAGCAGCACCTCCTTCACTTATTCCGCTTATGATAACATTGGAACCAACACTTAAATTTGAGGTTTTTATACCACCATTTACGGTTATAATGTTAGACGTGTTACCGTCAATAATTAGATTTGAACCAAAAGAAATTTTATCACTTACAATCACATTCGTGGCTACAAGATTACCACTAACTGTCATAAGATCACGACCAACCAAATCAACTATTACCTTTGGGGTTGCACCGCTGTTAATTTGAAACGCGTTTGTTGGGTTAGTAGTTCCTACAGCAAGTTGATTATCAGCGAAAAAACGGGAAGCTTTACCGGAAGCTTGTAGATCAAAAACGATTGAATCATCTTTATCAATATAAAGTTTTTCACCGACTGAAAACTGTTTTGTTGGTATATTATTTCCAAGAGCTACACGCCCTTTAATTCCATCGATTTCAACAAGTTTAATTTCATTCGCTTCAATCTCTCTAGTCAAAATACTGTTGACTCCTGTAAGAGTTTCTGTCTCAACGGGTTCTGCTTCTAGAGTTGAAACATAAATCTGTTCGAACCTGGCTGTTCTACCCATTTATACATTAGTTTCCGAATAAAATTCCAGCCAATCCATCACGGATTCTGAGTACATTATAGTTGACTGCAAAGACATACATGTATTTTTGATTTGCCCTAAGTACACCTTTTTCTACCCCACGTATTAAAAGCTTGGCATTGTCCAACCTACTGAAATTACAACTACCGGAGGGATTATAGTCTGATGCATTTAAACCAAAGTGATATACAAAATATCTTGTGTACATAAGATCTTCTGAATCAACTCTATAATCTGATACACCATATTTTGATTTATAATAATTTTGAACTGTGTGGAAGTAAGTTGGTGTCATATTTTCAAGTAAAGGTGTGCCATTTATATGTATATCTGCATTTTTGAATGTAAAACGATCATTTGTAGGATCTAGATTGGTCGCACTATAACCAAAAAATATAGATTTTACTGGATGATTCAAAGATGATAAATCTAAATCATTGTATCCACCTGTCTCCACTCTATTATCGAATACATTTGAAACTGGGAATTCAAGTTTCCTTGTCTGGGTTATAATAAAATCCATCTGACGTTTTACCATTGACTCTCGCTCTTCTTTATCCAAATATATGTAGTTTCCATAAACATTAATTCTCTTTTGAGTTTCGTCGTACCCGACTAAACTGGTGTCATCAAAATTAATTCTTACTTCAACTTGATGGTGTGCCAATGAAACTAAAGGTAAAAATGCACCATAATCACAAAAGAAAAAATGCAGTGGTTGAAAATTTCTATGAGAAACGCTTGTTTTATTTGTAAGTTCTTGTGATTTTGTCCAAGAATCTGCGAGATAATTTGGCCAAATATCAGCGTAATAGTCATAGTGTTGAGAATCTATTTTTTGACCTCCAATATAAAGATCAATAGTTGAGTTGTATAAAAGATTTGAAGAAACATTAGAATTTTTATCAATACCCTCTAACCATAAACAATTCACGAGATCACCTAATACTGGAACGGTAAAAACCGGGTCTTTGTCTGTGATGGTTTTGATAAATTTAGGTGCTTGGGAAAAATTTGTATGTCTCGTGAACTTCATACGAAAAAAAGAATGTCCATCATCACTATTAAGATAAACATCTTGTGCACCTCTAGATACGAGTTGAATTAATGCGCCAGACATTTAATTATTATTTAGATTATAAAAACAGACACTTTCCCTGAGGGAAGTCCGACTTTTCCTCGGTCTCAACTTTACCATGTATCTTGAAACCACCCTGTCTGTACACTTTCATTCGTTTATAGAACATGGCTGTGAAAAGCGACCATGGATCGTGAATATCATAAATGTGTGGATTGTTCTTTTTACCTTTTGTCTCTCTCATGATACGACCAATACTTTGAGTTATGTCTGACTTTGGAGATGCCAAAATAACTGTATCCAATGTTGGGATGTCAAGACCTTCATGGGCTTGGCTGAAAGTTGCGAAGATGATCTTCTTCTTGGATGAAGCCTGAAGATCGACTTCTTTCATACCACCCATGTAGAGACCCGAAGACTTTGGAAAACATTGATGAAGCATCTCACAGTGCCAACGGCGGTCGCTCAAAACAAGAAGTTGTCTTGTACCGGCAGAAGCCTTCTTAATGAGTTCAACAAGCATTTGATTTCTCTTACGATCTTCAACAACTTCTGTAATCATATTAGGCATTGACACTTTCCCAAATCTAGTGGATGGTGGAGGATTTCTATAGTTGAATGATTCATAGGTTATTGGAAATACTTCAACTTGTTCTTGATTCTTCCGTTCAACTGCGAAGAATGTGGGTCCCATAAACCAATGAAGCACTTTTGTGAGACCATCCTTCCTTTCTGGTGTTGCTGAGAGACCAAAAATATGCTTTGGACACATTTTGAATAAACTCTGACTAAATACCTTCGCACAAATGTGGTGGGCTTCGTCCACAATCAAAGTTCCAATAGAATCAAAGTCACTGAAAGAATACTCTTTGAGGGATAGTGATTGAAGCATGGCTATCACAAAATCACAATCGGTATCCTTCTTGTCTTGTTGAACTATACCAATGGTAGCACCTGGACAAAATTGCTGAATTCTTTCTTTCCACTGATCAGCCAGAAACTGTTTATGAACTACAATCATTGTACGATAGCCCAATTTACAAGCTATCGCCAAGGATACGGTGGTCTTTCCATACCCGCATGGGAGCGAGAGAACTCCATGACCTGCCTTAATAGCCGCAGCAAGAGCCTCGTTTTGATGGGTTGCGTCTCGCAGGGTTCCGACGAACTTTGCATTGGACCTGGCTGGTTGAGGACGCCTGTCTTCATTTGGTTGCCCCACCTTAGCAGTTCCGTAGAATCTTGGAACGCACACTCCATTCTTAGCTGTTCTAAAAACTTTGAAAGGTGGTGGAGGAAATCCATAATCACTGTTGACCTGTGGTCTTACTGTGAGTTCCTTTTTAATTTCTGTGATTGGTCCTTCAGTGACAAGGTAACCCGTTCGTGTCAACATTTATTATATTAAAGAATAGTAACTTTATGTTACTATAATATGGTTCTCTCTGTAAACCTGACTGAAAATCTTGAACGAATTGACGAAGGAATTAGACGATTTAATGAAGAAATTGTAGATTTGCATGGAAAAGTAGAAGATAAGCAAAACGAAATTCGCCGCTTAGAAGGTTGTAGAATTGCATATGAAGGTATTAGAGATGCCATTGGAGATATTTGTTATAGCAGTGAATATAATAAAAATGTCAAGCATGAAGAACATGTCAAGCATGAAGAACACGGGCACGAACACGAACACGAGCACGAGCACGAGCACCATCATAGCACACAAACACCTATCCCCGAAACATCAAAAGCTGAAGTTACCTTTAGTGAAAACATGTCATTGGAAGATTTATACAAAAAATACCGAGTGATGTAATTTCCACGTAAATCCGGAATAATTACCAACATTCCAAACACCCATAAAATTGATATCAATTTCTATTTCATCATCTTTTATAAGAGATTGTAGTGGTTTTCCTTCAACCACGCACATCACTCTCCTATAACGGAACGGAATCTTAATAGTTAGTAGACAACCATCCAATGGATTATCAATATGTTCATTAGTAATTAAATGTAATTTATTGGTGTGCATTTTATGAATAATTTTAGCACAATTTTCAGGAATGACCACACGAATATACTTTTTGTCATTGTGGTCATACATGGGTGTGTGCACTTTTGCTAAAAACTTCATTGGTTTCTATTACGATAAAGTAATATTAAAACTATAAGTATGACAATTGTCAAAGATAAAACTTGGGTAAGGAGTAATGGATTCAAAGATTCTCTAGTCCCAAAACATTTGTGACTTAGGTTACGCGAAACTTCAATGGCTGCTTCTATACTTGAGAATGGCGTGTTTCTTGGAGACATCATACCACACATGGCAACATTGGGACACTTTCCAAAGAAAGGGAGCTGTCCGTAGAGACTGAGAACACCCGAAGATTGGGTGAATTCCCAGTGCTTGGTTTCTTCATTCCACGTTGAGCCCCACCCAAAACGAATAGCTTTTGGCAAAGGAACATCCAATTCTAAAATAACTTGGTTTCTAATAATTTCCGGGTCAGATGTGAGTATTTCTTCGGTCAAATCACATATGACACAAGAAATTGTGTGACCATCGGCAAGTACAACTGGTTGAAGATTCCACCTAGTTGTAGCGGCAATTTCTAAATCGTCGCCAAGCTTCACAGGTTCATCAAAATCAAGAAGAACATTTATACACCCATATGTACTTTCTTGGACCTTTTTCTCTGCGTCAGATCCCCAGTTATCTCCAAGAAACTTGAGAGCTGGACTATTGTCAAGACACAAGAAAAGCATACCGTCCCCGATTATAGTTCTGTCGGAAAATTCCGCTCTGTAACCATCTTCAAAATATTCAACTTCTTTGAGTTCTTTTCCAAATTCAAAATCAACTCCTCTTTCTTCAAGGGCTTTCTGCATAGCGTCTGACATCACTTTGCCAGAAACTTTTTGGGTATACTGCTTTGACAAAGCCACGTGATCAAAACTCTTCACAAACTCATAAGCTGACATGACATCCCAAGTTACACCATCCATGATGAGTGGAAGATGTTCAAGGACACTCTGACCACCTTCGGTAATTTCCCCAAGGGCATCTTTGAGGGATACACTTTTGTACTTTTTTGGTTGCGCAAGAACCCTCGCAGCTAATGATGTAAGAGCACCATAATCCTTCAATTTGAGGGAACGCCAAATGAAACCATAGAGATCTTTTTCAACTGGTTCAAAAATATCATTCCATTGAATTCCCATTTCTTCAAAGAGGCTTCGGGTATTCACAAAAGCTTTGTCAAATACAATTCTGTGTGCGTGAAGATCTCTGACTTCTTCGTCGGGTTCCCACCAAGATCCGCCCGCTGAAGACTTTCTATCATAAATTGTGATTTCATGATCACCCGACCTGAGTATTTCCCATGCGAGGGACATACCAGTTGGTCCAGCTCCAACAATATGAATCTTCATTCTACTTTTAGCTCACATATAATTTTAAATCAAACCAGTCTCTTCCCGTTCTTCTGGGGTCTTGATGGCATACATCACGGAGATGAAGATTGCTGTGGATATGACAGCATACTCAATGTCTTGTGTCGCACTGAACGCAATCAACATGAGAGAGATGAAACGGAAAATCTTACTATTGAAGAGGGTCTTAAGGTTCTTGGGGATCTTGATCGCGTTACCAGCGAAGAGACCTTGGTACAAGATGATGAGGGTGAAGAGAATGGGCTGAGCTTTAATGACAGTTTCAGTTGGGGTG
>Ga0222714_10005877_pt1 | contig 11543 bp, 6 predicted proteins | sample C33_3DmetaG_FD_165048 | JGI IMG/M metagenome (GOLD analysis project Ga0222714, IMG submission 165048) | Estuarine water microbial communities from San Francisco Bay, California, United States - C33_3D | ecosystem: Environmental > Aquatic > Marine > Unclassified | place: USA: California... | reverse complement strand
ATCGAAGATGAAGCCCGTTTTGGCGCTTCAGCGCCTTCCCGAGACGCTCGCGGTGGCGCATGAATTCATCGAGATGCCTGTGCTCGAGGGACAGCACGAGGAAGTGAGTAAGCTTTTGAAAGAACTCAAGAACGAGTACGACAGCAAGGACCAAAAGCTCATGAAGCGATTCCCTCAAATCATCAAGGCGCACATGTTGATTCTTGCGCAAACGTCGCGCAAGACGCACTTATTATCAGCGCAAATGGCTACGGATGCGCGCAAGATTGGTGCTTTGATCCCGGGTCTTTTAGAAGAGTTGTTCAAGTTGTCGTCGATGCCTATCAACCGCGCTGGTCACATGTTTGCGCGCCCGCACATCAGTACCATGGAGTTTTACCAATGCTTTACGCAAGCCGTGCCGATTTCAGTGCGCAAGGCTTCGGAAAAGGATGCATCTTTGATGCAGCTTCCTCACTTCGACGCGGAGAAGGTTCTCAAGTTAACCAAGAAAGCATCCAAGCCGGTGCACACGGTTCAAAAGTTGCTCGACCTTCCCAAGGAAGATCGTGAACAGATGTTGAAGGATGTCGGTGGATTTTCCGCCGGCATGGTGCAGGACATTGAGCGCCAGTTGCTTATGATTCCGCAAGCGACGACATTTGAGGCGTCGTTTGATTGTGACGGGGACTCGAAGATTCTCGAAGGCGATTTTATCACGGCAAAGGTGAGCGTAAAGATTGCGCGGGCGGGTGGGCCGCTCGGTGGTGCTTTGGCGCCGACGCCATTTTGCGTTGCTGATCGCAAGGAAGGCTGGCGCTTATTCATCATGGACAGCGCTACGAATACGATGTTGCGCGTCGTACAGTTGGACAAGGCGACTTTGCGACGCTGCGAGATTGGTGACGGTGCGGAAGAAATCAGCGTCCAGTTTCCCGCCCCGCAAGCTGGATCATATTTGTTTAGCGCTACCCTCATGAGCGATTATTGGATTGGCGTCGACGCCAAGGCGGCGGTGAATGTGAAGATTGGCAAGCGCACGAGCGAAGCGTTGCAATCGCGCGAGCCTAAAGCGGCATCGGTGGATGGGAAACCGTGCTGCAACGACGCATCGCACGACCACGGCGCCGGGGATGCGAGCGATAGCGCGAGCGATAGCGATGGCGACGACGATGACGATTACTCCAGCGACGAAGACGGCTATCCCAGCGATGAAACTGGCACATCCGAATCCGATGACGACGTACAAGTGGCTCGTAGAACGCAACCTTTGCCGAAAAAGCCGACGAGTGCGGCGGAGAGACCGGCGGAGGGTGCCGCGAAAGCCGCCGACGCGAACAAGGATGGCAATGATTCGTCGTCCGCCACCGACGTAAGCAACCTAGACTAAACAACGAATACCGCTTGCTAAAATACAAATCTACATAATCTACATCTACATCTACGCATACCATCTACCGATGCCGCCTTTATCTGGACGCCACACGCCGACGACGTCGCCCGCGACGGGGTCCTCACCGCTCGCGTCGACGCGTTCGTCTTCGCGGATAGCAAACCTTCTATTCGGATCCCAAAGCAACGCCCCGTCGGCACTTTGCAACAACTTTAATCTTGACAACTGCCGCCGCTCACCCTCGAGTTTTACTGCCTCAAAGTACGCATTATTCATGCCAACCGTACCGACGCTCTTGGCTACGTTTCTCAACCGTTTCGTCTTCAGCCCGCCGCTCGCCGCGTTGGGCGATAAATTCGCCAACACCACCACGCACACCCCACACGCTCGCGCATAATCCATCACAAGTTTCACATCGTTATCACTCGTCACAAGCATCATCACGTGCTCGCGTCCGCGTACGATTGCATCCACCGTCGAACCTGCGCCGACGGTTGGCAACGCCTCCGCCGCCTCCGCCGCTCGCCCCGCCCATCTCACCGCCTCCGCGCGCGCCGCCGCCTCTTCCTCCGCACTCACCTCCCTCAACGCGCGTTGACGCTTCGTACTAAACACCGGCGCCGCCTCCGCCGCCCCCCCCGCCACCGCCGCCACCGTCGACGCCCACGCGAGCGCGTCCTCCGCCAACGCCGCATCCGCGGCATCCGCCCCTCCCTCACACCGCACGCACGTCACCCCGCCCGCCCGCCCGCCCGCAATCACCCCTCGCGTCAACCTCCCCAGCGTCTCCGCGTTCGCGTACGCCATCACGTCGCCCTCGATCGCCCCGAACGCCCGCGCCGCGCGACGCACCCGGTGCGCCATCACGCGCTCGCCATCCACTCTCGGCGCGCAGTTATCGACGTCCCAGAACACCTTCACCACCGCATTCGTCCGCGGCGAACGACGTGCGGGCGAAGGTGCGCGTGCGCGACGTCGTCGACCGCGGCACGGGGCGCGGACGCGCGGCGCCGGCGATGGACGCGCCGACATGTGCCGACCGCGGCGTGCGGCGCCGCGTCAACGGTGTCTAAACCCTGGGTGGTCGGTCGGACATGGTGGTCGGTCGGACACATAGTGGTCGGTCGGACACGATGGTCGGTCGGACACGATGGTCGGTCGGACACGCGCCGTATGTCCGAACGTCCACCGTCGGTCGAGCCGAGGCCCTAGCGCATCGCCACCGTCTTTTCTCCGCGCGCCGCTTCACACGAGGTACGTCCGATGCGCCGCGTCGCAAAGACAGACAGACGACGATACAGTCGCAATTTCGTCGCGCGCGCGTTTCGTGTTTCGTGGCGCGTGAGGACGCGCGTGAGGAGTCGCTCGGGACGACGAGACGCGTGGATGTGGCGCGCGCGTGCGGTGGGATCGCGCGCGTGTGCGAACGGCGCTGCGGATGCGCGCGCGCACGCGCGACGGGGACGGTGATGGGCGCGAACGATGCGTGAGGGGTGCGCGCGTCGCGTCGCGTCGCGGTGTGATGGCGGGCGCGTCGCGTCGTCGCGCGCGTTTGGGCGTGGACGATGGATGCGTCGGGTGTGGGTGGAGGCAAAGCCCTAGCCGATGGCGATCGATCGATCGGTCGCGCGCGTTTGGGCGAGGATCGTGGGTGTCGTGCGTCGAGGGCGCGTGAGGAGGATGTGCGCGCGGGCGCGTGGTGCGCGCGCGCGTGGTGGAGCGTGTTGGGTGGTGTGCGCGTTCGCGGAGAAGCAGTCGACTAACCTTTGCGCGTTTTGTTGTTCGTTGCTTCGTTCGCAGTCACCATGCCGCCGAAGTTTGACCCCAACTCCGTTTTGGAGATTTTCATGCGCGCCACCGGTGGTGAAATCGGTGCCGCGTCTTCTCTTGCGCCGAAGATTGGTCCGCTCGGTTTGTCGCCGAAGAAGGTTGGTGAGGACATCGCGAAGGAAACCGCCAAGGATTGGAAGGGTTTGCGCGTGACGGTCAAGCTCACCGTGCAAAACCGCCAAGCGAAGGTTTCCGTCGTCCCGACGGCCTCTGCTTTAGTCATCAAGGCGCTTAAGGAGCCGTTCCAAGACCGCAAGAAGGTCAAGGGAATCTTGCACACCGGTAACTGCTCTTTGGATGATATCATCGAAGTCGCCCGCGTCATGCGCCCTAAGTCGTGCGCCAAGACGCTCGCGGGCACCGTCAAGGAAATTCTTGGTACGGCCAAGTCTGTGGGGTGCACTGTTGAGGGCGAGGACCCTAGCGATGTCACGGATTCCATCGACGAGGGTGACATCGAGATCCCGGATAAGTAAACGGTTTTTTCTCGGTTGTCTTCAGGAGTCGGTGGGGGGGTGACGTCGCCACGGCATTGTTGGAGTAAATGTCTCACTTAGCAAACAGTTCGTAATTCTATACGTACAGTCTAATCATACGCACGTTCCATTTCTAATCCGCGCGCGCGTTCAACGTGTTTTCAAAGCGCCTATTATTACAGAAGACTCGCTGGGCTAAAATTCTATGACTTTATCGCCGCGGCGCTCCGACGCGGATGTTCTTTCTGGTATCACCTTTATTCTCTGAGCGCCAAACGGCAAAGGTAAAGGACGACTGACACACCCACGAGTACTGACGCGAGCGATGGAGTCGTAAAAGTTGAGTCGACGTTCCATTGTGGCTGATAAAATCCGCGACGGCGCGGTGACCACTTTGACGGGCATGGCCAGCGCAAACGAAATGAGCTGACCGAAACTGAAAATCACGGTGCGACCAAGTTGCGCTTGCTCACGGAAAATATTGACATCAGGCGCGACATCCTCGCCTGGGCGCATGAGTGCGCGCACGCGCTTTCCGTGAAGCACCGCTAAAGATGTCGGCGCGCGCGACAAGGCTGAAAAGATCCACATGATTGGATTGGAACTGTTCTTTGCAAATCGCGCATACAACGAGCTGAACGCAGCAATTTCCGCCTGTTTTGCCCGTAGTTGCTCTTGTTCAAAGTCTGTCTTAGCTCGCGCGCGAAGCATGGCGTAGTCATCCTTCAGCTCATCCACAAAAGTGTCGCGAACGGCTTGCATGGTTTCCAACGAAATCGGTACCACGGGCACGTACAGCCCGATGAGCTGCAAAAAGTTCTCGACACGAACGCACTTACGAACCATGAAAGATGCACTGATAGGGAGCACAGGTAATATACCAATCACCCAAACGCAGTGCCATAGTCTAATTGGCGAGTAAAAGTCAACAAGGCGCACGAATTGGCGCAAGACGAACAAAATGGCACATGCCACAAATGTCAACGCAATCGACAGCGCAGCAAAGTATCGACTCAAAGCGACGTTACCCCACGTCACCGCAGTCACTGGACGATCTAACGTGCTCGCTAAACTCTCAAGCTTGCCCCCGACGACTTTGCATGATCCAGGCATCAAACGAGGACCCCCGGAAGTGATGACTTTGTCGAATCGAACGAGCGTCGTTCCCGCATCTTTGATGATCTTCAATAGGTTCCAAATGGTCTTTTGAATGATAGCCAAGATGACGTCAGCGGGATTATTTGATACGAGAATAGAAAACACATGATTTGCGATATTCTGAGGGAGTATACTCACGTCTGGAAGTTCATCATCGATGCCAGCCTGCGCACGCCTAGCCTTGCGCTCTTGCATACCCTTCCTCACAGCTTGTGCCGAAACCTCCACCGCACGACCTTTCGCGCGCAAATTGACGAGTTTGTACTCTTCAAGCAACGCATCTCTAAACATGCGAAGTTTCCTATTCTTTTTCTTACCGAGTTTCTTCACTTCGTGTTGAAGCTGCGAGATTTGCCCATCTTTTGATTCTCCCGCGAATGGCGACATCAGGGCATACACTTCATCTGCAATGACGTGCGCACAGTAACCACAGAAAAATATGCCACTGACTAGCCATAGTAAGAGAAAACTTGAGATGATTTCCGCCCTGAAAGTCCAGCAACACAAAGTATGCCAGACAAACCAAGCCGCGTTTGTCTTGAAGCGCGTTGGATGCTTTGCGACGAACAATGACGCTCTGGCGTACATCTTGAGCGGCGCTAAGATCGATTCCACCAACCTATGGAAGCTTCGCACGACACCGTCGACAGTGTCTGGCACGTGATGAGATTTAAGTGGAGGGGGTGCTTGCCGTAGGTACCATCGCCATTCCGCACGTTTAGGTGTAAATGCTACGCGGATGCGAGCGTAACCCTGCCAATCCGAGAGAATTTTCTTTGATCGCAAGTACACGCACATTGCATGCATATGATTCACCATCTCCTCCTGCGTAAGAAATGATCTGTTCGGAGGAGTGATGTTGTACCATGCGTCGACCGAACGCCCTGGGGCCTCCATGATGGATTGGATAGGAATGGACACCGCGCCCAAGATTTGAGTCCCACCGTTCAAGGCATCAGGGCACGTGAAGATGATGCGAATGTCACCTGTCGCTTCGGTGATGTTGAATTTGAAGAACTCTTGACTGGAAACAATATTTTCTTCGCGGCCATCCCACATGACTGTAGCCGCTACGTGCTTACCAAATTTGTTTCGACCCTTTGTGCGTTGCTTACCAGTAAGAACGCCGACAAATGGCGCAAAATCTTGGTAAGGCGTTGGATCACCAATGACAGACTCAATGTTGAACATAAAAGTCCCAAGCGTCGGCCGCGCAACTTGATCGATCATCCGCAAATCCAACGGTGTGGTTTTTGCGTAACCACATCCGAGGGCGATTTCAATTTCGCCGAGCGAGCCATCCTTGGCTTGCAGCCATGGTGCCTCGCGGAGCATCGGATTCAACTTCACTTTATATCGCTTGAGATCACCCACCGCCATGTCATCAATACGTATTTGTACAAAACCGATTGGCGTGCCTGATATGAACTTTTCACCCTCTTTGACAGGATTTCTTGCACCCAATTCATCTTCAGCACCGTTCGCAGCGGCGTCGTCATCCGAAGTTTTCATGAGACCAAATTTTTTCCCAATCGTCTTTGAAGCATCGGTAACTTGCTTGGAACCGTAAACAAGTTTCAATTCAGACAATACTTGTATCGTCAGCGTACGACTGAGATGCGATTTTGGAAACGCATGAACAACGTCGTCAAAGTCAAAATCAGTCATAACGTTCTTTTGCACGTCGCCGTAAATGAGCGTTCTGTGAGTATTGAGAGACATCACCACTCTTGTGTTTGTGCTTTGGGCATTGTATCGGATCGGAAGTCCTGACATATTAAGCGTCTGGACGTACAAATACTTGTTCGTTTCATGCGAATTATCGTATCTATCAGCTTCTGAAATCTGAGGTGGTTTCCTCATGTTTGGATACGGCGCGCGCGTCGTGCTGACACGCAAGATAATCTCACCCTTGATACGATCAGGCGAGTTCCAAGGTGAAAAAGCATCCGTTCCACCAACGAGAAAATTTCGATTGGCATCAGTACCGAATAAAGGCGTTACTATCTCTGCCCAAGCACCGTCTTCGGGCAAACCCGCGAGCGAAACGTGTGCCTGACCCATGAGCTTCTTTCCAGCCATGTCTCTGTCGTACAGGTCCACGAGAACTCTTCCAGCGCCCGGCCGGGCAACCAAGGTAAAAACCTCACCAATGCCGTTATTCCACACCGGGTGTAACGTGTTCTTCACCGTTGTACTTCTACAAAACTCATTCAATGGAGCGTTGTCGATGGAGACGTAAGTAAAAGCGTCACAAGAGCCCGCTCCACCATCAACACGGAATAGGTTTCGCGCAGCAACGACAGCAACGTGCACACTGCGAGCTTCTGAAAGCCCCTCACCTCGTTTGATTTCTCCTAGAGATACATTAGCGTCGAACATTCTCTTCTCGTCAACAATCTCTGAAACTTGAACTCTGATGGTACCCAAGTCTTGAGTCGCCCGTGGATGTATGTAACATGGCTCACCAGCCGCGTCCGCGGTGATGCGGCGCTTGAGTTCTATTTCTAAATCTGCCATCGCACCACCCCGAGGAATTGCCGACAAAGGAAGAGCAGCAGCGCCGATAAAGTTTGGTGAAGAGAGCCTATCGCGGTCCCAAACTGTCAGAACGATCGCTTGGCATGCTTCATCTTGAGGAACGCAAAGAAAATATCTTTGATTCCACACCGGAAACGTTGTCATCCGCTTAGTCCTCGTGGTATATCGGTCATCTACTAGCGATGTGTTAAATCCAATCTTCACGAACGGGTCACTCGTGCCAGAACGATCAGCATCATAAACCCCTCGCGCGTTGAGCACGCTCAGAATGATGTATTTTGGTCTGCTTGATGCCCCGCCTAAGGTTGGCGTCGGTCGCAGTTCCCATTTTGGAATTGACGCGCTCGGCATTAAAGTAGACGCCACTGACACATCCAACACGCTCTCCGCCGAGGGTGTTACTTTTGGCCAATATCCGTTATCACCGATGGCGGGTTCTGAAAAGATACTTTGCCCAACTGTCACTCGAATTTCAGCATTTGTCTTTACCACACCCTTTTTACGAAGCTCCAAGTCGAGCGTCATTTGTGTGCCTCCTCTAGGAATCATACCACCCACTATCCTCGCACTTCCAATCTCCACTTTTCGTCCGAACGACCGCAATTCTTTCAGTTTGATAAGAACGTAACCGCCGTGCAGGCAGTTTCCAAAAATGAAACGCCCAGCCTCTGGTCCCCACAGCGGACAATCAGTACCTTCTCGCAAATTGGTCTTCACCTTCTTTCTACTGCGAAAGCTGAACTTTCGATGGCCTCTATCGATCCAATTCACTTGCACGTACGTCATTCTGGATTCTGTGACAAACGCGCCGTGCGACGTCACGCCGTGCACCGTAACTTCAACAGAATCCAACGAGTCCACCAACCTCTTCTCGTGCCTCGCGTGCGACGCACATAAACTCGAGATAGTATCTTGAGGTAGCGTGGCTGACGTCGTCGATACACTCAAAATTTTCTGCGAATTCAACCGCAGCTTTGCCATCTTTTTGAAGTTTCGCTTTGACTTTCTCACCAGCGTACGCGCTCGCGCCGTCGTCGACGAGTTTCTACGCAAGGTACGTTCATTCAACGTCACCGCGCGTTCGAAATTTGACCGCCGGTTGATTGTATCACTCGATAACAACTGGTCGATGACTTCAGCCTCGAGCGTAGCCTTCGGGGCTTCCGCCTGGCTCAACGCCGTCGACGGACCGAATGCGCTCGAGAGCGCCTGCTCAGTCAAACGCCGCATATCTTCAACGTGCGCGTCAACACTCTCGTCAGCCGTGTCGATGAGATTACCTATAGCGTCATCGAGTTCTGCGCTCCGATTGTCCGTCGCGCCCGCGTGCGTGAAGAGCGAAAGCGGCGGCATTTCGTTTCAATTCCGAGAGCGCCTCGGACAATTGAAAATTGCAAAAGCTCACGCGCCGCGACGACGCGCGCGTACGTCGAACGCCACGCGCGCGCGCGCACCGGCTGCAATGCGCCCGCAAGCGTTCGCGCGCCTGATGTTACCGAGGCGCCGCGATGTGTCGGTCTACGTGCGTCGCAAGATGATTTTCACAAACGTGCGAATGCAATGCAGTTTTTGAAGTGTTCCTACAGTGTGAGTAGATATTGTTTCAATGAATGCGGTACAGCTGCTGCGGGTGCGCGCGCGATAATATGAGTGCGCGTCTACTTTTGTGTGTCCTTGGTGTCCACGATGTCGTCCGCACTCGCATCCTTGTTCGTTGACTTGCCATTCTTGGATTTGCTACCATTTTTTGATTTCTTGCCCGCGTTTTCTCGAGTGACAAAGGACGCCAAGTTGCGCTGCTGCTGTTCGAGCTGCTGCTGTTGTTCCATGAGGCGACTTTCCATGTCGGACATTTCAGCAATTACGGCGTTCATTTCGCTTTGAATGGACTCCATGCGTTTACGAATAGCCTCAGGATCTTCGCCGTTTTTGGCGAGCCCGGCGGCGGCGGCGGCGCGTTTGAAAAGCGCCTCGGCAACCTCAACGTCTGCATCTTCTACGGCGTCATCCGTATCCTTCTTCATGCCTAGCATGCGGAACATGGCACTGACGCTATCACCGACGCGTTTTCGAGTCAGGCCAACTGCTGCGCCGGCGCGTTGGCGAATCGTAGCGAATCTTGACGTGGTTTGCGTCGTCAAATCGGTTATCATGCCGTCGTACTCCTTCGAGGCTTCCACGCCTGAGCTCGCCGCAGCTTTCTTCAACTCCGTCGCCGCAGTTACCATTGTCGTTCTCGCTTCTACTTCCTTGAAGCTCATCGTGCGAAGCAAACCTTGCAAGCCAACGCGCATCTTCTCCAAGGTTTTCTCTTCTTCAGCGACTGTTTTGGCGTCGGCGCCCGTATCCTTGAGCCGCTGAATCGTCGTGCTTTGCTTGGCTATGTTTTCTTGTTGACGTTGGATGCGCTTTTCGAGAGAAAACATATCCGTTAGCATCTCAGCGGTTTCAGCCATCCAGTTTTCACCTCCACCAGCTCTGATTTCAACCTTGAGCTCGGTTGGATCGACTTCAAAAAATCTGTGCTTGAGCGCTTCCTCGGCGCTCGGACGTTCGGTAGCCTCCGTGCCTGGTTCGGCTTCGTACGGACGAGGTCGTAACAGTTCAGCCGCAAGCTCCCACCCTGCGCCATCGCCAGCGTCTAACACTGCCGTCTTGGATCGACTAAACTGTCCTTTGTTCGCTTCGCGCCACTTGTACAAGTCGTACTTGAACTTTTTCAAGCCGCGGTTGAATCCTTGCAAGCCGCTATTCGTCCGTAAGCTCGGCATGGCGAGCTGCATGAGCACGATGCCTGCGCTATACATATCAAACCTATCGGGTTTGTGCGACAACCATGCGGTGGTGCCGGCGGCGAGCGCTATCGGGCCGAACATCTTTTTCAAATCTGGAGCGTCATCCGTGGGAATTAAAAATTCCTCTGGCGGCGCGTACTTGGGATCCATAATCGTCTCGTCTGGCGTGAAATTGGTCCCAGTGCGAAAGCACGCGCACGCACCGAGATCAATCACCTTGAACGTCGGCTCTGGCTTCTCTGCGAGCACCAAGTTGTGCGGCTTCACGTCGCGGTGCACCAAACCAGCCTTGTGTACGGCGGCGAGACTTTGCAAGAGCTGCGACACGGCTTTCTGCGTAATCTCCAACTCTGCCGCTGCATCGCCTCTAAACACGTTGTCACGCCCTAAAAGTGCCTTGGCCAACCCAGTAGGATAATCAGGCTGCGCCAAATACTGCGCCAACGTCCGGTCGCCTTGATATCGCCACACCAACCACAAGCCTTCTTTGCTCAACGCGTCGTTCGCGCCCGAAGTCAACCATTCGTCTCGCGACACTCTAAACGACCCCACAAACTCCGCACAAGCCCCTTTAGCGTCGCGCGACACGCGGTCATTCATCCAAGATTCAATTTCTTGCAACTCCGCCGCGCCCTCCACCGTGAGCTTGGGCCGTTTCATCACCACCGCTTCGCCTTGCGTCAACCCGCGCGCGCCCGTCGTCGCCACCCGTCCTTCGTACACCACCCCAAACGACCCTTCACCAATCTGTCGCTCCATGATAAAATCTGTCTTTGTAAACTTCGCCCCAGCATTCGTCACCACGCGAACCGCACGTCGCAACGCACGCGCGCGTCGAGTCGCCCCCGCGCGTCGGCCCGTCCCGGCGCCCGTCCCGGCGCCCGTCGGCGCTCGCGTCCTCAACGCCCCACCCATCAACACAAATCACACACACACAACACGCACGCGCGCACGCGCAATACTCAATTCAACTCGTTTGCCACCCACCGCGCGCGCGCACCGTCCCGAACGCCACGCACAGCCGCTCGAAACGATTGGATTAATCACAGCGCTGACGATTTTCAAACTATATCTTCAAAAGAACTGCTCGATCGCCTCTCCACGCCCGTCGCCCGCCTCGCGTCGCGTCCTGCGCGTCCTGCGCGTCGACTCGATCGCCTCCGTCGTTTCCCGCGCGTCTACCGCCTCGAATCGCGGCGTGCCGCGCTCGCGTCCGCGTGTGCCGACCGCGCGCAACCATCCTCTTCGCTCGCCAGGTCGCGCACTCGCCTCTCCTGATCACGATTGGTCGATGTGATCAAACGAGTCCCCCCGAATCTCGCGTCCCCGTGTCCCCGTGCGAGAATTCGATCGATACGGATATCGATGCGC
>Ga0222714_10005876_pt1 | contig 11543 bp, 12 predicted proteins | sample C33_3DmetaG_FD_165048 | JGI IMG/M metagenome (GOLD analysis project Ga0222714, IMG submission 165048) | Estuarine water microbial communities from San Francisco Bay, California, United States - C33_3D | ecosystem: Environmental > Aquatic > Marine > Unclassified | place: USA: California... | reverse complement strand
GGTTGGCAACTGTTATTAAACGAGATGCTGCTCGGACTGCTCTTGGTGGCATTGCTGACCATCGTGTGGGTGCTTGGTGCAACCATGTTCAACCTGATCACCGATCTAGTTGGAGGAATCCGCGTGTCTGTGCTGGAAGAAGAGGTTTTGGTGACGTCGGTTGAGGGTGAGGAAAGGCGCTAGTAGGCTCATTTCCCCCGAAAACAATTCGGGGCTATAGCTCAGTTGGTTAGAGCGCATCCCTGATAAGGATGAGGTCACAAGTTCGATTCTTGTTAGCCCCACAACACACCCAACTCCGAAGGGTTGCCAATGAATTTCATCCGACGTGTACTGATGGTGCTTGGCATTGCGGGTGCCGCTGGCGCAATTTTGCGCGTGAAGGGTCGGTCTGAGCAATCAACGAAGCGTGGTGGTTGGCGGCCACTGAACCCATCAGACGCAGACCCTCAAGACCAACAATCATCAAAGTAGTTGGCGAGATGTCGACCATCATCGGAGTGCTTGGGGCCGGAGTGACGGGATCTCGGGTTGTAGAGCAACTGTCGCTATCTGGGGTGCAACGAATTGCTGTGTGCGACAAGGTGTCAGCACGAGCACAACGACTTGCGGCATTGCATAACAATTCATCGTGTCAAGTGCTCGCAGTTGCGCAAACAGAGATCACACAATGTGACGTTGTCGTTTTAGCGTGTGGGGCAGCGCACGCGGGTTTGGCGGCGCAATTCATCCGTAGTGGTGTGCATGTGGTGTCGTTATCCGACGATGTCTCTGACTGCATGAATCTCTTGGCGCTCAATGATCAGGCATCCGATTTGAATGTTGTGGTGTTGGTGGGTGCGGCATCGAGTCCTGGAGTAACAGGGTTATTGCTTTGTTCGGTTGCAAAAAGTTTTGATGTAGTAGACGAAGTTCATGTTGCACTTCACGGCACAGGCGGGCCTGATTGTGCACGTCAACATCACCGTGCGCTTTCGGGGCAATCCATTGGCTGGCACGACAACGAATGGCTGCGTCGGCCTTCGGGTAGTGGGCGCGAATTGTGTTGGTTTCCCGAACCTGTAGGCGCATACGACTGCTATCGTGCCGAGTTATCCGACCCAGTGTTACTGAAAAAAGCAATGCCTGCACTCGAGCGCATTACGGCACGAGTATCTGCAACTCGCCGTGACCGCTTCACCGCACGGTTGCCGATGTTGGCCCCACCACACGCAGAAGGTGGAATGGGTGCGGTTCGCATTGAGGTACGTGGCTTTAAAGATGGTGCACGAGTGGTGGAAATCGCAGGAATTGCCGAACGTACAGCGCAATTGGCGGGAGTGGTGAGTGCAACATGTGCCAAGGGCATTGCAACGGGACTGATTACCGCACGTGGGGTTCGCGTGTTGGGGGAAAGCGAACTTCCCAATGAAGAACTTCTTGCACACGTGTTATCGGCAGGAGTGCGCATCCATCAATTTGTTGGCGCGTAAGCCAGATAGATTTTGGCCGTGTCCGCGCATAAGTCACCTGCTCATAACGAAATTCATGACCATGTTGCCATGCTCATGAAGTCTGCAGGTCAGCGGTATACAACCAAACGCAAAGACATTGTTGGGGCGATGGTGACACTCGGTCAACCCGCTGGCATTGCCGAGTTACTTCGGTTGGTCGATGATTTGCCGCAAAGCTCGCTCTACCGAAACCTCACGGTATTACAGGACGCGGGGGTCGTGGCGCGCGTGATGTCTTCTCAAGATGGTGGTTTGTACGAACTTGCAGAACACATCACCGGACATCATCACCATTTATTGTGCTCGCAATGTGGAGTGGTGAAAGACGTGGTGGTGCCAGACGCTCTTGAACACGACCTTGATACCACATTGGCAAAGCTGGCGAAGCGCGAAGGGTTTGCACTTGATCGTCACCGACTTGACCTGATTGGGCGTTGTGCATCATGCCAGTGAAAACGTATTCACAAGTATTTTCACAACTTCCATGGATGCCAAGTAGTTGTGTGGTTTCAGTGCCACAACGAGGTGAATTTTTTGTGCGTTATTCCAAACACGAAAACGCAAATGCACCGGTGGTGGCCCTACTTCATGGTTGGACGGGAAACGCAGACATCAATTTTTTCCCTGCGTATGCACAACTAGTGCAGCAATATTCAGTGCTTGCTATTGATCATCGAGGGCACGGTCGCGGACTACGCACCAATGACCGATTCTCACTTGAAGATTGCGCAGACGATGTTGTAGCGATCATGGATCAGATTGATATTTCATCCGTCACTGCTGTGGGATATTCGATGGGCGGGCCGATAGCCATGCTGATGAGCAAACGCCACCCTGCGCGCGTGCATTCATTGGTGTTATGTGCAACCGCATTGGAATGGAGCGCAACACGCAACGAGCGCACCCGTTGGAAAATTGGGCGAGTGATCTCTCCGGTGTTTCGTCTGCTCACTACTCCCCGAATGATCGACCGTTACATCAAGCGAAAAATACCTCGTTCAAGCTCGGCGGCATTACTTAGACCATGGTTGGTCGCAGAAATTCGTCGGAATGATTCATGGACGATGAACCAGGCTGGTCGGGCGCTGTCTCAATACGACGCTCGGCCGTGGGCTGCAATGCTTGGCTTGCCAACAGTAAGCATTGTGACATCACGCGATGCTTTGGTTGCACCGCACAAACAACATGCGCTTGCGCAGGCAACGCAGGCAACAGTGATTGAAATTGATGGCGATCACTTGGTGAACTGGCAAGCCCCAGAACTGTTTACTACTTCGGTGCTTGACGCGATTCGTCTAGTGCGCGAATAACTAGTTCGAGCTGGTCGCGTAGTTCATCAACGGTCACAACGTTTGACAACGCGAAGCGCACACTTGCCAACTCGCGGGCAAGAAACTCCGCGTTTGCTTGAGTTGCTGCAGCCATCGCGCGGTCGGTTTCTGCTTGACGGCGATCGCGAAGCTCTTGACGATTTTGTGCAAGCAAAATGAGTGGTGCCGCATAGGCAGCCTGCAGCGAAAACATAAGGTTGAGCAAGATAAATGGGTATGGGTCCCACTGCAAAGCCAAAAAGGCAATGTTGAGGGCAATCCAGATGATGACGGCCACGGTTTGCACAATGAGAAATCGAGCAGATCCCAAATTGCGTGCAATCGTCTCACTGAATTGACCAAATGCATCGGGGTCATAATGAATTCCAAATGTAGGGCGGCGCTTGCGCGGGCGGGCGAGGTCGCTGCGCTTCACGATGCTGCTCCAGCAGTTGGTCGCTGGCGCCAGTTGGCAGGCAAGGCACGGTCGAGTACGTCGTCAACCGTGATCGCCCCAAGGAGCCGGTTGCTTGGGTCGCATACGGCAACAGCAAGCAAGTTGTACGAGGCGAGTCGTTCTGCAACTTCTTGCTCGGTCATAGTTGGACTGATGGTTGTTTCCATTTCAACACATTGTCCAAGTGTTATGTTCGGTGATTCGCGAAGCAATCGCTGAAAATGCACAACACCCAAGTATGTACCAGTCGGTGGATAGTGCGGTGCATGAGCAATAAACACCTGTGCGGCGATTGAAACCAATATATTTGGCTCACGGATTCGGGCGAGTGCATCGGCAACTGTTGCGTCAGGCGACATCACGATGATGTCTGGCGTCATCAATGATCCAGCCGTTCCTTCTGCATGCGACAGCAGTTGGCGCATGGTTTCGGCATCTTCATCATCCATTGCATCGAGTACACGGTTGAGTTGTTCACCGGGCATCTGTGCCAGGAGATCAGCTAGGTCATCGAACTCCATTTCCTCAAATACGTTGGTGAGGCGCTCCATGTCGAGACCTTCAATCAAGCGCAACTGTTCGTCTTCGGGAAGTTCTTCCAGTAGATCTGCAAGTCGTTCATCGTCCATGGCACTGGCAACCAGTCGACGTTGGTCTAGTGGAAGTGCACGAATAACAGCAGCAACATCGCTTGGGTGCATGTCACGAAGTCGTGCTGCTTCGGCCGCTGTTGCTGTTGCCGGGGCAAAGAGGGGTGCAATGTGTTCCCAGTCAACCAATCGATAGCTGGGTCGAGGGTTCAACAAACTTCGTTTGGCAAGGCGAACTTTTGTGAGGTGCCATCCAGGTGTACGGCCTGACTGAAACGCAAGCGCAACATCACTCACAGTTTCGTCGCCAACCTTGTGATCAAGGATTTCACGACCGAGCAGACGCTCTCCATCGCGGACCCGAAATGGATTGAGATCGACGTCCCACGATTTCAGACGGGCACCCGAGTTGTCGAGCGACGCAATGCGGCTGGAGCTGACAAAAATGCTGCGTCGCTGACTTGTCGCAACAAAACCAAGCACTTTTGGGGCTTCGGTAGCACGGCCAGACACCACCACGATGTCGTCAATTTTGCCGATGGGGGCGCCACCGGCATCAAGTAGGGGTAGGCGCATGACCCGAAATGCATAGATGAGTTCGCCAACCATGTAACGAAGGCTACCCGCGCCTATTTCGGGAAGCCTGTGATTTACCCATGTCCGTTTGGAGTGTTGGCCATTTCAACCGCTACCCTTAGTCACCGCCGTACGGGGACGTAGCTCAGTTGGCTAGAGCATCTGCTTTGCAAGCAGAGGGTCGTGGGTTCGAGTCCCATCGTCTCCACCAATACCCTTTGGGATCTCTCGCATTACGCTTCATGTACACCCGTAAGGAGACCCAGTCATGAATACAGCAGTAATCGTTGATGCAATTCGCAGCCCACTTGGCCGTCGAAATGGAAAGTTGAAGAATTGGCACCCCGTTGATCTCGCTTCCGAGATCATGCAACAGCTTGTGCAGCGAAACGATCTTGATCCAGCACTTATCGATGACGTAGTGATGGGTTGTGTAATGCAGGTTGGCGAACAGAGCCTCAACGTTGCTCGCAACGCAGTTCTTGCAGCAGGTTGGCCCGACACCGTTCCTGGCACAACGATTGATCGCCAGTGTGGATCAAGTCAGCAAGCAGCACACTTTGCGGCGCAAGGTGTAATTGCTGGCGCGTACGACATTGTTGTAGCTAACGGCGTTGAAGTGATGTCACGTGTTCCAATGGGTGCATCGGTTGCTGATCGCAATTTTGGCTTCCCGTTTGGTCCTCGCGTTCAGGCACGTTACGAATCAGTTGGTGGTCTTGTTGGACAAGGAATCTCGGCAGAAATGATTGCTGAGAAATGGAAGATCAGCCGCGATGAACTCGATGCTTTTGGTGTTCGTTCACAGGAATACGCCGCACGCGCAACACGCGAAGGTCGTTTCCAGAACGAAATCATTCCTGTGCTTGATGCAGAAGGCAACATGATGACGCAAGACGAAGGTCTGCGCGACACCACGATGGAATCACTTGCAAAACTGAAGCCATCATTTCGTCCCGTCGAAGAGGGTGGCCGTGTAACCGCGGGTAACTCTTCACAGATCACCGACGGTTCAGCAGCGTTGCTCATTATGAGTGAACAAAAGGCAAAAGAGCTTGGTCTGAAGCCACGTGCACGTTTCGTGCAGTTTGCAATGGCAGCCGAAGATCCGCGTTATATGTTGACTGCACCAATTCCTGCCACCAAGCGTGTGTTGGAGCGTGCGGGACTCACCATGGACGACATTGACTTGGTAGAAATCAATGAAGCATTCGCCTCGGTTGTTCTCGCATGGGAAAAAGAACTACACCCAGACATGAGCAAAGTAAACGTCAATGGTGGAGCGATTGCACTCGGTCACCCACTCGGCGCATCAGGTGCTCGCTTGATGACCACGTTGCTCAACGAACTTGAGCGCACTGGTGGTCGCTACGGATTGCAGACGATGTGTGAAGGTGGCGGCATGGCAAATGCCACCATCATCGAACGCCTCTAAGCACGGCTTCACGCATGTTTGGGACCATTGTCTGGGTCCTCATAGGCCTGTTGTTGTTGGTCGTCATTTGGCGCACCGGTATTGGCATGTTGCGAAGCATGACATCGCCACTACCGGCCCCTCCGCCAGCTGGTGAAATGCGCAGGATCAACGTGCGCTATCGATGCGGAGTGTGTGGTGTTGAACTACGAATGGTGATGGCACCTGATCAAGATCCACCACCACCACGCCATTGTCTTGAAGACATGGACTTCGTCGCGCCCGTCGAATGACGGTCAGTGATATTTGGTGGCGGTAAACAAGCCGCCGAGCACGCATGTGAGACCAACAAACAAATACCAGTTGCTACGACCACCAGGCACAAAACCTAGGTAGTACAGCAAAATGATTATTGCGCCAACCCCAAGCAAAGCAAACATCACAACCGGCACCCACGGCGGGCTCATTCGCACACTTTTTGCAATCGGTGGCGTGTAGCGCGAAGATGCCTCTGCGCTGTGTTGCACGTGCTCACGCTGTCCAGATTGGGTGCCCTTTGGAGTGGTGCGTCCACCGGTTCGTCGTTTGTTGGGCGCCATCAGGTGATCAGTGTAGATCAAAAATGAGGTTTCGCCTCAGGCATAAATCAGGCAGGCTTACAGGGTGAAACGCATTTTGGTGATCGACAACTTTGACAGTTTTGTCTACAACCTGGTGCAGTACTTGGGTGAACTGGGTGTTGATCCCATGGTGATTCGTAATAACGAAATGACAGCATCGCAAGCTGCAGCGTTATCACCTGACGGCGTGCTGCTCTCGCCTGGCCCGGGGCGCCCAGAAGACGCAGGAATGTTATGTGACGCGATTCGCGAATTCGCAGGCCGTGTTCCTGTGCTCGGTGTGTGTCTCGGACATCAAGCCATTGGTCATGTGTATGGCGGAACTGTGGTTCGTGCTCCCGAACTCGTGCATGGCAAAACCTCGCCGATTCATCACAGCAACGAAGGTGTGTTTGCCGGTCTTCCCAACCCAATGCCCGCGACTCGCTATCACTCATTGATAATTGAACGCGAAACACTGCCCGACGTGTTGTCGGTTACGGCACACACCGAATCAGGAATGATCATGGGTGTGCGGCACACCGACTGTGATGTTGAGGGCGTGCAATTTCATCCTGAAAGCATTCTCACCACTTCGGGACACGACATGATTCGTAATTTTGTACAACGTGTTTCTGCAACACGCAAATGATGCGTACGTAATCAACTCGACAGCGCGCGTCCCACAATCAACACCACTTTTGACCCGGGGTTAACTTGTGTTTGTGGTTGCAAACTTTGTGAAATAACTCGGCCATCATTTTCGTCACCGACAGGAACATTTTGGTAGCGCACTTCCCACACCAAACCAGCGGTGTTTAACGTTGATTTCGCCTCAGCCTCTGTTTGTCCAGCAACATCAGGAACGACCGATTGATTGCCGCCACCCGATACCACGATGGTTACGGCACTGCCCGATGGGATCGTTGATCCAATTGCTGGTTCGGTGCGAATCACGCGACCCTTGGCAACTGATGGACTGACTTCCTCTGCGATAGTGACATCAAAGAGAAACGGTGACCCGATTAATACTTGTTGTGCGGCTTCTGATGTTTGTCCTTCCACATTGGGTATGGCAACTGTTGCACCACCCGTTGAGACAACAACAGAGACCGTCGAGCCAGGTGCAACGAGCACGGTTGCGGCCGGATCTTGGACAATGATTTGGCCAACGGTTGTAGTTGGGTCTTCGCGCTCTTCAACGATTGCAATGGCAAGGCCAAGATCGGCGAGTTGGCTCGCTGCGACGTCATATAACAGGCCCTGGATAGGGGGAACCATGATGGTTCCGATTTTTGGCGTAAAGGTGAGCGTGACCGAATCACCAATTTTGAGCTTCTCTCCGCTTACGGGGTCTTGCTCGTAGACAACGCCTGGCTCAACGCCTCCTTTGGGCAATTCATTAGGAAGGACCAGCAGTCCAAGCTCGGACAATTGCCGTGTTGCAAGGTCGATATTGAGCGATGTCACTTCCGGCATGGTTACCGAACCCGATTCGGATGCCCGTTGAAACATAAATAGACCAATAGCAAGGGCGAGCAATGCAAGCACGGTTCCGCCCAGCACGGCGACCACCGGCTTCTTGATGGCTACACCGCTGTATCCATTATCGGCGTGTACTTCGTCAACATAGGTGTCTTCAAGTGGGGGAAGTTGAATAATCGGAATTGCAGATGTGTCGGCGAGTTGTGTAGTGGGTGCTGGCCCACGTGCCTCGGTGAGAGCGATGGTGTCAACGCCATCAAGCACACGACGAACATCATCACGAACAAGCATGGCGTTTTCGTATCGGCGTTCGTGGTTCTTCGCCATGCATTTTGCCACTACTGATTCGAATCCTCGTGGCAGATCTGAAACAAATTCGCGCAAGGGTGATGGGTTTTTATGCACATGCTGATAGGCAATCGCAATAGCAGATTCGCCAACAAATGGAGCACGACCTGCTGCCAACTCGTACATCATCACACCAAGTGAGTAAATGTCGCTGCGCGGATCGGGCTGTGCGCCTTGTGCTTGCTCGGGAGAAAGATAGGTCGCGGTTCCCATAACCGAACCCGTTTCAGTAAGTGATTCGTCGACGCTTGAGCCCAATGCGCGAGCAATTCCAAAGTCTGCAACTTTTATTCGGCCATTAGAACCAATCAAGATGTTCCCTGGCTTAATGTCGCGATGAATCACACCGTTTTCATGAGCGAATGATAATGCCAAAGCAACTTCCGCAATGATGTCACATGTTTGTGTTGGGGAAAGCTGTCCTCGTTCCTGCAAGATTGTCGCAAGGGTTTTGCCCTCGATGTATTCCATAGCGATGAAATATGTGGAGTTAACTTTGCCCCAGTCGTACACCGCAACAATGTTGGGGTGGGTAAGTGCGGCCGCGGCTTGCGCTTCACGTCGAAAGCGCTCGACAAAGTTGGGATCAGTAGCAAACTCAGGGAACAACACCTTGAGCGCGGTTGGCCGGTCAAGCAATACATCGCGGGCGAGAAAAACTTCTGCCATTCCGCCACGACCAATGCTGCGTTCAACGCGGTAACGGTCGTTCACCAATGGAATATTGTCGTTAGTCATTGAGCGCTGAAACCTGTTTTAGGGCAGTCACGTAACGCTGAGCATCTTTAAGTGTTGCAAATCGGAGATGCCCGTCAACTTGGCGTTGCAACGGCTCAATCAGTTTGTTACGGGTGAGATCAAAGCATTGTTCTCGGGTTGGCATCAACCACAACACACGGTCGCTTGCGCCACGACCAATACACACTGCGGCGGTAGGTGTGGAGTTTTCAAACTCGAGAAAGTATCCGCTTCGAGCATTGCGACTGACGAGCACTAGTGCTCCAAGTGCAAGCACAATCGCAGCGATAACAGACCATTTTTTACGCGAGGAGCGAGCGGATGTGGTCGTGCCTACATCGGGAATGGTAGGAGCTGGATGGGTTCCATCTGTTGTGTCAATCACAATGACCGTGATGTTGTCTCGGCCGCCATTGCGTTTTGCCAGAGCCACTAGCGCCGCTGCAGTTTCTTGCGGCGGCATTCCTTGCTGCACTAGTTCGGCAATATCAGACTTTGTCACTTCGTCAACAAGCCCATCACTACAGAGGACAAACCGGTCGCCAGAGACCAGCGGGATCAGCCACGAGTCAACGGCAACGCGCTCATCAATGCCTAAGGCACGTGTCACGATATTGCGCCGAGGGTGCGTGTGAGCTTCATCTTCAGTGATCAAGCCTTCTGAAACCAACTCTTGGACATACGAGTGATCAACAGTGAGTTGGCGAAATTGCCCCGCGCGTGCGAGATAAATGCGCGAATCACCAACGTTGGCGAGCGAAATTTGTGGCACGGTCTCGCCTTCAGGTGTTACCAGACCAAGTGCGCACAGCGTGGTGCCCATGCCGCGGCGCTCAGTGTTTTCTGCAGCAGAAGAGTGGATGGTGTGGTTGATATCGCTGATGGATTCGACAAACCATTCAGGAGTCAACTGCTGGTCGATTGATTTTTCATGAAGCAACGATGTGGCAAGGGCAGAGGCAACCTCGCCGGCATTGTGGCCACCCATCCCATCGGCTACAGCAAAGATGTTGTCACCGATCAAAAACGAGTCTTCGTTTTGGGCTCGAACATTGCCGGTGTCGGTAGCGACACCATAGGTCAACTGCATTGATTGACCAATCGGAAGCAAAGCGCCACAATCACTCGAAACGAACGTCAACAGAGCCAAGTGAGATCACATCGCCAGATTTCAGCGGTGTGGCCTCAACAATGAGTGCACCATTGATGCGCGTTCCGTTGGTGCTGCCGCGATCATCGGCGTACCACGTGCCATTTTTCAATCGCAGTTCGGCATGTACGCGGCTGACATTGTGGTCATCAATGACGATGTCACAAGTTGTCTGGCGGCCAATCGTGTATCGGTGCGATGAGAGCTCGATGAGTTCACCAGTGGGCAATTCGACGCGGTTAGCCTCGCTTGGTGTTTCGGTAATGGTGGGAACAACCGAAATAGCGAGCGCGGTAATTTCGCAGTCATTGGTAGAGATACGTTCATCGTGGTCGATGGTGATCGTTGGTTCACCGGTCAGTGAATATCCCTCATACTCAGCGTGATTGGTTACCGCTTGACGTAATTCATGAAGCAGTGGCTTGAGGGTTGGGGAAACCAGTTCAAGATCACTGGGATTCAACAAAATCGAATACGAAGAAGCAACGACCCCATTGTTGGTCAGAGCCTGTTCGTCCATGGCTGCCACAAGGCGCCTACCAATAGTGATTGGTCGAATTCCGCGCCTTCGGGCGATCGCAAACACCTCTACATTCTAAGCGTGAGATCGCGAGTAGGGGTCCAACTCGAGAAATCTACCCCACCGTCGCTGTAAGACATGTTGATCGGTTTCAGCCATGGTGTCACCGCGCGTCCGAGCACCAAAGTGATACATGGATGCCTCTGGGGTCCAAGCAACAACCAGTTTTTCCATGTGCAATTTGAGACAAAAGTCGACATCTGCATACGAATACGTATAGTGCTCACAGAATCCACCAACACGATGAAAATGTTTGCGGGCAAATGCCATACACGAACCACTTACTGCGGACACGGTGCGCGGTACCGCATGAATTCCCATCCAGCCTTCATCCAAGGACGAGTTTCCCTGTGAGATGTGGTGAACGCCCTTATCAAAACGAATTCCAGCACTCGAGATGCGGCCATCTTCCATTAAAAACATCGGGCCAATAGCACCTAGTTGTGGAAACTGAAATTGACCGATTAACTGCTCGAGCCAATCAGGGTTACGGATCTGGGTGTCGTCATCAAGAATTACGACGTATTCACCCTGTGATGCAAGCACTCCCGAATTCCATTTTGCTGCAATGTTGAATGGTCCGTAGAAATCTACATATGAAATGTTGTGTACTGCAGGAAGATCAAATGGATACACCACTGAACCATCAGCATTCACATCACGCACGATAACGATGTCAAAATTTGGATATGTCGTATGAGCAAGGATCTGTTCAACTGCGTTTTCCACCATGCATACGGCCGCGCCCCAGACTCGTGATCGGTTGCCACGGGTGGGTATCACAATGCTGACATGAGGTACAT
>Ga0222714_10005875_pt1 | contig 11544 bp, 7 predicted proteins | sample C33_3DmetaG_FD_165048 | JGI IMG/M metagenome (GOLD analysis project Ga0222714, IMG submission 165048) | Estuarine water microbial communities from San Francisco Bay, California, United States - C33_3D | ecosystem: Environmental > Aquatic > Marine > Unclassified | place: USA: California... | reverse complement strand
TGATGTCGACCGTATGCTCACTGATGAGCGCACCAAGGCGCATGACAAGTATGAACGACAGCGCGTAGCGTATGAATTTCTTGAAAAGACATTGGGCGAGGCTGAATCCGAGCTCCACGCGACGCGGGTCGCGCACGTCTCGGCGCGAGACGCGTTAGATGCGCTTCACATCGATCACGCATCGCGAGGGGACGCGCTCGATGCGTTGCGCATCACCGCAAGCGCGCATGAAACGCGTATACGCGAGTTGACGGGTGAAGTCGAGCGTCTCACGGCGTTGTCCACAGACGCGGCGGAGAAATTAAGTCAAGCGCAAGACGCGTACGTCGCGAGCATCAAGGAACGAAGCGAGTTGACGCGAGTTATAGATGATATGCGCGTCGAACGCGACGCAAGCGATCGCGCGCACGCCGTACAAATTGCCGCTCTAAATGCATGCGTGCACACGACGCGAGATGAGCTCGGGGAGAGCGAATCTGCGCGGCGTCGAGAAGAGCTCGAACGCAAACGAGCGATGGAGGCGCAACAGTCGACGTACGAGCGCGAGCGCGAGGAGCTTTCAGCATCGTATGAAGCGAGGCTCAAAGCGATGGAAGTTGAGTGTGAGGCTCGGCATTCACACATTTTAGACACTCATGCAGAGCGCGTGCGGGCGATTGAAGCAGAGCGTGCGAGCGAGGTGGAATCCGTCGAACGCTCGTGGGCCAAACGCGAAACGCAATGGCGAGATGAGCGCGGCGTTTTGCAATCTGAAATTGAAAGTGCCAACGCACGCGTGCTCGAGGCTAAACACGTCAGTGAAGCGGCGCAAATTCGCGTGCGGACGCTAGAGACAGAACTCGAACGCACTACATCGGCGTTTCGCGTGAAAGAGCTCGCGCTGAAGGATGACGCGCGCGAGTCTAAAATCGCCCTGCAATCGGTTGAGGCTTTGGTGCATAAAATGGAAAATGAACTCGGTGAACGAGCGATGGAGTACGAAACGCGGCGTCTCGACGCCGAGCGCATGTCAAGGGAAGAAATCGAACGCTTGAACGCGATATGGGAGCGTAAAACAGCTGAAAACGTCGAGTGCGCGCTCAAAGAGTTGCAGCGAACGCACGAAAGCGCCATGGAGCGATTAACCGCGGAACTCACGGCGCGCGCGCGGGCGGATTGTACTCGAGCCGTGGCAAACGTCTCGGATGCGTATCAAGCCGTTGAACGCGAGTTACGAGAAGAGTTGAGCAGCGCAAAACGCGAACACGGTGAGCAGACGATTGAGCGCACGGCGCGCTACGAAAAGGACGTTGCAGATTTACGAGCCGATTTTGAGCGACGCGTGAGTTCAATGTCTGCGTCGCACGCCAATGAAATCGAGACCTTATCGACGTCTCATGCCGAGCGCCTCGAATTGATGCATGAAGATCACGAACGGCATTTGAAACGTGCAATGTCAGAAGCCGTTCGACTCGCGGTCGGCGAGGTCGAGGCGCAGCATGCAATGCGCCTCGAAGAGTTGGCTGAAAAATCCCGCCTGGACAGGGCGAGCGACCTCAAGCGTGCACACGACGAGCACGCAAAAGAGCTCGAATACTTAGAGCGCGAGTACGAGACAAAGCTTGAATCGTGCATGACAGTGAGCACCGCTCTCGAGCTTGAACGCGAAAGTCTCCGCGACCAAGTGCGGCGCGCGCGCGAAGAAGTCGCCGCAGAAGCGCTCGAACGATCGATGGAGAATGAAAAGTCACGTGAAGCCTTGGCGGCAGCTGTATACGCGCACGAAAGCGACGTTAGTTCCATCAAGAGCGAACATAAGAAAACGATTATGCGCATGCAGAGTTCGAGCGAAGCGGCGACGCGCGCAGCGAATGATGCGTTATCCGCGTCGCGCGCCGAAACGTCTAAATGGCGTGCGATGTACGAAAACCGTGAGGCACGCCCTGAAGATTTAAAACGCATCGAGAACCTCGAGAGCGAGTTAGCACTGACCACAGAGCGACTTGAACGATCAGCCGCGCATCGTAGGACGCTACAGACTGAATTACTAGGACGTGCACGCGAATTCGAAGTCACGCCAGCGGCGAGGCGAGCGCAAGCCGCATACGGCACAAGATAAAAGAATGCTGTCGTTATAGTTATTACAGAAATAACACGATGACGCAACTATTTAACGGCATATAGCGTCGTACAAGCGTTAACTAAATTTTTCTCTCCCCACAAACAATTTTTAAAGGCATCCAAGACGACTCCGCGGTGAAAAGCGTTCACCGCGCGTCGCGCTTTGACACCGCACGGCAAAAGTCTATTTACTTCTTCTTACCCGCGACGGTCTTCGTCTTACCCTTGCGCGTTCTCGCGTTCGTCTTCGTGCGCTGACCACGAACCGGCAAGTTGTTAATGTGACGCTTACCCCGGTGGCATTGGATCTCCTTCAAGCGCTTGATGTTCATGTTGATGGTACGTCTGAGCTCACCCTCAATGTTGTACTTTTCCACTTCCTCACGCAACGTCGTGAGTTCCTCTTCAGAGAACTCGCGCATACGCTTGTTCTCCAAAGACGTCGCCGCCATGATAGCCTTGGCGCTCGTCGGGCCAATACCGTACACGTACGTCAACGCGGTTTCGCAGCGCTTGTTGTTCGGGATTTCAACCCCGGCGACGCGAGCCGCGCGCACTTGCAAATCACCGCGGCGTTGCGCAGTCGGCTGTGCGTGCGTTTAAAACGTAAACCATTGGTCAGTCGCGTATTCGATTGGATGTGAATCGCGAGCGCACGCCACCGCGTGGGACGGGCCGCCCGACGCCCGCCCGCGCGCATCCATTTGGGATATAACCCTAAAACCCCAAACGCGCACCATCGTCGCCGACGACGCGTACACAGACGTACCATGACCACCGGGCGAGATTGCACGGAGGCACCGTTAAATTGCGATCGCTGTATGACACGCACACAAAGAAACACCCGCATCGTCAGTCGCACGTTCGCCCATCGTCGTCATCCATAATCCACGCCACGCGCGATGCGGGCGACGTGGGCCCCATCGCCAACACCGACCGTCACCTCCACCGCGCCCCGGCACGCGCACCGCGTGCGACGCGAATATAGACCCATCAATATTCATACGTCACATTCGTCCGTCGACGCGCGCGCCGTTCGCCCTCGACGCGCGCGCACCGTCGTCATCGTACGCCCACGTGGGTGAGGCCCCAAGCCCTGCTGCCCGGCGCGCGCCGGCGCATCGCCCACGCGCGCGCGCGACGGCGACGACGACGACGACGACGCAGACTCCACCGCGATTCGAACCCGACGAAATCGTGAATACATACCTTGCCTTGCATGGCAACGACCGTGGTCGAGCACGACGCGTGCATCATCGAAGCCAACATCGTTCGTCGCAGAGTGACGACGGCAACGCACAGTCGAGGTCCTCGAGGGCACACGGGGACTAAACCCTTGTTTCCGTACTAAAGACCTCTGAGTGACTATCTAAAGATCCCTTGTGCGTATATTAAAATACAAAACAACTATGTACGTCGTGTTGACGCCACCAGACACCATCCGCGTCGAGGGGGCGCGCGCGTCGTCGTCGCCGCATTCGTCGTCGTCGTCGACGACGCGCGCGCGCGGGCGTCGTGGACGTCGCACGCGAGAGGATGATGATGACGACGACGATGTCCACGGTCGCGCTCGGTGCGCGCGCGATGGCGCGTCGTGGAGGCGTTCGTGCGGTGGCGCATGCGACGACGAGGACGACGACGCTCTGTGGGCGACGGAGGACGATGGTGACGACGACGACGACGGCGTCGCGTCGCGGTGACGCGATGACGACGAGCGCGAAGAAGGGGTTTTTGTTTAGCGAGGTCGAGGACGTGCGTCAGGGCGGTGGCGCCGATGGCGCAAGGGCGAGTGGGAAGCAGTCGGTGGTGTGGAGCGGGCCGCTCAGCGTGCAAAAGTACCCGGCGCCGTGTTTGCGCGCGAAGAATGCGCCCGTGGAAGTGTTTGACGAGGCGTTGGAGCGATTGTCGAAAGAAATGTTCAAGGTGATGTACGAAACCGTGGGGTGTGGGCTCGCCGCGCCACAAGTTGGTGTTAATTATCGCATGATGGTGTACAACGAAGCGGGCGAACCCGGTCGCGGCAAGGAGGTCGTGCTGTGTAATCCCAAGATTGTCAAGTTTTCAAAGGAGAAGGATTTATTTGAAGAAGGGTGCTTGAGCTTTCCGAAGATGTATGCCGATGTCGAGGTACGATGACGTTTGATTTGTTTTACTTTGCGCCCAGTTTTTGTTTCGGAGCGCGCCAAGGGGGGCGAGACGAGACGCGTAGCCGATGAGCGACTAAAACATAAATATACGCTAATCCGAGAGCCTACGGGCGTGCGGAGAAACGTGAGCAACTTACGCGAGGCTATTCGGATGGATTCTTGTTCTATTTTTTCTGTTTTTTCTTTCTTCTTTCCAACGAAACTGCCCGAAGACGACACTGACGTTGATTTTGTTTCATTCGTCGCAGCGGCCGATTGGAGTCCAAATCGAAGCCCAAAGCGTCACCGGTAAGAAGTTCAAGATGACGCTCGAAGGCTTTGAAGCGCGCGTGTTCCAACACGAATACGACCACCTAGACGGCGTTTTGTACCACGATAGAATGACACCGGAAGTGCGCGCTGAAGTACAGAGTTACCTCGATTCCTACGTCGAGGCGTACGAAGGCGACGATAAAGCGCTTTGATTTCGTCGCGTCATCGATCGTTCATTCTTTTTCATTGCAACATACGAAACATTTAGCAAAACAATAACTACTCCATGCGTTTCGCCTAAATCACGCGCGTCGCCCTGTCGTCATCGTTGTACCGTACTCCCACAAGGGTTTGGCACGATCGCGCCTCGGCGCAGACGTCACACCGTGACGCCGACGTCGCGTAGACGTAGATCGTAGGACGAGAAAGAACACGCACAGCTCGACATGTTGCGTCGTTCGAGCGCGGCCGTGGCGCGTCAAACCGTGCGTGGGGCGACGCAGACGACGACTTCGTCAGCAGCTGTTACGATGTCATCGATCGCGTGCGCGGTGCCGGTGAGCACCGCCATGGCGCGCGCGCACGCCTCGAGGCTCGCGTCTTCATTGACAACCTCCTCCTCGTCGTCGTCGTCGTCCGCGCCGGCAACGCGCGGGTTCGCGTCTTCAGCGGCGAACGGGGCTCAAGCCGTCGTCGTCGACGTCGACGACGAGGACATCGCGCGCACGCTACCCGAGTACCACGCGTGCGCCGGATTAAAAGCGGAGTTTGATTTTGTTCGTGACGAAACGATAGTGAGAGAAGAGCCAAAGCCGCCGCGAGGGGCGACGCCATCGAGTGGAGATGCGGCGGTGAAAAGCAAGGCGAAAGACGCTTCCGCGGTGCCAAAAAAACGTTTACTCGTGCGCGGCGTCGACAGTGCGCTCGAAGAGGCGATGTCGTCGAACACGACGCGCAGAATTGACGTGCGTGGGTCGCGAGGCACCGGTAAGAGCGTGGCGTTGGCGCGGGCGGTGATGAGCGCGCGCGCTCGAGGCGCGGTGGTCGCGTACGTCCCGGATGGACTCGAGCTCACGCGTTTGAGTTATTTTAGCAAGAGCGCGAACAACGAAGGGATGTGGGATACCCCGGATTGTGCCATGCGCTTTTTAAAGCACGTCGCGAATAGCGTGAACGAAAGTGTTTTATCGGCGATTGACGTTCCAGAGATTTCCATGAAGGAGCTCGAGGCGGCGACGACGAAGAAGAAGGCGACCAAGAAAACAAAAGACAAGGATAGTGAAAGTGATGCGGGCGCGGCCAGTAACGCTTCAAGTAAGGTGGATTTATTCAAATACGCCACGATTGCGTCCACGGAGCCGAGTTTGGCGATTGATTGTGCGATACACGTGATTCAAGCGCTGACGGCGCTCGCCAAGACGAGCGACACCAAAGTCTTCTTCGTCATTGATCAATACAATGCTCTGTATGGACCGTCGGACATGTTCGAAGTCACCGGCCCGCGATCGAAGAAGAATATTCCGGCTCAAAATTTGCGTTTTGTGCGCGCGTTGACGCAAGCTATAGAATCTTCAACGTCGCCAGACGCCAAGCACGTCTCAGTCACCGCGGCGTGCGAAACCATCGGAGTGTCTAACGCCAATACCGCCAAGTCGCGCCCAGACGCCTCGAATTCCGTCGTGGCCGTCGTAGATTGTCCGAAGTACTCAATCGATGAAGTTGACGCGATTTTGCGCGAATACAAGCGTGTGGGCTTGCTCTACAAGAACATCGACGAGAAAATCGTCGAAGGTATGAAGGCGCTCACGAATGGAAATCCGCGCGAGTTGCAAACCGTCGCGTTGACGACGTTGCGTTGAGCCTATATCGTGATACAATTCATTAATACTAAACCTCAGTTGGTACCACATACGCGCACTGCTCCTCACATCATACAACTACAACCGCCCCAAAGCGTCCCGAGACCCGCGAGCGGTCCGCACACCATGGCGTTGAGTGATCGCGTGACGCTTTGGATTTTAGGGTTCTGCGCATCTGGGACGCTCGTCACACTCACGCTCGCACAAAGCGTGCGCGGAGAACGGGTCCAGCGCGTAAACGCGCTGAACAAAAAGGTTGAATAAGTTTGAAAAGCTCTCGAGTGAGCTTCGCGCTCCGAGATGGATATGCGCGACGTAGGCGATGAGCGCGACGACGTCGACGCGCTCGCCGCCGTCGATGCGCTAATTTCGAACGCTCTGCACGCACTTGGGTCATCTGCGCTCGTGGGCGACGCTGAAACGCGCGAAAGTGCGCGTCGAGTGGGCACGATACGAGGCAGCACGGCGACGTTGGCCAACTGCGCCGTCGGGGCGGGCGTGCTCGCCACCCCGTTCGCGGTTTCGAAATTCGGCACGGTTGGTGGTGGTGTGTTAATCACCTTTACCGCGCTCCTGGCAGCGCTGACGTTGGTTATACTCGTCGATGCGTCGTCAGCGTTGAAATCGACGTCGTATCAAGGCGTGGTGCGGGACGCCTTTGGTCCGAACGCGTCTCGGGGCGTCGCTGCCACACTCGTGGTGTATCTCTTCGGCTCGTGCGTGGCGTACTTGATTATCATTGGTGATTCCTACGTGCGCGTGATTGATGCCATGGGGTATGATAACAGTCAGGACGGTTCACGTCCGTGGTGGGCGACGCGACAATGCGCCATAGCCGTGGCGGCAATTTGCTTCGTAGCGCCGCTAAGTTTAATGCGCGAGATGCGTCGATTGGCACCCGCGAGTGCGGTGGCGTTGGTTTCTCTGGCGTACACCGCCACGGCGATTGTGTTCAAGGCAATGGAGAAGAGCGACGTCGATGGATCAGCTCGCGCGACGGCGTGGTCGATATCGTCGGATTCAATTCTCGCCGTACCCATCGTCGTGTTTGCGTTTCAATGTCACATTCAAGTCGTGGCGATTTACGCCGAACTATCTAATGGGGCAAAAGATAGCAATCTGTCAGATGTAGCTGAATTAGATGACGTTGCGTCGTCACTCGATGATGGGAAACGCACCGAACAACGTCGGTTGCGTCGAATGTACGTTGTCATCGCCCTCGCCGTGGGCGCATGCTTTATCGGCTACCTCTGCGTTGGTGAGTTCGCATATATCGCACACCCTGACGTGACATCAAATGTATTGGATAGCTACGACAAGCACGACAAGGTGATGATGATGGCGACGATATTCATGGCATGTAGCGCCGTAGCGTCGTTTCCCGTCAATCATCACGCCGCTCGGGCGGCGTTGGATGACTTACTGGCCGACGCTTTTGGTTGGGCGCATTGTGCACCCGGGCACGCGCCTGTCATGCGACACGCCTCGCAAACACTCGCATTTGTCGCACTCACCTCAGTCGTGGCATTCATCGTCACTGATTTGGGCAAGGTGTTTGAGCTCATCGGAGCGACGTGTGGAAGTTTAGTCATGTTTGTCATCCCCGCCGGATTATTGGTGCATCCCAAGCTGCGGCGCCGTGGAAAAAGATCGTCGCGCGCCAGTACACTCGATGGCGATTTGCGGGACTTAGACGACGTCACGCGAGATTTGCTCAGTTCCGCCATGGGTCTGTTGGGCGATGAACTGAGCGGCGACGAAGAGGACGAAGGCGTCAATGACGACGCCGGATCTACGGCTATTGACATCGGCTCGGCTCTAGGTGCGACGGCACTGCTACTCATCGCCGTGTTCGTCGCCACGAGTAACGTGTACGTTCTCTTCTTTCGTCATGCGCGCGAATAAATCGGCAGCAGGCATCTTTCTTTTGTAACAACACATCATTGAAAACAAGAAACGCGGTGAGCAATGCGATAACTTTGAAACCTTTTGGTTTTTATTTATGATTCAAATATTTTTAGACCCCAAATTATTGACGAGCGCGCTTTGCGGACGCGGACGGTTGCGCCGCTCCAACCGCGTCGTCGTCGTCCTCTTTGGACACCATCACCGCCGCCGCGTGTTGGCCGCCAAAGGATAAATCTCTAAAGCACAAACCACCCATGGGCTTGGTGTACTGCATCTTTACAGGTTCGTGCGCGTCTTCTTCGCGATTACCCAAACCAAGTTGAGCGGTGTATTGTGAGCCCCATACATAGACCTCGCCGTCGTCTAATACTGCGCCGCCGTTGACACCGCCGGCGACAACCTTTGCCGCGCGTCCAGGCAGTGCTTGCACCTTGGTTGGTTCCTCAAGCATTCCATCAGTCGCAGCAGGGACGCCGCTCACGCCGCATCGGCCATCAGTCCAGCGACCGATGGCGATGACGTCGCCGTCAGCGGTGCGGAACAAAGAATGATGCGTCCCGGCGTCGCCGTCGACGATTTTCTTCCCGCTCAAACTTTCGACGAGCTGAGGATAATACGTCACCTGTTCATCGCCTCGCAAATCTGGATTCGGATCAAATAACCCAAGTTGGTGGCAGTTCGACAATCCCCAACCGTAAACGTCCGAGTGTGACCCGTCAGCGGTGGCACAAATCGCCAACGAATGAAAATCGCCCGCAACGATGGCGGTTATCGCCGGTTCTCCGCCAAAAGCGCTTCCAAGCGCACCACCACCGTGCTTAGGAAACGTCACTCGCCCGGGCGTCAACAAGCGCTTCTTCAACGCATCACTCGCGCGTTCGTTCTCCTCGGATTCATCCTTGTCAAATCGCCCGAGTCTGCCCTTCTCGCTACATCCCCACGTGTACACGCCACCCGCGACGGTGAGCGCCAACACGTGGTCCACGCCGCTCACAATCGTCTTCACGCGCTCATCTCGCGCGCTTGGAGAATAAATTTTGAACGGAAACATTGTCTTCTCGCAATCAAGCGTGTTCGGGTTGAACGCCCACGCCCCATTCGTCGTACGAAACGATCCCCACGCCCATACGTCGCCGGCATCCGTCAACGCGCACGCGTGCGAATCCCCCGTGCTCACCATAACAACCTTCACATCGAGCGGTAACTCCACCTTACCAGGCTCGTACTCCGCGTCAGGATCGGCATTTTTATCAACCCTGCGCCCGAGCGCTCCGCCATCGTTATTCCCCCAGCTAAAGCACGCGCCGCCTTTCGCGAGCGCGAGCGTATGCATCCCCCCGCTCGCAATCTGCGTTATTTCCGCCGTCGCCATCACCCCTCGATCGACAACCGTCGGACGACGTCGTTCATCAACATCTCCACCTAAACCGAGCTGTGCGCTGTCACCTTGGCCCCAGACAAACGCTTTACCGGCGCGAGCGTCTGATCGCGCGCGCGCCTTGGCGCGGTCGCGGTCGACAACCGCGAGCACATCCGCAAATTCCTGCCGAATCTGCCCCGCGTACTTGATGTAGTCTCGACACGCGGAAAGCAGAAACGCGCACGCGTCCTCGCGCACGCGTCGCTTGGCGTGCGTGAGGAACTGCTCGTTCAACGTGGACATGTGCGCGGCGAAGACATCGGCGCGGGCACTGGTGGCGGTGCGTTTATACCCGAATTCCGGCGCGTTGTCGTCGTCGTCGTCGTCGCTCGACGCACCCGCGCGGCGTTTCATGATGCTCGCGTCGATTACGCGCGTCGTCGCTCACCCGCGTCGCGTCTCGCGTCGTCGTCCTTGCGTCTGCGCGTCGCGCTCTCACGCCATTGGTGCGCACGCGCGACGTTGATTGTCTCGCCGCATCATGCCACCTCCCGCGGCGGAGTGCACCGACGGGGCGTGCGCGCGCAAGAGCGAAATGTTCACCGCCATGCGCGACGCCCTGCACGCGGTCGACGGCGCGCGCGCGGCGTCGTCACCGCCGTGTCCGTTGGACATTGATTCGCTCGGGAAAAGTTCTTGGGGACTGGTGCGACGCTTTTGAAGACTTTTGCGTCGCGCGCTCGCGACTGACCGGCGACGTGTCGCTCGCGTGCACGAACCAGTTTCATACATTGGCGGCGTATTACCCCGTACGTCGCGAAAGCTTGATCGACATCGACGACGACACCGTTCGCGCATTCGACGCGCATTCGCATTCGACGCTTTCGCGTTCTGACTTTGTGTTCAACGTCTTTTCGTCGAATAGGACGCACCATCGGCGACGCACAAGATTCAAGCTCGACGATTCTTCGACGCTTTAGGAGATTTATACCCGTGTTCAACCTGTCGCGCGGATTTGCGCGCGGACATTGATAGAAACCCACCGCGCGTGGAGTCGCGCGAGGCGTTGTCCCGATGGGTGTGCGAACGGCACAACGAAGTCAACGCGAAGCTCGGGAAACCGCGCGTGAGTTGCGCGATTGATGCCCTCGATAAGCGGTGGCGAAAAGGGCCGGGGTATTGCGATGGCGATGGCATGCCTCAACGCGACGATGGCGGCGCATAGCAGAAGAATGTGGAGTAGTAGAGAGTCGACGACGGTTGAGACGAAAAAGCGTTTGGCTCGCGTAGAATGTGTAAGTAGACTTTAGAACGCGCCTCGCGCGCGCGAGAGAGAAAATGTTTCGTAAACTAAAGCACACCGTCGCGGATGGCATTAAAGAAGCACACATCGCCGTCGCGTCGTCGTCGGCGTCGTCGGCGTTATCGGTAGTCGACGTGGACGCCGTTCGCGGAGCTCGCGCAGACGTCGACGTCGAGCCCCGACTCGTTGCGCACTACGGGTGCGACGCATCCACGAGCGCGGTGACGCACGTGAAACATCAGGGCATCATGCTCCTCACGACTCAGCACGGGGTAAAGGCGATCGGAAGCGCCGGGTTTGAGGCGCTGTTCCCGTGTCGTTCGGGCGTGGGCGCGCGCGCAGAGGCAAAATTCGCCCCAGGCGCGAATCGAATTTATCGCGCCTCCTACGACGATGGCGGCACGCTCGCGTCCTGGGACGCTCGAGATTTGCGTTTACTCGCGTGTAATCACGTCGAACTCGCAGACAGCGCCGACGTGACGTGTGTGACTCCATTAAGAGGTACGGCGTTCACGCTGGCGGGTGACGCTTTGGGCAACGTTTCGGTGCTTCGCGTCGGTTTCGACGCGCAATCGCAAACGACTCAGGCGAAAGTAGCGCCCGGTTATCGCATCA
>Ga0222714_10005874_pt1 | contig 11545 bp, 8 predicted proteins | sample C33_3DmetaG_FD_165048 | JGI IMG/M metagenome (GOLD analysis project Ga0222714, IMG submission 165048) | Estuarine water microbial communities from San Francisco Bay, California, United States - C33_3D | ecosystem: Environmental > Aquatic > Marine > Unclassified | place: USA: California... | reverse complement strand
AGTTAGATGCCACCGCTACGGTGACCTCGTGAGCGGGAGCAATGATTGGAATAAAGGATGCAACGATGGCAAGAAAAGTTCTCATGAATTAAGGGTTATACAAGTTCATACAGCCATCGAGCGTCCTAATTAAGTTCTCGACTAGCCACCTACAAACTGGCTGCCTTTCATCTTCTTTGCAATTGACTTGCCTAGTTCAACCCCCCACTGGTCAAACGCCGGAATATTCCAAATAGCGGCTTGGGTAAAAACTTTGTGCTCGTAAAGTGCAATAAGCTGCCCAAGGCTCAATCCGGTAAGGTCTCTGGTGAGTAAAAGGTAGTTTGAAGGTCGGTGACCAGGGTAGGTTCGGTGGGGCGTAAGTTGCGTCATACGCTCCGGTGAAAGATTTTCTGCCTGCATGGCCTCAACGGTCTCCTCGGCCGTACGTCCCTGTGCAAGTGCCTGTCTTTGCGCCTGGAGGCTCTCTTGCACAATCCTTTGATTCTCCAAGGACTGAACAAAACCAGGGCCTTTGGAATGAACGCCAATAAAATCTACAGGAACAATGTCGGTGCCCTGATGCAGTAGTTGAAAATAGGTATGCTGCCCATCAAGTCCAAGCCCGCCCCAGATAACGGGTGCGGTACCAACCTTCGAAGGCTCCCCATCCCTCTGAATACGTTTTCCGTTTGATTCCATCTCAAGCTGTTGCAGGAAGGCAGGGAAAAGCCGAAGTCTCCAGTCGTAACAGACAACCGCATGGCTCGAATAACCCAGAAAGTTTCGGTTCCAGATGCCGAACAGTGCAAGCCAGTGGGCCAAATTACCGTCTTTGGGTGCAGTTTGGAAGTGCTCATCCATCAAGGCTGCGCCCTTAAGCATCTGTTCAAAGCTCTGTGGCCCGCAGTGCAGGGCTATTGGCAGGCCGATAGCCGACCAGACCGAGGTTCGGCCCCCAACCCAATCCCAAAATAGAAATGTCTTTTCTTCATCAAACCCTTGCGCCTTAGCGCGTGCGGGCTGGGCTGTAACAGCAACGAACTGCTGCATAAGCGCGGCCAGTGGGACCCCCTGACTGCGCAGCCAAGACTTCATAGTTTCAAAAAGTGCCATGGTTTCTTGTGTTGAGAAGCTCTTTGACTGCACGATGAAGACTGTGCGTAAAGGGTCAACGCGTCGAAGAACATCCTCAACCGCCCATGGATCTGGGCTTGATAAAAACTCAATAGGGAATAGGCTTTTGCTTGAAGGCCCGAGTGCGGCACAGGCCATTCGTGGACCAAGGTCGGACCCACCAATACCAATATTTACGGCGTGTGTGAAGGGCTGTCCCAGGTGGTTATGAACTGTTCCATCGCGAAGGGCTTGTGCGAAACCAAGAAACCGCTTTCGTTGGCTTTGAATGGCATTGGCTATATCAGCACCCCAGGGCTGGGTCTTGTTCTCAGCCGCACGAAGCGCCATGTGCAAAACGGGACGCTGCTCGGTAAGGTTGACGATCTGCCCACGAATCATTTGCTGCAGAAAGGTCGATACTCCTGCCTCGTCAATGAGCTTGGCAAGTTGACTTCGTATGGGTTGGTTCGCCCTTTGCAGGGACAGGTCAAGCACAAGCTCACCTGCTTGAATTGAAAACGGCGAAGGTTCGCGAAGCCCGGGCGCCGACCTGGACTGTTCTTTAAGAATCGACCAAGACGGTAGGCTGGTGGGGCATGGCATAGGTGCTTTCTTCCGGGTTTAATGTCCTATTCTAGAACGCCCAGATTTCACTGCTTGATGCATCACAAGAACGGCGTGCTGGGCCTTGCGGGCCGAGAGGTCGGCGATCTGGTGTTGGCAGGAAAACCCATCGGCCACAATCAAGGCGTCTTCCGGGGCCGCATTGACAGCTGGAACAAGGCTGGCCTGGGCCATCGCCCTGGATACCGTCTGATGTTTTGTATCGTAGCCAAAGCTGCCTGCCATGCCGCAACAGCTGGATTCAATAAGTTTCACGTCGGCCCCGAGACTTTTGAGGGCCTCAAGCGTGGGGCTCATGGCGCCAAGGGCCTTTTGGTGGCAATGGCCGTGTACGTAAAGGGTCTGGCCTTTAAGCGCATCGGCTTTCTGAATGCCACCTTGGGTTATCTCTTCCATCCACCACTCTTCAAAGAGCATGGCCTGCTTAGAGAGCTGCTGCGCCTTATCTCCAAGCTGCATCACCAGCCATTCATCGCGAAGACTAAGAATGCAGGAGGGTTCAAGCCCCACAATGGGTACACCGCGGGCGATGGCGGGCTCAAGCGCAGAAAGGCATTGCAGTGCCATGGCCTTAGCCTCATCAATTTGACCCACGGACAGCGAGGTACGCCCGCAACAAAGCGGCGTCTGGGCTGCCGCCCCAGAAAGCGCAACCTTATAGCCCAGGCCCGTGGCAAGCTCATAGGCGGCAATAAGGGTCTCGGGTGCGTAGGCATCATTAAAGGTGTCGGCCCATAAGACAAGGTCGCATTCCTGAAGTGAGCTACTGACAAGCTCTTTACTTTTAGATCGAAAGCCCTTTGACCGCCACACTGGTAGGGGCCGACTTGCTGAAATACCGAGAAGTTTTTCAGTTAGAAAGGCTATCCCAGGAAACCAGTTTCGAGCGTTAAGCGCGAACGCTAGGCCAGGTATCGTTCGCACCAGGCCAGAGAGCTTCGGAAGTTCCGCAATAAGCCTTTGCTGAAGCGAGAAGCCGTGTTTTTGGCCTGTCTGGTAGAGAACCTCGATCTTCATCTTGGCCATATCCACGCCTGTTGGGCACTCCCGTCTGCAGCCCTTGCAGCCCACACACAAGTCGAGTGCTTCGCGAACCGCCTCGGAGGTCACGCCCCCTGAAATCTGGCCACTAATGGCCAGCCTTAGGGTGTTTGCACGCCCACGTACCGAGTGCTCTTCTGTATGCGTCACACGATAGCTGGGGCACATGGTTCCGGCATCGAACTTCCGACAGTGGCCGTTGTTGTTGCACATCTCTACAGCCTTGGCAAAGCCAAGGGTAGGGTCGTTGCCCGTACCTGGTGCGCTCACTCTAATCCCGAAGCTTCCGGGGTCGCCCTTCACCGAGGGGTCGTTACGAACATTCCAAAGCGACCAGTCAAATCCGGGATTGAGAGGCTTAATGGTGTAGTGGGGCGGAAAGCGAAAAAGTGCTCGGTCGTCCATACGTGTGGCTCGCACGATCTTGCCCGGGTTCAGGCGCCCTGATGGGTCAAAGGCGTCTTTAACCTCTTCAAAGGCTTTTGTAATGCGCGGACCGAACTGCCATTGCACCCATTCGCTGCGTACAAGGCCATCGCCATGCTCGCCCGAGAAAGCACCTTTGAAGCGACGCACCCATTGCGAGGCCTCTTCTGCAATGGCTCGCATCTTCTCGGCGCCATTACCTCGCATGTCCAGAATGGGGCGAACATGCAGCGTGCCCACCGAGGCGTGGGCATACCAGGTGCCTTGCGTGCCATGCTTTGCGAATATTTCAGTAAGCCTTGCGGTGTACTCCGCAAGATGTTCAAGGGGTACCGCACAGTCTTCAATAAACGAAACGGGCTTGCCATCGCCTCGCAGCGACATCATGATATTAAGACCTGCCTTGCGCACTTCCCACAGGGCTGACTGGCGGGCTGGCTCTATGAACTTAACGGTTGCCCTGGGAAGGCCATGATCGGACATGAGGACGTCCAAGGCTTCAAGCTGCCGTGTTAATTGGTCTTTATTGTCGCCAGCGAATTCCACCAAGAGCAGTGCGTCAGTCTCTTGGCCGTTGACATTGACAAGCGCATCGGCGATGACGGGAGCAAAGACAGGGTTTGCTCGGCAGAGTTCAATCATGGTTCGGTCTACAAGTTCAACGGCAACAGGTTTGAGCTTCACAATTTCTTTAGCGAGCTCCATCGAGGTCTGGAACTTCGGAAAGTTCACAACCCCAAGAAGTTTGTGGGCCGGAAGCTTTGAGAGTTTTAGGTGGATAGCCTCGAAGGTTGCAAGCGTTCCCTCTGACCCAACCAGCAGATGGGAGAGGTTCAGACTGCCGTCTTCGGTGTAGGGCCTCTCGCTCTGGGGAAAGAAAATGTCTAGGTTGTAACCTCCAACCCTGCGCATCACCTTGGGCCAGATGTCTTGAATATCGGTCTTTACAGAGTCGGAAATTTGGAAGAGCCGTGAGACGAGGTCAGAGAGTCGCCGACCCGAGAGACGCATATCCCCCTTGTCACCGAATCGTCCAAAGTAGGCCTGGGTTCCATCATCAAGAATGGCGTCAATGCCCAGAACGTTATGCACCATGTTGCCGTAATGAAGCGACCGTGAGCCGCATGAGTTGTTACCGGTCATGCCACCAAGAGTGCACTGGGCTGCTGTCGAGACATCCACAGGAAACCAAAGCCCTTTAGGTTTTAGTCGCGCATTTAAGTGGTCAAGCACCAGGCCAGGCTGTACAACTGCGGTCTGGCTCTCAGTGTCAAGGTGGGTTAAAGAGCACAGGTATTTACTTGTATCAACAACCAAGGCCTCGCCGACGGTCTGTCCGCACTGCGAGGTTCCCGCGCCGCGAGGAAGCACCGCAACACCCTCATCGCGGGCAATATCAAGCGCAATTCGCAGATCGAGAGCGGTTTTTGGAAGCACAACGCCCAAGGGCATGATCTGATAGATGGACGCATCGGTGCTGTATCGTCCGCGCGAGGCCTCATCAAAATACACATCCCCTCTAACTTCATTCCTCAGGCGTCTTTCCAGCCTATTCGGGCCGTAAAGAGCAAGTGTGTTTCTACGGTTCATTAATAAAGGTTCTGCGTAGGACATAGACCACCCTTTTTGGCAGCGTTTACGCTGGGTTGCCATACTTGCAGTGAGATGCCTGTGGTTTGCATTAAATTGACAAGAAGACCCTCAGAAGCACATTATCGCAAGCTATTCGGTTATGAAAGGCATCTTATATGCAACGCGATTTCCCCGAACTCCTTAATCCCAGAATGTTCATGAATCGAACAGGGCAGGGCAGGCATTTTTTGCAAATTCCGGGCCCCACTAACGTTCCAGATCGAGTGCTTCGAGCTATCGATTTCCCAACAATCGATCATCGCGGCCCTGAGTTTCAACGACTTGCCCTGGGTTTGTTAAGGGAGATCCGCACAGTTTTTGGGACGTCCAATCCGGTGGTTATTTATGCCTCCTCCGGGACAGGCGCTTGGGAGGCGGCGCTTGTGAATACCTTGAACCCAGGAGATAAAGTTTTAATGTACGAAGCGGGGCATTTCGCGTCACTCTGGGTTCGACTTGCTAAACGCCTGGGCCTTTTGCCAGAGTGCATTGATGGCGACTGGAGACATGGTGTAGACCCGAGTCGCATCCATTCTGTATTGGCGAAGGATCTCAACCACAGCATAAAAGCTGTTTGCGTTGTTCACAACGAAACCTCGACGGGTGTCACTGCTGACATTTCTGCGGTAAGGGCTGCCATCGATGCTGCCTCCCACCCAGCCTTACTTATGGTGGATACGGTGTCTTCTCTCGGTGCAATTGATTACAGGCACGATGAATGGGGTGTGGACGTTACTGTTGCCGGTTCTCAGAAAGGCTTGATGCTGCCCCCTGGCCTTGGATTTAATGCGATCAGTAAAAAAGCTCTGCTAGCGAGTAAAACGGCCACAATGCCAAGGGCTTACTGGTCATGGGACGATATTATTTCCTCTAACGAGCAGGGGTTTTGGCCCTGTACCCCTGCGACCAATTTATTGTTCGGTCTCGCCGAGTCAGTTGATATGCTTAACGAGGTTGGCTTGGACAATGTATTCCGAAGACACATTCGACATGGACGGGCCACAAGAGCTGCCATACAGGCTTGGGGCCTTGATGTTTTTTGTCAGAACACCAGCGCCTTTAGCCCCGCCTCAACAACAATTCTTATGCCAGAGAAGCCTGATGGCTCTCGTTTTGATGCCGATGCCTTTCGTCGACTTGCTTTGGAGCGTTTCAATATTTCGCTCGGGTCGGGTTTGGCTAAGTTATCTGGCACCGTTTTCCGTATTGGCCATCTTGGCGATTTAAACGACCTCTCTCTTATTGGCGCCCTAGGCGGGGTCGAGATGGCGTTACATTCCTGTGGTATCCCGGTGACGAGGCAGGGTGTATCGGCTGCAATGGACTGCCTTTTGGAAGAGGTTTGATAGGCTGGTGGTTGTTTCTTTAAAAGGATCTCTTTTTGTCAGTCAATCGAGGCTCAGTGAGCCAAATAGCGCGCGCGCCCGTAGTAATACTAGGCTCTGGGCTCGCAGGGTTAACGGTCGCGCTCGAGCTCGCTGACGCTTACGAGGTAGTCGTTCTTTCAAAGCGATCTCTCGGGGAGTCAGCGACATCCTGGGCGCAGGGGGGAATCGTAGGCGTCATCGATGAGCTCGATAACATCGACTCCCATGTTGCCGACACACTAGACGCCGGGGCAGGTCTTGTTGATGAGGCTGTGGCTCGTCAAATGGCGTGTCACAGTTCGTCAGCCATAGAGTGGTTAATCGATAAGGGGGTTTTGTTTACTGCAGACCCTGAAGGGCCCAAAGGGCTGCATCTTGTCCGGGAGGGAGGTCATAGTCACAAGCGGATTGCCCACGCTGCGGATGCGACAGGTAAGGCCATCCACGATGCTCTTTTAGAGCGCGCGTATGCTCATCCCAATATTCGTTTACTTGAAAACTATATTGCTGTTGATCTGGTGCAGGGAAAGCATCTTCCTGCGACGGATACTTCTCGCCGGGGTGTAGCTCAACGTTCGTGTTACGGTGTCTACGCACTGAACCTTCAAACGGGGCGAGTTGAAACCATGCCAGCGTCATCGGTGGTGCTGGCTACAGGGGGCGCGGGTAAGGTCTACCGCTACACCAGCAACCCCGAAACAGCCACGGGCGATGGCATTGCAATGGCATGGCGGGCCGGGTGTCGTGTTGCAAATATGGAGTTCATTCAGTTTCATCCCACCTGCCTTTACCATCCGCAAGAGCGCACCTTCTTAATTACAGAGGCCCTACGAGGCGAGGGCGCCTGGCTTGAACTGCCCGATGGCACAAGGTTTATGCCAAGCCATGACGCGCGCGCCGAGCTTGCACCTCGCGATATTGTTGCCAGAGCCATTGACTTCGAGATGAAGCGCCATGGCCTTGACTTCGTTAACCTGAATGCAACTCATCTTGGAGAGGCCTTTCTAAAAGAGCATTTCCCAACCATCCACAGTCGTTGCCTTGCACTTGGAATTGATATTTCCAAGCAGCCTATTCCTGTGGTGCCGGCTGCCCACTACACCTGTGGCGGAGTTGTCACCGACACGTCGGGCCGGACCGATCTTGCCAATCTTTTTGCAGTGGGTGAGTGCGCCTGTACGGGTCTGCACGGCGCCAATCGTCTTGCAAGCAACTCCTTGCTCGAATGCGTGGTCGTTGGCCGGCAGGCGGCCAAGGCCATTTCCGCCCTTGGCGAGGTCATGCAGCACGAGGTGAAGCCATGGGATGAGAGCATGGTTGAAGATGCCGACGAGACCGTGGTCATTGCCCACAACTGGGACGAGCTTCGGTTACTTATGTGGAACTATGTTGGGATTGTGCGAACCGACCGGCGGCTTGAACGAGCATTGAATCGTATTAGGCTGCTGCAGGATGAGGTCCAAGATTATTACGTTAACTTTAAGGTGAGCCGGGATTTGCTTGAGCTTCGTAATCTTCTTGACTGCGCCCAGCTTATTGTTGAAAGTGCCTTGTCGCGCAAAGAAAGTCGTGGCCTGCACTACACGCGAGACTATCCAAATAGCCTCCCAGTGGCTTACCCTACAGTTCTCACGCCTTAGTTCCCCTTCGCCTTACCCTACAGTTCTCACGCCTTAGTTCCCCTTCGCCTTTAGGGGGATGCCCTTCGGTTCGTATGCTCATACTCTCACTACTTAGCCCGCATGGAGGTGTTTATGATTTCACTCAACGTTAACGGTAAGACGCACTCGGTCAAGGTTGAACCCGATACACCCCTGCTCTGGGTCTTGCGTGAGCAGCTTGGCCTTACAGGCACGAAATATGGCTGTGGTATTGCCCAGTGTGGGTCGTGCACGGTCCTTATCGACGGTGATGCCGTGCGCTCTTGCGTTCTTATGGTCTCTGCCGTGCAAGGCAAATCAATTCGAACGGTCGAGGCTTTGGCGAGTTCGGGCCAGCTAACCAAGGTTCAAAAGGCATGGGTTGAGAACCAGGCGCCTCAGTGTGGCTACTGTCAGTCCGGTATGGTCATGGCGGCAACTGCGCTTCTTGAGAAGACTCCAAATCCAACCGATGCAGATATTGACGCCGCAATGACTAACATCTGCCGCTGTGGAACCTACCAAGAAGTCCGTCGAGCAATTCGCTCTGTCAGCCAAGCCTAGCTAAGGGGAATGCTATGAAAACTCTGCTTTCTTCCAATACAGTCCAATCCCGCCGTCAGTTTGTTGTCGGTGCGGCATCCGTGGGTTCCGGTCTTGCCATCGGCCTGGAACTTCCCTGGGGTCTGCCCAAGCTCTCGGCAGCCCCAGCCACCCAGCAAGTCTTGCCCGCTTCCCTCCAATCGAGCCATCCTGAGATCGGCGCTTGGGTGGTCATAGAACCCGACGACCGAGTGATCGTGAGGGTTGTTCGCTCAGAGATGGGGCAGGGCACCATTACGGGGCTCGCCCAGCTCGTTGCTGAAGAGCTTGAGTGCGACTGGTCCAAGGTGCAGGTCGAGTATCCAAGCCCCGGTGAGAGTCTTAGGCGTAAGGACATCTGGGGCTCCTTCTCTACAGGGGGAAGTCGGGGCATTCGAACCTCGGAAGATTATGTTCGTCGGGGCGGTGCAGTCGCTAGGCAAATGCTCGTTCAGGCAGCGGCAAATCAGTGGAGCGTTCCTATCGCGGAGTGTTTCGCAAGAACCAGCTTCGTTATGCATCGTCCTTCGGGGCGTAAGGCAAGTTTTGGCTCGCTCGCTACCCAGGCAGCGCAACTTCCCGTTCCAGACGCAAAAGCCATCGCACTGAAAGACCCGAAAGACTGGACGATTATTGGCAAGTCGATGAACCGGCTTGACAGCCTGGCAGACAAAGTGACCGGCGCTCAGATTTACGCGATTGACCTCAAGCTCCCCGGCATGCTTACAGCCACCATTCGACAGTGCCCTGTTTTTGGTGGAACGGTGAAGTCCTTTGATGCCTCTGCCGTCAGCGGTATGCCTGGTGTAAAAAAGGTTGTTCAGGTCGATAACAGGTCCGTTGCTGTAGTTGCAGACACTTATTGGCACGCCAAGAAGGCAATCGATAAGCTGCCCATCGCATGGAATGAAGGGCCCAATGCCAAGGTTCAGCAGGCGGACATTCTGAAGTCCTTGGAAGAGGGTCTTGCAAATAAGCAGGCCTTTATCGGCCTTCAAAAGGGAGACGCTCAGAGCGCGCTGAACGCCTCAAAGAAGACCATCGAGGCAAGTTACTTTTATCCATTTTTGAATCACGCCCCTCTTGAGCCTATGAATGCAACAGCGCTCTGGACATCGTCGTCCTGTAAGGCATGGGTGCCTACCCAAGATGGTCAAGCGTCAATGGCCGCAGTAATTGAAGCATCGGGATTGCCGGCGGCTCAATGCGATGTTGTGAAGGTAAACCTAGGGGGAGGCTTTGGTCGACGCGGCGCCTTTCAAGACTTCACAACCCAGGCGGTACTTGTGGCCAAACAAATGCCCGGTACTCCCGTTAAGCTCATCTGGTCTCGCGAGGAAGACATGACACAGGGGCGATACCACCCCATCATGATGGCGAAAATGAAGGCAAGCTTCAATGAGAACAAAGAGCTTACTGGTATTCAAATGCGGTTATCTGGCCAGTCTATCCTTGCTGCTGTCAGACCCGCAATTGTTGAGAAGAGCAAGGGCATGGACCCCTTGGTCTTTCAGGGTGTGGCCAAAGATGGTGAGCATGCCATTAGCTACGACTTCCCCAATATTGTGATTGACCACGCCATGCGTAATACCCATGTACCTCCTGGGTTCTGGCGGGGTGTGAATATCAACCAAAATGCCATTTTCATGGAGTGCTTTGTTGACGAGATGGCAGAGGTTGCGGGAATGGATCCGCTTGAGTTCCGGCGTAAGTACTCTGCAAATCGCCCGCGTACCCTTGCGGTTCTTAATGCAGTCGCAGAGCGTATGAACTGGTCATCAAAACCTAAGGCTGGTGTCTTTCGGGGTATTGCTCAGCAGTTTTCCTTCGGCAGTTATGTTGCAGCTGGCTGCGAGCTCTCGGTCACTGGCGGCAACAAAATTAAGATCCATCGCATTGTTGCGGCAACCGACCCAGGCTATGCGGTAAATCCGGCACAGATCGAACGGCAGGTCTCAGGCTCGTTTGTCTATGGCCTTTCCGCCCTTTTTGAGCAGGAGTGCACTGTAAAAGATGGTCGCATCGTACAGACCAACTTTGACTCCTTTGGCTCGGTGCGACTTGCGCAGATGCCACCGGTTGAGACCATTCTTCTTCAAGGTGGGGGGCCGAGCTGGGGTGGGGTTGGAGAACCAACCATTGCGGTTGCAGCCCCGGCAGTCCTAAATGCTTTCTATCAGGCCACTGGCCGTCGATTACGCACTGTACCGCTTAAGAACCTTGGTGTTACCCTGGTCTGAACGCGAGGCGAATTAAAACAATGCAGCGCAGAGCATTCTTTAAAAACGCCTTTGCTGTTGGTGGCGGCCTGAGCATGTGGGGCTACTCGGGCCTAGCAGCGCTTGCCTCTCAGGCTGGGCCCGGCAGGGATATTCCCCAGGCAGTCCTGAGTTGGGCGAATGGCCAGCCCTTGCAGTATGGGCGGGTCCATCTTTCCTTGCCGCCACTTGTTGAAAATGGCTTCTTAGTTCGTATGTCGGTGCGTGTCGAGAGCCCCATGACGAAATCTGATCATGTGGAAGAACTGCGTATCTTCTCCGAGCTCAATCCATCGCCGTTTATTGCCAATTTCTTTCTTGGACCGCAGCTGCCCGAGGCCCGTGTCGAAACACGTATTCGGCTTGCGGATTCCCAGGCCGTGTGGGCGGTTGCTCGCACCAACACGGGCGATTTCTGGTGTTCGTATCAGCAGGTCATTGTCACACTCGCTGCCTGTGCAGGTTGATAAAAAGTGACAGGCCCTGTTGCCCATCGCGCTGCTTTGCAATTTCAGTCGCCCGCACCTCAGGGGTCAGTGGTTGAAGTGCACGCCATCATTCGCCATCCCATGGAATCAGGTTTCCGTCGAACCGAGAGGGGCGAACTTATAGCTGCGAACCTTGTTCGGAGGCTTGTCTGTCGATTCAATGGCAAGGAAGTGTTTCGAGCAGACCTTCATCCGGGTATGGGTGCAGACCCAAGTATTCGTTTTCCTTTTCGTGTGGAGCAGGCTGGCGATATGGAATGCGAATGGCTTGGAGACCAAGGACTAACCCGAACAATTAAGAGGGCCTTGGTTATTTCACAGCCTTAGCTTTTCTGGCCTGGCGAATCATTTCGTTAATCTGGGCGCGTCGAAGCTGCCCCTTCAAAACC
>Ga0222714_10005872_pt1 | contig 11552 bp, 6 predicted proteins | sample C33_3DmetaG_FD_165048 | JGI IMG/M metagenome (GOLD analysis project Ga0222714, IMG submission 165048) | Estuarine water microbial communities from San Francisco Bay, California, United States - C33_3D | ecosystem: Environmental > Aquatic > Marine > Unclassified | place: USA: California... | reverse complement strand
GATTAAATTGCCTCTAAAGCATTGTGGTGATGCACCGCTCTTGTAAAGCGGAGACGACAGTTCAATTCTGTCTAGGGGCTCTTGAGTTCTATAAAACTCCAAATGTCACTTCTTTCACAAAAAGACCGTCAAATGGTCATTGAAGCACTTGAATATTATGTTCAAAGACTTAAGGATGATAATTGCACGGATGCTTCCATCACAGCATTCCAAACCCTTCTCAACTGGGTTGAACTTGAGCATTTCAAAAATGAATAAATATCATTACCTGTAACCGGCAAATTTACAGGAGGAGGGTGTAAGTCCCTCCATTTTTATTATAAATACTATTGCCGGTTACAGAGTAGAACTATGTCAAAATACGACTTTATTCATCAACTTGAAGATGATGAAGAATGTAAAGAATTGAAAGATTATCCTGGTTATTTTATTACTACTAAAGGAAGAGTTTGGAGTAGTATAAAAGGAAAAGGTAGATGGTTAAGTCAGTATAAACAAGGGAAATATTATTGGGGAGTTATGCTTGGTGGAAGAAGTGGAGGAAATAAATTAATACATCAACTTGTAGGAAGAAACTTTTTAAAAGAGTATAAAAATGGAATGCATATCCTTCATAAAAACGAAATATTAAATTATCCTTATGTAAACTTTTTGGATAATCTTTATGTTGGCACTCAACAAGATAATATTATAGATAAAAATATAAAAAATAGAGGAAGACATGGAGGAAAACCACATTTAACTGTTGGACAAGTTGACGAAATTAGAATAATGTGGAATAATACTAAAGGAGAGACTGTAAATAAATTTTCTACAAAGATATGCAACTTATATGGTGTGAGTAGAACAACTATTTCTGGTATAATAAAAGAAAAAACTTGGAATTATGTTTAGAAAGGAGGAAGAGTCATTAATATAAAACTCTGGTATTGCAAAACGATGCAACAGTGGCGTTGGACTTTAACTGATAGTTCAAGACCGATTGTTAAACAAGAATCTGGGCAACAACCATTTCTTCGTGATGCTATGAATGATGTAGCAAACACCGTAGAATATATGTTAGAATGCAAACAAAGTGAGTAAAAATACCTAAATGAAATCTGATTTTTACATAGATAGGGTAGGTAAAGAAGAAATCAAAGAACTTCTTTATACCTATCATTATCTAAAAGACGAATCAAAAGATTTCAAATCAGGGTATAATTATGGACTTTTCAAGCATACAGAGTGGGAATGTCCTCTTAGGATTGGGGAGTGCATTGGTGCTTGCATTTTTACTGGTCTCCCAGTTCCAGAAATAGCAGTTGGTGCATTTGGACTACAAAGGCACGAGCAAGAGGGAATTTATGAACTCTCACGACTTTGTATTCATCCAGAGGTTCAGAAAGAAGAGTATAATATCACATCTTGGTTCGTCAGTCGTTGTATAAAGAGGTTTCGTAAAGATGCTAAAGTTCGGGCTATTCTTAGTTACGCTGACAACAATCACCATTCTGGGATTATATACAGAGCTTGCAATTTTCAATACTATGGACTAACAGCACCTAAAAAGGATTTCTATTATGCTGATGGAACAAAGCATTCTAGAGGGTCTGTAAAGGGTTCTGAAGGTGAATGGAGAGAAAGAAGTAGGAAGCACAGATACTTAATGATATTTGATAAAGAACTGAAAAAACGCTTGACGTGGAAAGAAGAAAAGTGGTATAATAATCAAGACGATACTATTTCGTTACAGTGACCCAAAAAGTGTGACTTCAGAACCCTCTTCGGAGGGTTTCGTTGTATATAAATAAGTCATAAAGGTCTTTTATAAGAATGGGTATTCAGATAAACGGACAAACTGATACTATTTCCGCAAGCGATGGTAGTCTAGTTGTTAGTGGTGCAGAATTACCTGCGGTTATCAATATTAATGCAAGTGGTATTATAACTGCTACTAGTTTTAGTGGTGATGGTTCTGGATTGACTGGTATTGATGCCACTCAAATTGTTACAGGAAATACAAGTGTCCAAACGGTAGATACTGGATCTGATGGACACGTCAAGATTAGTACTGAAGGGGTAGAGAGAGTTAGGATTGATAGTTCCGGAAGATTAGCGGTTGGCACTGCGGCGCCGGACGCAAAATTGCATTTATCCGGTGGTGCAGAAGATGTTGCATTACGGATAAGCAGTAGTAATGGAAACGCCATTTTTGGTGTCCGTAATTCTGCTTACGGAGCCTTAAGTGTTGGTGATCAATACATCTACAACAACGGTGATAACATTACGTTAATGGCCGAAGATCCGTCTGCTGTAATTAAGTTTGCTAGCGGCGGAAGCAGCGAACGCGCCCGCCTAGACAGTTCCGGAAGATTGTTGCTTGGGACGACAACTGCGCGTAGCAACGTTGATTTTTACGGTACGGCACTTACGCCAAGTTTTCAGTATGAAGGCACTAGCCATGATACAAGCACTCTTTCGCTGATTGCAAATAGCACTACTGACAACGTTAGTGGCCAGTTGCGTTTTGCTAAAAGTGGTGCCGATGGCGTAGGCAATAACGGCGCTGTTGTAAATAACGAGGTTCTGGGTCGCGTTAATTTCAGCGGAAACGACGGAACTAACTTTAAATCAGCAGCTGAGATTATATGCACAGTAGAAGGCACTGTTGCATCAGGTCAGGTGCCTGCAATGCTGCGGTTCTATACCAATAACATCGGCAACAGCAGTCCAAACGAAAAATTCCGCATTCAAGAAGATGGCGCAGTTATCGCCGGTCAAAATGGTCAATGGGGAGCTGGTTCTAAATCTTTTTACATTGATAACACTTCAGACCAACAAACGCTGCGAATTAGCAACGGCGACCCCGGATCGTCTCCGTATCAGTTGATTGGTTTTTATCGCAACAGAGGATCGACTCCGATTGCCACTATCACAACTAATGGATCGACAGTTGCCTACAACACTTCTTCTGACTACCGTTTAAAGGAAAACGTTGTTGACCTTGATGGTGCAATTACTCGCGTCAAGCAACTTGCACCCAAGCGGTTCAATTTTATTGCCGACGAAACAGATACCCCAATTGACGGTTTCTTGGCTCACGAAGTTCAAGAAATCGTGCCAGAGGCGATCACTGGCGCAAAGGATGAAGTTGAGGTCTGGAAAGAGGGCGAAACTCTTCCTGCTGGTGTTTTGGTTGGCGACAACAAGTTAGACGAAGACGGGAACACGATTCCTAAATACCAAGGCATCGATCAATCCAAGCTGGTGCCGCTGCTGACGGCTGCGTTGCAGGAAGCCATTGGTGAAATCGAATCGCTGAAGACTCGCGTTGCTGCTCTTGAAGCACAATAGACATATTCAATAATCTCATAAATATCCAAAAATTGACTTAAAATTATGACTGAACAACAAACACATCTTTCACAAGTTATTGAACAACAAAAACAAGTTATCAATGATATCAATAACTTAAATACTCAATTGAATGTAAAGAAAGAACTTCTATATAAACTTCAAGGTGTGATTGAATATCTTGAACAAGTAGGAGTTACTCTTCCAGAAGAAAAAACTCCAGAAGAAGTGGAAGAAACAGAAGAATAAGAAACCAAGACCTTCAGGCAACTGAAGGTTTTTTTATACGATAAATAATCCATAACGGAAACCATAAGTATTAATAAGATGGGTCTCTCAAGATTAGATAATTTTCTGAAATCATCGCGTGGCACTATTCTCTATGTTGATCCAAATAGTTTAGATGCTACGGACAGCATTGAGAATCAAGGCAATTCACTTACTAGACCATTTAAGACTATTCAACGTGCTCTGATTGAATCTGCAAGGTTCTCTTATCAGCGTGGTTTGAATAATGATAGATTTGGGAAGACTACTATTCTATTATATCCTGGCGATCACGTAGTTGATAACAGACCCGGATATATTCCTGATGGGTTGAATAATTATAGACTTAGAAGTGGTGCAGTAAGCAATAACTTACCACCATTTGATTTAAATTCAAATTTTGATCTAAATTCTCCAGATAACGAACTCTACAAATTAAACAGTGTTCATGGTGGTGTAATCCTTCCAAGAGGAACATCAATCGTTGGTCTAGATTTAAGAAAAACCAAAATCAGACCTAAGTATGTACCAGATCCAACAAACGATAATATTGAAAGAACTGCTGTCTTTAGAGTAACTGGTGCTTGTTACTTGTGGCAGTTTAGTATGTTTGATGCGGACCCAAATGGGATTTGCTATATTGATTATACAACAAATACCTTTGTACCTAACTTCTCTCACCACAAACTCACTTGCTTTGAGTATGCTGATGGAACAAATGGTGTTAATATTGCAGATGATTTTATTACATATTCAACAACTCGTACTGACTTGGATATGTATTATGAAAAAGTCAGTCTTGTTTATGGGCAGTCTTCAGGTCGTGCAATTGAACCAGATTATCCAAGTTCAGGACTTGATATTGAACCAAAAATTGATGAATATCGTATTGTTGGATCTACTGGACTAACGGTTGGAATTACCAGCATTAAGTCAGGTGATGGTGTAAATGCTACAAGTAGCATTACTGTTACTACTGCTTCTGCTATAGATGGATTGGATGTAGATACTCCGTTCCGTGTTCAAGGAATCACTGCAGATAGCACAATATATAATGGTCAGTTTGTTGTCTCAGAGAAATTAAGTTCTACTGAAATTGTTTATCAAGTTCAAAACGCACCAACAAACGCACTTCCGTCAGTAACTGGAGCAACGGTTTCACTTCAGTCCGACACTGTATCTTCAGCATCACCATACATCTTCAACGTTTCACTTCGTTCCGTTTATGGAATGAATGGACTTCATGCTGATGGTTCTAAAGCAACCGGATTTAAATCTATGGTTGTTGCACAATTTACTGGTATTGGTCTTCAGAAAGATGACAATGCATTTGTAAAGTATAATACTATTAGTGGAATCTATGAAGATAATAGTGTAGCAACAACACCATTAAGTAATAATTCCCGTGCGGTATTTAAACCAACATACAAAAACTTTCATATTAAAGCATCAAATAATGCTTTCATTCAGTGCGTTTCAGTTTTTGCGATTGGATATGCAGAACACTTTGTAACTGAAAGTGGTGGTGATATGTCTATCACCAACTCCAACTCTAACTTTGGTGCAAAAGCACTGGTTGCTGATGGATTTAGAAATGAATCTTTCCAACAGGATGATCTTGGATATATTACTCACGTTATTCCACCAAAAGAAATTCCTATTACTGAAACATCTATTGAATTTGAGGCAATTGATGTAAATCAAACAGGAACTGCTGTTGGTGTTGGTTCAACTGCACATCTATACCTATATGGAAGAACAAACGCAGACGTTGCTCCAGAAAATGTTATTGAAGGTTATAGAATTGGTGCAAGAGACAATGATACATTAAGAGTTCTTGTTTCTTATGCAGGAACTGTAACAGAATACAGTTCTCGTATTGTAATGCCTGGTTCTCAGACAAGCGGAGAGAAGGTATTCACTGTAAATCAAGGTCCAACTGGAATTAACAGTGTTGGTAGTTACAGTGCTGGTGGAGTTGCAAATGTTATCACTCTCACCCAAGCGCATACTTTCTTACCAGGAGAATCGATACGTATTATTAGTGATACTGGACAAGTTCCCGATGGTCTCAGACCAAATAATGTCTATTATGCAATTACTAGTGGATTAACCACTAACACAAATATTAAAGTTGCAAAAACTTTAAATGATGCACTGAATGGAAATGCACTTACTATTAATGAAAAGGGTGGTCTTCTCAAAGTTGTAAGTAGAGTATCTGATAAAAATGCTGGCGAAATTGGACACCCAATTCAATATGATACTACAAATTCTCAATGGTATGTTAAGGTTGCTGCTGCAGCAACAGAGAATTCAATTTTTTCAACCATCGTTGGTCTTGGATCAACTGGTTTAGGTAGTGCAACACCAAGAACATTTATTAAGAGAAAATCTGATAATAGAGGTGCAGTTGACACTCTCTATCGTATGAGATATGTAATTCCTAAGACTTCTGCAACAGGAATTTCTGCAAGATCTCCTGTTGATGGATTTATTCTTCAGGAATCAAATACTTCAATTGGATCAAGCACATCAGAAGTTCAAACATATTTTGGCAGCGGCTCTCTATCAAACGTAGGTCAGCAAAGAAACTTTAGAATTATTGCTGATGCAAGATGGTCATCATCCATTGCAACGATTGTTACCGAATTACCTCATAATCTAAATGTTGGACACGAAGTTGAATTGGTTAATATCACCAGTACAAATAATACTGGTGGAGATTCTAATGCTGGATTCAATAGAAATTTTATAGTTACTGGAATTTCTAGTGCTAAGCAATTTACTGTTGGTTTATCAACTGATCCTGGAACATTCACAAATGATACTTCCGCAAGAACTCCATCTCTACCATACTTTAAGAGAAAGAGATATGGAGACAGTTTTTATATCTACAGATATAGTGAAGAGCAAAAATATATTCAAGGTGAGCAAGATGGTATCTACTACCTACAACTACTAAACTCTTCAAACAAACCTGTTGTTGCTCCATTTACAGAAGAGAAGTATTCTCAACCTGTTAAGGAACTTTATCCACAAACAAACAGAGATAATCCAGTTGCTGACCCTGCCGCAACAAACTGCTTTGCTTCATCTGATGTTATTGGTAATGTCGTAGTTAATGATGTAAGAAATAGTATTACAAAAGAAAGTCTTGAAAAATATGTTCGTGATACAAATATTGGTATTGGCATTACAAATATTCAATCATTAACTGGTTCAGCACATACGATCACTAGTGTTCTTGATCATGGACTGAATAGAATTACTGCTATTCAAATTAATGAACCTGGTGCAGGATATGGTTCTGGATCTGCAGGAGACATTTATAATGTTCAGTTGGTCTCAATTGGGGGTTCAATTACAGGAAAACACGCAACTGCTAAGATTAGTGTTGGATCTACTGGTGCTATCACTTCCATCAAGATTATGGATGGTGGTTCAGCATATGGTATTGGAAATACTCTTGCTATTACTGGAGTTACCACACAAAGTAACCATGTCCAAGCAGTTGTTCAAGTTACAAGTATTTACAACAACGTTGGAGATACTTTAAAGGTAGTTGGCGTTCAATCAGAAGGATATGCTGGTTATAATGATCTTTACAGAATTACTGGAATCAATATTGGTGATGACAGAAATATAACTGTTGCTTCTGCTTCAACAATTACTGGATTTACAACGACTGGAGTTGGTGCAACACTATCTACAGGTTCTTACTTCTACTTAACTGGAGAGGCAATTAGAATTAGTAGTTTTGATTATACTGCAGGAAGCGGTATTGCAACTGTTACTAGTTCAAACAGTCACGGTTTAAAGGTAGGTCAAAAGGTAAGACTTGCTGGTGCAAATGAGCCACAGTACGTTGGAGATTTTGTCGTATCAGAAGTTCTTGATGTTCTTGGTTCTATACCAACATATAAATTCTCTCTTAACATTGGTGTTGGAACGGCTGCACCAACAGCAACTGGAACTCTCTATGCATATCGTCCTGGTTATACTTCAAATGATGGTTCAATCACTAAAGAAGATGAGAATTTGAATGGAAGAATGATACCAACTTATGCTGGTATTAGCACTGTATTGGCTACTGATGTTACCACAGTAACTACCGATGAGATTAACATTACAAGTCCTTCGACACTTGACATTAACATTGGCGACTACCTAATTGTTGACAATGAAATTGTAAGAGTCAAGACAACAACTACTGGTTCTAATCCATTTAAAGTCTTTCGTGGTGTTCTTGGAACAAAACCAGAAACTCATAGTCTAAATTCTACAATTAGAAAAATTGATGTAAATCCTGTTGAATTAAGAAGACACTCCATTTCTCGTGCTTCTGGACATACTTTTGAATATGTTGGATTTGGTCCTGGCAACTATTCAACAGCATTCCCCGATAAGCAAGATCGTCAAATATCTTCAGAAGAAGAATTGCTTGCACAATCTACGAAGAAAGAGGGTGGAATCAACTTCTACACTGGAATGAATGATAAGGGTATTTCATACTCTGGTAATAAGAGATTGAGTACCGTTACAGGTCAGGAAGAAATCTTTGATACCCCAGTCCAGACTGTAACAGGTGAAGATATTGGTCTTCTTCCAAATATTAACGTCGTCAATCCACTTGAAGGAAACTTCACACGTTCTATTCGCGTAGAAGGTGGTGAGGATAACAGAGCGACATCCGAATTTAATGGTCCTGTTATTGTAACGAATAAATTCACTTCCACTTCAAGTAAGGGTATTGAAGCAAATTCACTATTCTTACAAGGTGATGCTACTGTTTCCAGAAAATATACAGTTGGCGTTTCTGCACCAACTCTTGCAGGAAACCCAGGAGACGTTGTTTATTATTCAAATCCAACTCAAGGTGGTTATCTTGGATGGGTATATACTCTAGAGAATGATTGGCGTAGATTTGGTAATGTAAGTATTTCCAAAGATTCTAATATTGCAATCTTTGACCAAGTTGGAATTGCAACCACAACTCCTGGAGAGTGTAAGTTAAGAGTTGGTTCTGGAACCAGTCTATTCTGTGTAGATGAAGATGGTGTTGGTATTGGAACTACTGCAAATAACTATGCACTACATGTTATTGGTGGAACAAATGTCGTTGGTTATCTAACTGCATCATATTTTGCTGGTGATGGTAACTTACTGACCAACTTAAATGCTTCTGCTACTGGTTGGACAGTCATTTCTGGAGGAATTTACAATACTGGATTAGATCTAGTTGGTATTGGAACAACAGTACCAACAGTAAATCTAACGCTTGGTGCTGTAGGTATGGCATCAACATCAGTTCTTGCTCATGGTATTGCACAATTTGTTGGAATTATCACAGCAAATAATCTGTATGTAAGTGGCGTAACAACTTTTGCTGGTTCTTATGATTTAAACAATACAAGTGGACTCATAAATGCTGGATTTACAACATCTGTAGTTCTAAACGTAGGTGCAAATGGTAATACTCTTTATGCAGACTCTACTGGTATTGGATCAGTTGGTGTTGGAATAACTATTCCAAGAGCAAAATTTGATGTTGAAGGACACACTAGATTAAAAACTGTTGCTTACAATGTTGAATATCTAACTAGTGTCTCTAATATAGTAACGATTGATCTCTCCGAATCTCAAAACTTTATATGCACTGCAACAGAGAATATATCTCAATTTACTCTCACAAATGTACCTGAAGGAGCATCTGATTTTACATTAAGAATTGATCAAAATTCAACTGGTGGATATTCTGTTGGCATTGATACCTTTAGAGATAGTGGTGCTATAACAATACCAGTTTATTGGCCAGGTGGTGGAGTTCTACCAGTCGTAACAACAACGGCAAGTAAATCAGATATCTACTCATTCAAGATATTTGATGGATCTAATATAACAAGTGCAGGATTATATGGTGTAGTTGTTGGACAGAATTTTGCAAACTAAAGGAGGGTAATCTAAAATGAGACAAACAACTCTAGATCTAAACGGACCCTTTCTTTCATTTACGCAAAATCCAATTGGTTTAACAACGGATAATGGAGCATCTGTAGTTCTCACAGGAATTGCAACTGCAACTTTCCTTACAGGAGTTAGTACAGATTCTCCAACTGCACCAGTAAATCCTGCAACAGGAACAGGTTCAATATCATATCGTTGGCATGAAGTAGGTGTCGGTGAGCTAATTGATAATGCAAAAATATCTGGATCAGGAACAACAACTCTTACTCTATCAAATTTAGTAACACCTATTGATAGTGGTAGGCAGTTTTATCTTGTTGCAGATTATGTTCCATCTGCTTATCAATCTTCATCACCCGTTACTGCTGGCACTGCTCGCTCAACAGGTAATGCTCTGAATGAACCAGTTTCTTCTGGAATAGCAACGATTACTATTAATCCATTACTTGAAATCATTGCACAACCATCAAACAGAAATACTCTTGTTAATCAGAATACCACTTTCAATATTGATGCTAGTTTAACTGATGGTTCAACAAATATTCAATATCAATGGTATCTAGATGGTGCTGCAGTAAATGATGGAGTTATTACAAAACAAACTGCATCTTCTACCACAGTTGCAGCAACAGATTTATATTCCAAATCAACAAACTTTCTAAAAGCAGACCTTTCTCTTTGTACAGATTTTAATGATAGTTCCGCAAATGGAGCAACAGTAACTAATTATGCTGATGGTGGAGCAATAACAATTTCATCTGCACAATCAAAGGGTTGTTCGGCATCTGCAAGAAAACCAATCATAACTCCACAAAGCAATGACTTCAGAGAAAGTCATATTGATATTGACACAGGTGCAGGTAGCGAATTTAGACGAAATGATTTTACAATAGAAGCATGGGTTTATCCAGAAGATTTTACTTTTGGTGGGCAAGGTGGTATGGATTTCTGCTACCCTCGTTCTAGAAATAGTAATCGAACTTCAGATCCAGGTGGATATGTCCCTTATATTAGAATAGTAGGCAGTAGTGTAGTTTATATAGATGGTATCTATGGAAATACCATTGTAAGTAAAAGTGGTTTAATTGCAAATCAGTGGAATCACATTGCTGTTGTTAGAAACGCTGGAGCAATTTATATCTATGTAAATGGTGTATCTACTTACAGTGGATGGTTTCTTTATCAACCTGTAGATAGGTCTGATTTTACAGGTACTAACTATTGGATGTTTGCATCTATTCGTACATTCACCTCTGGATTTTATATACAAAATATTAGGATTTATTCTGGTCTTGCAAAATATTCTGCAGGACAGACTTTTACACCATCAACAGATGAGGTTAAACCATATCTGCTAGCTGCTTTTCCATTCAACTCTGATTTTGGACTTACTGATAAGAGTTCATTAATCAGTGGAGTGTCAAATTCAACTCAAACTTTTAATTATTCTGATCGTGGAACAATTACAATTCAAACTGAAAGGTCAAAATATTATGGATCTTCTGCAAGAAAACCTATAGAAATACCATACAATGATACATTCAAAGAATCTTGGCTTGGCGTAAACACTGGAGCAGGAACTGCTATAAGAAGAGGTGATTATACAATTGAAGCTTGGGTATATGCTGATAATTGGACTCTTTTCGGAGGTGCTGGTCAAAGATTTAGTTTTCTATACTCTCCACATAATGTCAATTACTCTCCATTTGGCACTAATCCTAATGAGCATGTTCCAAATATTGAGATGGGTAATGGAGCAATATATCAGAATAGTGAAATAAGAGGTACTAATGAATCTGTTTATGCTAGTGGATTGAGAGCTGGTACATGGCAGCATGTTGCTGTTGTTAGAAAAAATGGTACTGTTGGAATATACATTGATGGAGTATTCCAACGATATATGCAAGGAGGAAATCCTCTCGACTACAGAGGAATTGAGTATTGGTTCTTTTCTTCTATTAGAAACTTTACTACTGGATTTT
>Ga0222714_10005871_pt1 | contig 11552 bp, 10 predicted proteins | sample C33_3DmetaG_FD_165048 | JGI IMG/M metagenome (GOLD analysis project Ga0222714, IMG submission 165048) | Estuarine water microbial communities from San Francisco Bay, California, United States - C33_3D | ecosystem: Environmental > Aquatic > Marine > Unclassified | place: USA: California... | reverse complement strand
GTCGGTCACCTCGTAATACATGCGATGGCGGCCGTCGAGATCGAGCATGCCGGTCTCGGATGGCTCGATGGCGGGATAAAGCGCCGTGCGGCGCACAGAAGATGTCTGGTCCATGGCCGGCCATCTTAGCGAGCCGACAGCGACCGGGTCAAAGGCAGCCGCTTCCGGGGACGGCCGGGGACGGCTAGACTGTCGCCATGCAAATGGCCCTGCGCCCCTTGCGTGCCCTGACGGGCGCGCTTCTGATCCTTGTGCTTGCCGCGACCGCCACCTTCGCCCGGTCCGGCGAAGGGATCGCCCTGCCCGGTGGTCTGGCGCAAGGGCAACGCGGCAAGGCCGTCAGCATTACCGACGGCGATACGCTGGAACTGGACGATGGGCGCATCGTGCGGCTGGTCGGCATCCAGGCGCCGAAGTTGCCGCTCGGGCGCCGCAACTTTCCGACCTGGCCGCTCGCGCCCGAATCCGCCGCGGCGCTCTCGGAACTCGCGCTGAACCGGATGCTGACGCCATGGTTCGGCGGCGCGCGCCAGGATCGCCATAGCCGGGTGCTGGCACACCTCGGGCGCGACGATGGCCTCTGGATTCAAGGCGAGATGCTCGCCCGCGGTATGGCGCGGGTCTATACCTTCGAAGACAACCGCGCCGTCGCCCAAAGCCTTTATGCCATCGAGCGCGAAGCCCGTGCCGCCCGGCGCGGCATCTGGGTCCATCCCTATTACCGGGTCCTTGCCGACAGCGAGGCGCATCGCCATATCGGCACCTTCCAGCTGGTGGAGGGACGGGTGCTGAAGGCTGCGCTGGTGCGTGGCCAGGGCTACCTGAACTTCGGGCGCAACTGGCGCGACGACTTCACCATTACCATCCCCAAGCGTGGCCTCGCCGCATTTCGGTCGGCTTTCGGACGCAAGCTTGAGGGCATTGAGGGCCGGCGCGTACGGGTGCGCGGCTGGCTTCGGCAGTTCAACGGACCCATGATCGAAGCCACCCACCCCGAACAGATCGAGGTATTGGGAAAATGACGACACAGATGAAATCCGGTCTTCTTCCGGCGCTGGCGCTGCTTGCGGGCATGGCGCCGATGCTCGGCGGCTGCTCCACCAACCCGGCGACGGGTGGCCAGATCCTGAGCTTCATGTCGCCCGAGGAAGAACAGCGCATCGGTGATCAGGAGCATCCCAAGCTGGTCGCGGCCTTCGGCGGCGAAGTCACCGATCGCGAGTTGGTGCGCTATGTCGATTCGATTGGCCAGTTGCTGGCGCGCACGTCGGAAATGCCGAACCAGAAGTTCACGGTCACCGTGCTTGATTCCGATATCGTCAACGCCTTCGCCCTGCCCGGCGGCTACCTTCACGTCAGCCGCGGCCTGCTGGCGCTGGCCAATTCCGAGGCCGAGGTCGCGGGCGTACTGGCCCATGAAATCGGCCATGTCACCGGCCGCCATTCGGCCCAGCGCTACAGCCAGAGCGTGCTGGCCGGCATCGGCGTCAACGTGCTCGGTATCCTGACCGGCTCGCGCGAGCTTGCAAATCTGGCCGGCACCGGGGCCGAACTTTACCTGCGCAGCTATTCGCGCGATCACGAGTTCGAAGCCGACATGCTGGGGGTGCGCTATCTCAAGCGCGCCGGTTTCGACGCCAAGGCAATGGCAAGCTTCCTCGCATCGCTGCGCGCGCAATCGCAGGTGGACGCGCAGCTTCAGGGACTGGCGCCGGGCAAGATCGACGAACGCGACCTGCTTGCGACCCATCCGCGCACGCTGGACCGCGTCGAGCGCGCGGCGGCGGCGGCCGGCAACATCCCGGTCAAGGACCCGATCCTCGGGCGTGACATCTACCTGAAAAAGATCGACGGCCTGATCTACGGCGACAGCCCGTCCCAGGGCTTTGCGCGCGGGCGCGACTTCCTGCATCCGGAACTGCGTTTCCGCTTCCGCGTGCCGCCGGGGTTCGAACTGCAGAACACGCCCAACCGCGTGATCGCCAAGGGGCCCGACAAGGCCATGGTGATATTCGACGGCGCCAAGCGCCCGGGCCAGCGGTCGATCTACGACTACCTGATCAACGTCTGGGGCAAGGGCTTGCGGCTCAATGACCGCGAAGAAATCACCATCAACGGGCTGCGCGCCGCGACCGCATCTGCCCGCGCGCGCACCAGCAACGGCGTGATGGATGTGCGCCTTGTCGCCATTCTTGGCAGCGACACGCAGATCTGGCGCATGATGATCCTGACGCCGACCTCGCGCACGGCAGCAATGTCGCGCGATCTGCGCGAGACGACCTATTCCTTCCGCATGGTCAACGCTGCCGAGGCGGCCCAGTGGAAACCCTGGCGCATCCGGTTGCACCGCGTCGTTCCCGGCGACACGGTGGAAAGCCTCGCCGCCCGCCTGCCGTTCGCGAAACTGAAGGTCGAGCGCTTCCGCGCCCTCAACGGCCTGGGCGCCGGCGAGCAGGTGCGGCCCGGCCAGACCGTAAAGCTGGTCCTGGAAAACACCTAGACCGCGACACCGAAAAGATAAAGGGCCGGAACCAAACAGGTACCGGCCCTTTCAATTGGACTGTCGAACGTTCAGGCGGCCTTGCCCAGAACCTGCTCGAGCTTGGCGGTGGCCGCTTCGGTTTCGATCTTTTCGACGGCGGCGAGTTCGCGCGCGAGGCGTTCGAGCGCCGCTTCGTAGATCTGGCGTTCCGAATAGGACTGGTCGGGCTGCCCCGCATTGCGGTGCAGGTCGCGCACGACTTCGGCAATGGAAACCGGATCGCCGGAATTGATCTTGGCTTCGTATTCCTGGGCGCGGCGCGACCACATGGCGCGCGAGACGCGCGAACGCCCCCGCAGGGTGGTCAACGCGACGTCGATCTGGTTGCGCGTAGACAGCTTGCGCAGGCCCGCTTCCTCGACCTTGTTGACCGGAACACGCAGGGTCATCTTCTCCTTTTCGAAGCGGATGACATAAAGGCGCAGGGTGAAGCCCGCGATATCCTGTTCCTCGATCGCTTCGATCAGGCCGACGCCGTGGGTCGGGTAGACGACATAATCGCCGCAGGCGAAATCGCCGAGCTTCTTCGCCGAGAACGGCTTGGAGGGTTTGGCCGGCTTTGCCGGGATCGCCGCCTTCACGGGAACCTTCACGGGAGCTTTTGCGGCAGCCTTCACGGGCGCCTTGGCGGGGACGGGCCTAGCCGCGACCGGCTTGGCGACCGGCTTGGCGGCCGGCTTGGACTTTGACTGAACTTTCGACTGGGCTTTGGACTGCACTTGCGACTGTACCTTCTGCTGTACTTTTGACGGGGCTTTCGCCGACGCCTTTGCGGGCGCGGGTTTCTTGGGCGCCGCCTTGACGACCGCCTTTTTAGGCGCTGCCTTGGCGGGCTTCTTCGCTTTGGATTTTGCCGGCGCGGCCTTCTTCGGCGCTGCCTTGGCGGGTTTCTTCGCGGACTTGGCCGATTTGGCCGGGAGCTTCTTGCTCGACGGCGCCCCGCGCTTGGCCGCGACCGAACGCTTGCGCGCGGCCGACTTGCCTGCCGATGCCTTTGAAACCGACTTCCTGGTGCTCTTGCTGCTCTTTGCCATGTCCTGTCCTTGCATCCTCTCTGGAGCGCGCCAGACGACTCATCTGCTACAAAACCCGGTGCTACAAAACCCGGTCACCAGCCGCACAACACCGCAGGGCCGCCTCTCGGGCAGCATCCCCTCGGTGTCGCTGGTTCCCCGTCGGAAACGCGCGGGTCAACGATGGCCGGACCCGCGTCCTTTGAGGCTGGGAATTTCTAACCTATTGATATAATAGGGGAAAATCGCCAGCTGATGATGTAATATAACAGAAAATTGCCGTGAATCCTAGGCCTACAAGCAAAAAACCCGGCTGAACGGTCAGGAAGCCCCGGATTTCCCCGGATTCGCGCTGAAATGGGCGTCGAACTTGTCCTTGACGTCCTTCCAGTCCTCGCGGTCGGCGGGCGGTTCGCCCTTGCGCGTGATGTTGGGCCAGGAGTCGGCATATTTCCTGTTGATTTCCAGCCACTTGCTGAGATCGCCCTCGGTATCGGGCTTGATCGCCTCAACCGGGCATTCGGGCTCGCACACGCCGCAGTCGATGCACTCGTCGGGGTTGATGACGAGGAAGTTTTCGCCCTCGTAGAAGCAATCCACCGGGCACACTTCGACGCAGTCCATGTACTTGCACTTCACGCAGGGGTCGGTCACCACGTAAGCCATAGGCCTTACCGTCCTTTCACGCTCTTCCAGCGGCGCCTGCCGCCTCGATCCGAGATATCGCGCGTCTGCCTATCACAGGCCCCCGGCGACGGCAAGCCGAAGCCGCCGTCATGGCAGGTTGCGCCGGCAGGGGCACCTGCCTAGGCTGGGTCCATGACCGAAGCCGTCCCAGCGGGCGCCCTGCACGCGCCGCACAGCCTGCGCAACCGCGAGCCGATCCTCGCCGTCCTGAAACGATTTCTGGCGGGCGCCCACGCGGTGATCGAGATCGGCTGCGGCCCCGGCGAACAGGCGCCGTTTTTCGCGGCCGCCCTGCCGCATCTCGACTGGCTGCCCGCCGACATCGATGCTGCGGCGGTGGCCTCGGCCGCCAAATGGCGGGAAGCCTCGGGGCTGACGAACGTGCTCGCACCCCTGTGCCTCGACGTCACCCGGCATCCCTGGGCGTTGCCCGCCGGGTTCAGCCCCGATGCGATCGTTTCCATCAACATGCTGCACATCGCCCCCTTCGCGGCATCGGAAGGCCTGTTCGCCGGTGCCGGCCGAATCCTGCCCGCGGGCGGAACGGTGTTCCTCTACGGCCCCTTCAAGGTCGAAGGCATGCACACCGCGCCGTCGAACGCGGTCTTCGACCAGAACCTGCGCGCCCGCGACCCCGCCTGGGGCATCCGCGACATCGAAGCAATCATCGCGCTGGCCAGATCGAACGGCCTCGTTCATCGCGAGACCGTCGCGATGCCCGCCAACAATCACGGCGTCGTATTCGTCAAGGAATCCTAACGATCGCCATGCAGGCGTTCGATGGCGCGGCGTTCCGCCTTGGTCGGACGGCCGGCGCCGCGGTCGCGTTGCGCGAGACCCGCCGGAGTTTCGGACGCGGGCGGGCGAGGTGCCGGCGGGTCGAGGTCTTCGTAGAGCGCCTGAGCCTCGGGCGCCGGGCCGCGCCGGCTGCCAAGCGCAATGATGCGGATGACACGAATGCGCGATCCCGCGGCAAAAGTCAGCACATCGCCCGCGCGCACCAGCGCATGGGCCTTTTCTACACGCGCGCCATTGATGCGCACATCGCCGTCGGCGCAGTGACGCGTGGCGAGCGAACGGCTTTTGAAGAAGCGCGCAAACCACAACCACTTGTCGAGACGCAATGACGGTTGTGCTGTCTGATCGGTCATCGTCGCCTACTTGCCTTGGTCGGGACCACGCGGGCGCAGCTTCAGCTGGCTCAAGACGGCAAAGGGTGAATTGGCATCTACCGCCTGCTTGCGCGGCTGGCGGCGATGGCGACGGACACCGCGCTTGGCCGCGGTCTCCTTGCCCGCTTTTTCAGGGGCACGGCGCGGCTTGCGCGCCTGGCGCAGCCGCGCGAAGCCGACGCCTTCGGGCCGCTCTTCAGCGCGAAAACCAAGCGCCAGCAAAACGCCGACCAGATCCTCGGCGCTGCCGCCGGTGAGCTTGCGCAATACCGGGGTCGCCACGAAGGCTCCCTGGCGGGCGAGTTTGCGCACTTCCGCCGCCAGCGCTTCGGCGCGCGGTGCTGCGAAAACCCGCGGGCCCAGCGCCACCAGCCCAACCGACTGGTAGAGCGCATCAGGCAGTGACGGGTCGCGAGCGAAGCTGGGCGCGCCACGCCCGACCGCACGCGACCGGCGCGCGATCGCAGCGCCGTCGAGACGCTGGTGGATGCCGTCAAGAACGGCGCGCAGGCGCCGGGCGCCCGCTGCATGAAGGCCATCGACATAAACCGTCTGGGTGCCGAGCCTGACCGAGAGCCGCGCCAGTTGCTTGCGTGCAGCCCCATCGCATTGGCGCACCAGGGTTTCGACCTGGGCGCGGCTGATGCAACCGAGAGATTCCGCAAGCTGATAAAGAATGCCGCGCACCGGCGCAGGCAGCGCAACATCCGCGGCCCCCTCGCGCACCGCGTAAAGGGCGGCAAGACGGCCGCGCAAATGGGCGTCGAGCCAGACCTGCAGGGCTTCCGTCAGGGAGCTGAGGTCGCGCGCTTCGACCACGTCCGACGCGATGGCGCGCACGACGGGCGACAGCGCATCACGCCCGGGTGCAAGCTGGCCCACCAGGGCGCCACGCCAGGTGATCCGGCCATCGTCATCGAGGGTGACGGCAGCACCCGCCTCGGGGCCAAGCATGCCGATGCGGCGCAGGATTTCCGGGCGCAGCGCGCGTGCCGCGGCACCGCGCACGGCCTTGCGCGCAAGGTCGCTGTCTTCGGCGAGGCCGGCGTTACGCGCCTCGACGAAACGGAAACCATCGAGATGGCCGACCACATGGCCTTCCACAGTCACCGCGCCGTCGTCGCCGACAAACGCTGCAAGATCTGCCTTGGCCTTCAGCCCCTTGACCAGCGCCGTGGTGCGGCGATCGACAAAGCGCTGGGTCAAGCGATCGTGCAGCGCATCCGACAGGCGATCCTCGACCGCGCGGGTCAGCCCCTGCCAGTGGGCGGCATCGTTCAGCCAGTCAACACGGTGCGCGATATAGGTCCAGGTGCGGATATGGTCGATGCGCCCGGTCAGGGTGTCGATGTCGCCGTCGCTGCGGTCGAGCCTCGCGATATGCTGGGCGATCCAGTCGTCGGGCAGCCGTGCCCCGCCCGCAAGACGACGCCACACGCTGGAAAGAAACCTTGCGTGACTGCCGCTGGCGGCGCGCCGGAAATCGGGAATCTGGCAGACGTCCCACAGTCGCCTGACGTCATCGGGAGATGTAACGGCATGCGATACTTCGGGATCGGCGGACAGGACGTTGAAGGCAAGATGATCGGGCGCATCGCGCACGGCGATCATGCCCGGCATCGGCGACGGCGCATCAAGCGACGATGCAAGTGCAGCAATGCTGTCGAAGCGAAGATCGCTGTTGCGCCAATAAATGGTGCGCACTTTTTCGAAACTGTGTCCTTCGATAGCGGCGATCAGTTCCGGGGCAAGCTCGCCCGCTTCCGCCGTCGTACCGAAGGTGCCGTCCGACATGTGCCGCCCGGCGCGCCCGGCGATCTGGCCCAGTTCCGCCGCGTTCAACGGGCGGCGGCGGCGGCCGTCGAACTTCGCCAGCTCGCCAAAGGCGACATGGGCCACATCCATGTTGAGGCCCATGCCGATGGCATCCGTCGCCACCAGGTAGTCCACCTCACCGCTCTGGAACATCGCCACCTGGGCGTTGCGCGTGCGCGGGCTGAGCGCCCCCATGACCACGGCGGCACCCCCGCGCTGGCGGCGCAGCAATTCGGCAATGCCGTAGACGGAGGCTGCCGAGAAGGCGACCACGGCCGAGCGTGGCGGCAGGCGCGTGATCTTGTGCACGCCCGCGTAGGTGAGCGAGGAAAAGCGCGGGCGCGAAACGAATTCGCAGCCGGGCACCAGCGCGCGGATGAAGGGCGCGATGGTGTCGGCGCCGAGCAGCATGGTTTCGGCGTAGCCGCGCGCATTGAGAATGCGGTCGGTGAAGATATGACCGCGGTCGGGGTCGGCGGCGAGTTGCACTTCGTCAATGGCAAGAAATGCCACCTCGCGCGCGAGCGGCATCGATTCGACCGTGCACAGGAAATAGGACGGATTGGGCGGCAGGATTTTTTCTTCGCCCGTGACGAGCGCCACCGCATCGGCGCCCTTGATCGCCACGACCCGGTCGTAATTTTCCCGCGCCAGCAACCTGAGTGGGAATCCCATCATGCCCGAGACATGGCCCATCATGCGCTCGATGGCGAGATAGGTCTTGCCCGTGTTGGTGGGGCCCAGCACGGCCGTGACGCGCGCGCCATCGCCGCGCAGAAGCGACGACGACGGCAGGACAGGGCGCACGGTCATGGCTGTGAATCCCTTGCCCGGGCCGGAAACTGCCGGGCCGGGCGCGCGAGGCTAGTGGCCGAGCTTTTCCAGATGCTCGTGCACGCGCCGCTCGAGCGCGGCAAAGGCATCGCGCATGGCGACATAGATATCTTCGTACTGGTGCTTTTCGCTGTCGCCCTGGCTGATCACGATGTCGCCCTTGGGCATCACCATTTCCAGCGTGAACTGGTAGAGCTGGCCCCTGTGCTGCGCGCCGTGGCTGCGGGCATGGGGGGCCGAAACGATGACATGCAGGGAAGTTGCCCGGTCGGCAAAGCGCTCCAGACGTTCGGCGCGCTGGTGAATCTTGGCCTCGACCGCCTCGCTCGGCGGGATGTCACGGAACGTGATTTGGATGGGAATCGGCATGGCAACCTCCTGACGCGTGGTGATCTGCGCTGACAGGATAGCACCGCGCCCGCGATCCGGGGGAGTCCCTAGAAAAACGCGCGGAACTCCGCCCGCGTGAAGGGCTTGCGCAAGGCACCCATGAAATCGAGGCCATAGGCGCGGGCAAGGTCGCCCGCCTGGCGCAGCAAATGATCGGGCTGGGAACTGGCGATGCCGACGCGCGCCTTGCAGCCATGGTCGCGCAAAAAGGCCAGAAGCTCGACGCCGTCTTCGTCCGGGATGGCGAGGTCCAGCAGGATGAAATCCGGCGCGAAATCGTCGACCGCCGCACGGAATGCCCGGCCGTCGTTCACACCGCGAGCTTCGAATCCTTCGTCCGAGGCGAGCAGGCACATGGCCTCGCAGAGATCCTCATTATCATCGACGATCAGAAGACGCCCGGCAGCCGTCATGTGCGCGGCCGAAAAAATCGTTCACCGTGACAGCGCGGCGCCGCCGATGACGGGGCCGGAAGTTCCTGCCTGAACGATGACTGCATAGCGTTCATAACCCCGCTTCGTCTCCGTCGCGATATCGACATCGAATTCCGCCGCCGAACCGACCCAAAGACCGACCGGCCTGAGGGCGCGCACCACGTTAGCATAAGTGAGTGTCCGGCCGCCGTTTTCTCCAGCTCCGATCTTCGTCGTATGCAGGGTGTCATAAGCAACGAGCCAGACCGTCGCCCGCCCGACGAACGACTTTGCGCCGATGGCAATGCGCAGCCGCGCGGGTGCCGCGCGGCTGATGGAAATGGCGGGCGGTGGCGGCCGTTCGGCACGGGCGCGGGCGATGAAGCGGGCGACATCCGCCCGCTTGGAACCGACAGCATGTGCCCGGCCCATGACGACCATCTGCGGCGTATAGACGAAACCGGCGCCGAGATTGCGCGCATAGTCGCGCTGGCGTTCGGTGATCTCGGGACTGGAGAAAGGATCGCTCCAGCCGAGCCGGTTCCAGTAATCGACATGCATGGAAAAGGCGAGGATGCCGGGTGTCGCCGCCAGTTCGCGCAGGTACTCGTCGGCGGGCGGGCAGGACGAACAGCCCTGGGAAGTAAACAGTTCGACCACGACGGGCGGCGCTTCGGCGCGCGCCGGGGAATGGATTGCCGCAAGGGCGAACAAAGCGAAGGCGATGATCCGTTTCATGGATGCGAGGCTACGCCCGCAAAGGCCAATCTGCGGAATCAATATCCTTCACGCTTTGGTGAGGGACCCTGGAAGTCCCCTAGAAGCCGAAGCAATGATCGAGGGAAAACGCCCCGTCCGCCCGCGCAACCCCGTGATAGCCGAACAGGCGGCAGGTCACGTCGCGGATCACTACATAGCCGCCGGCCGCACGCCGGCAGGTATCGGCATCGAACATGCCGCTCAGGCGCCAGAACAGGCTGCCGCCGCAGGGGATTTCGATATCGCGGCTGGCAAGCTCCTCGCCCGCGGCGGAAAAGGCGGTGAGCTTCGTTTTTGAGCGCGGATGCCACGGCATCGAGGCCGGGTAGATCAGGTGGCAGAGCGAATCGAGCCCGTCGGCGCCAAGGCGCACGAACAGCCGCGTCGTCAGCCCGGGCGGGCGCGTGGTGTAGCTTTGCGGCTCGTCGCGGTAGACGAGCGCCGTGTTGTAGATGTGCGCGCCGAAAGTGGTTTCGGCGACATGGCCCGCCTTGCGGTGCTCGAAGCGTGCCAGCGCATGCAGCCAGCCGTCGCCTTCGCCGCCGTCGCGGAAGTCGTAGAGCATTTCGGCATGGCCGAAGCCGGCACCAAGCGCGGCACCCGCTTCCGCCAGCAGCGCGTCCACCTCCACCGGCACCGAAGAGCGCCTCGGCAGGCGGCCCAGGGAACGGCGGGCGACTTCCTCGCCATCGGCATCGTAAATGACGAAGGCAACGGGCAGCTCGCGGGTCGTCGTCGTCATCGGCGTCGGCAGGAAGGTGGCGCGGTAGTCGGCAAGCGGCAACACCGGCAGCGGCAGGATATAGCCCTTGCCCATGCGCTCGCCGAGTTGCGGAAGATTGGCATCGGGGACGAGGTCGGTACGCTCCACGTTGACATGGCCGAAGCGGATGCGCCCCGTTGGCGCCTTCACCTCGTAGCGCGGGCGGACAAAGTAGCGGCCGGCCTTGATCTCGATCTGCTCGGGCCACTTGATGCCCGGCATGATGGTGCCGATATCGACCGCGTGGCAGCCGAAGGCAGGAACTTCGTCGGGCACCTTGTAGGCATCCTGCGACCCCATGATGTTGAGCGACACTTCGCCCGCGGGGATGGCAACGGGATGGCTGTTCTGGATCCAGAGCTTTACCGTCTCGCCCTCTTCGGGAGCGGGCAAGCCGGCGTAGAAGTCGGCGGGCCACGGGTTGGCGTCGTGGGTGCCGGACAGGTGGCTGTCGGCACCGTCGCCATAGGTATCGACGACGTATTTCATGATGTCGTGACCGGCAACGCGGATCGCGTGCATGAACAGCGAACCCGAAAAATCGCCAAGACCGAAACGCTTGCGCACATCCGCCGAATCGACGGTAAAGGCGGCGCCTGCCGCGGGCATGGGCTGCGTCCATTCGGCAAGGCTGCGCCCCGCCCCGTCGAACAGCGAGAACCACATGGCGGCATCCTTCGCGCCATAACTGCCCCAGTAGTTCACCGACATGATGCGGGTGTGGTGATCGCCGGTTTCCTTGAGGAAGCCGAAATTGGTGACGAAGTTGAGCGGATCGAGGTAATCGCGCCTGTTGGTCAGCATCTCGTCGGGCAGGCGGAAGGCATCGAAGCTGACGACATCGACGCCTGCGGGCAGCAGGTGACGCACCTGCGCAGCGAGGCGTTCGGCATCGAAGGCGCAGATCAGCACGGCGGCGCAGTTGGCCTTGCCGATGTCCGTCACCGCCTGCGCCTTGCGGCCAAGGATGTCCTTGCCGACATCGGCGAGGTTCTGGACATAGACGCCGGCGATATCGAGGGCGGCGAGGTTGTAGAAACTGTCGGCGTGGCCCGCCTGGCCCCACGGATCATAAACGGCGATACGACCGCGCGCGGCGATCTTGACCAGCGCCTCGCGCGCCAGACGCGCGGTGACCGGATGGCCGAGCGCCTTGAACAGTGT
>Ga0222714_10005870_pt1 | contig 11554 bp, 9 predicted proteins | sample C33_3DmetaG_FD_165048 | JGI IMG/M metagenome (GOLD analysis project Ga0222714, IMG submission 165048) | Estuarine water microbial communities from San Francisco Bay, California, United States - C33_3D | ecosystem: Environmental > Aquatic > Marine > Unclassified | place: USA: California... | reverse complement strand
CACAAAGCACTAAGGGCGATACAAATTCAAAGAATTTCTCTGCTCATATTTCTACAGGCTACAACATTGAGCATAAATTTTCTGATTTTAGTGTTAATCATGGACCAATAGCTGGCCTGACTTATCAGAAAATATATCAAGATGGTTTTACTGAAACATCCGACGTAGCGGTCCTTGCTTTATCATTTAACGACTATGACATAAGCTCATTTGAAGGCGAAGTAGGTTATCAAATTCAAGCCGATACGGGCGTCTTTCAACCCTTTGTAATAGCTTCTATTAGACATGAATTTGATGATGTTGAAAATAAAATTACAGCCGCAATTACTTCCTCTACGGACTACAATCAAAATTATGATATTTATATGCCGGTCAAAAATGTTAATTACGGAAATTATAAAGTAGGGACCAATCTCAAATTTAATAATAATTTTTATGCTAATGCTTACTACGAATCAGCCTACAGTGCCTCTGAGAAAATTTATCAAAATCTATTTGCTAATTTAAATTTCAGTTTTTAAATTTGTTTATTTAGTAAATATTTAAGTAAGTATTGTTAAAGCAATCCTTATCTCTAAGGTTCTTCTATAACATTCTTTTAAAATAATAATTTACTCAATTATGCTAATATCTATATCATGAATAAGTACGATGTCATCATTGTTGGAGCAGGAATAGCTGGTATTACTACAGGCTATTACCTTCAAAAATTTTTTCCAAATATCTCTTACAAAATAATTGAATCTAGAAGTGATCTTGGTGGGACATGGGATCAGATGATATTTCCTGGGGTTCGATCAGATAGCGACATGTATACATATGGATTTAGTTTTAATCCTTGGCAAGGACCAATAATTGGACAAGGTAAAGATATTAAAAATTACCTTAATGAAACAGCTCAAAAATATAATATAAGAGAAAATATTCTTTTTAATACCCAGGTTAGTTCTTTTTCTTGGATAGATAATCAGTGGATTACAGAAACGAGTGATAAAAGTTATTGCAGTGATTATGTAATATGCTGTACTGGGTCTCGAGATTATAAAGCTCCTAATTTTCCAAAGTTCGATGGGGAAGAAAATTTTGCAGGCAAAATTGTACACACACAAACTTGGGGTGATACAGAATATAAAGGCAAAAAAATTGCTATAGTAGGAAGCGGTTGTACGGCAGTGACGATGACCCCTGCCATTGTCAAAGAAGCAAAATCAGTTACTTTAATTCAACGTAGTCCAGCATGGATAGTCAATGTAGATAGCCAAGAGAAGTCATCGCGACTTTATAAAACATTTGAGGTTTTGATTGATTATTTCCACAGTAGGATTTTCAAAAAATCATACAAAAAGAAAGTGATTGCTAAATACCCCTACTATAACGAAGGCAATATTCCTGCTTATGATTATTGGAATCAACGTCCCGCTTGTAGCTTAGATCACGATTACTTTACATCTATCAAATCTGACAAAGTTTCTATTGAGCATCAAGAAATAAGCAGTTGGGAAAAAAATGGCATTAAGTTAAAAAATGGAAAAGTAGTTGATTGTGAATTGGCAATTATGGCGACTGGACTTAATGCTCAACTTTTAGGTGGTATTGATGTCATGGTTGATAATAAAAAAATTAACATCAATGATACCAGTTGGTATAGAGGCATGATGTTCAGTGGAATACCTAATTTCTTTGCTCATACTGGATATATTAACTTCAGTTGGACTGCCCGTTGCGAAATTGTTAGCGAGCGAATTTGTAAAACAATTATGTACATGAACAAGAAAAACTTAAAAACATGTACGCCTAAGTTTATGGGCAAAGTCTCAAAGCCTGCAATAGAAGCTAACTATGTTTTAAGAGCCATGGATAAATTTCCTAGTAGATCTTATAAATTTAATAACTCAAATTACCTTATGGAGTATATGGCTTTTAAGTGGACTAAGATTAACGACGGAGCATTAGAATTTCAATAAATTAAATTAAGCGAGCAGATATATGAAACTTGAATCAATAGCCCTTCATCACGGTTACGAGCCCGAACAAACTACAAAGGCTGCAAATACCCCGATTTATCAAACTTCAGGTTTCACGATTGATGACACTCAACATGGTGCTGATCTATTTGACCTCAAGGTAGAGGGTAATATTTATTCCCGAATAGGTAACCCTACGAATGCTGTGCTTGAGGAAAGGGTTGCAGCTATGGAGGGAGGTATAGCTGCCTTATCACTTGCCTCTGGCATGTCTGCGATCACTTATGCAATTCAGTGTATTGCTGCAGCTGGTGATAATATTATTAGTACCAATCAACTCTATGGTGGAACCTACAACTGCTTTACTCATAGCTTCCCAAAGCAAGGCATTAAAGTAAAAATGGTTGATGGAGCCGATTTTAAAGCCATTGAGGAAGCAATTGATGAAAAAACTAAAGCCTTATATTGTGAGTCTATTGGTAATCCATCAGGAATCATCATTGATCTTGAGAGATTTGCTTCAATTGCAAACAAATATGGTATCCCGCTCATTGTAGATAATACGGTTGCCACGCCCTATTTATGTAGGCCAATTGACTTTGGTGCAACAATTGTTATCCATTCATTAACAAAATACATTGATGGTCATGGATCAACCATTGGTGGCATCATTGTTGATTCTGGTAAATTTAATTGGGCTAAGGAAGCAAAAAGATTCCCCATGCTTAATGAACCTGATCCATCTTATCATGGGGTTGTTTACACAGAAAAATTTGGCCCTGCAGCCTTTATTGCATGTTGTCGAGTTGTGCCATTAAGGGAAACAGGTGCTTGCCTTTCTCCTCATAGTGCTTTTTTAATATTATTAGGATTAGAATCGCTAGGCGTTAGGATGGAAAGGCACTGTGACAATGCGCTTAAATTAGCAGAGTATTTAGAAAAGCATGAGTGCGTGGAATGGGTAAATTATGCGGCCCTGCCCTCAGATAAATACAACTCAGTTTGTAAAAAAATAACTGGTGGAAAGGCCTCAGGCATTATAAGCTTCGGAATCAAGGGCGGAATGAGCGCTGCTACAAAATTTATTGACTCTCTCCAAATGATTTTAAGAGTGCTTAGCATGGGCGATGCAAAATCATTAGCATGCCATCCTGCATCCACATTACACAGACAATTAAATGCTAAGCAGCTGGCCTTAGCCGGGGTTGGTGAGGATATGATTCGAATCTCGGTTGGTATTGAGCATATAGACGATATTATTGAGGATGTTGAGCAGGCGCTCCAGGCTTCAAAAAAATAACTTTAAATAATAGCTAATAGGTAGTTCAGTTATTTATGGACAGACTCTGCATTTTCCAACTGTTTTGTCCCAGTTTTTAATTTTTTCAAATCCGATAATATCGTTAAACCGGGCTCCATCAATTTCAGCGTCGGTTAAATCAGCACCTGTTAAATCAGCACCTGTTAAATCAGCTTGAATTAATTCAGCTCTGTTAAGATTCGTATTTTTAAGGTTAGCTCCTTTTAAATTAGCATATTTGAAGCTTGCTATATTGAGGTTAGTATTTTCAAAATTAGTATTTTCAAAATTGCCGCCTGTAGAGTCAAACTTCATTTGTCCCATTGGCTGATTACCGACATCTAGTCCTAAATCAGCGTTGGAGACATTCGCACCAGACATATCAACATTACCTAAGGTCCCAATAAGCCTTACCCCTCTTAAAATTGTGTTTCGAAATTTAGTTTCCCCAAAAATGGGTTGAAAAATTGTAGCCATAGAAAGATTTGCCCCTGAAAAATTTGCCTTTTCAAGCCTTGCAAGATTTAAATAAGCTCTTTGCATATTAGTACCAGATAAATTAGCATCTCTTAAATCAGCGCCAAAAAAGCTCACATTGGTCATTTTACAATGAGTCAAATCTTTGCCACTAAAGTTTAAATAACCTAAATCTAAATTAGAAAAGTCACAATCAGGATCCTCTAGTAAATTGTCAGCTTCTGTTTGTGATATTTTTTTCCGCTCATCATTGAAGGCTTTTTTATAAAATATTTCTGCTTGACTAACTATGGATGATGAATTTTTAAGGAACATTTCTTTAGCAGTTTTATTACCAAAACAGTAAGTTTTACCATCAAATTCTTGTTTGATTGAACAATCAGTTTTATTGAAATTTCCTTCAGATAGGCTGGTTACACAAAATTCTTCAAACTCAGCGCCCCATGCAAGAGAAAAATTTATAAAGAAAATGAAGAAAAACCAAGATATGGACCTTAATATGTTTATTTGTCGTTGCATTTGATCTTAATTAATTTATTTATTTTTAATAACTCACTTTACTCTTTTACACAGCATTTGTGAAACCTCAGTATGGAAATTAAGCTAATTATATTGAAAAGAAAGAATAAATTGTTACCAACATGGGTTGTGGGTAACTTGGCGATAATTAACTATATATAACTTTTTAATCCATTTGTATTCCGAAAAAAAATATATAAAAAAAACAATAACTTATTTATATACAAGTTAAGAGGCATTATTAAAAAAACATTTAAAAACAATAAGTTATATAAGTATCATATTGAGTGATTAGTTTTGTTTATTAATATTCATTTATACATTTAATAATGTAATTTTATACAATTATTTTCCACAATTTCTGTGGACTACTTTGTGGATAAGTCATGAATTAAAATCAAACCCTTTATTTACCTAGGGTGTAATAAGGCTGATGAATTTTTAGACACGAATCATGTATCACTTGAAGTCTTAAGTGCAATTAGGGGGTAATTTCTTTACCATCCCAGCCATAAACCTTGCCAGTTGAGGCTTTATCTAGATTTGATAATACTTCCATAAGTTTCATTGCAGCAAAGCTGGGGCTAAATAGCTTGTCCTTTGGTACATTCGAACTAAAAGGACTGGACAAATGGCTCTCTACCGTTCCAGGATGGAGACCAACGACAATACCCTCACCATTTAATCTAGCTAACTCAATGGATAAATTTTTAATAATCATATTCAATGCAGCCTTAGATGACCGGTAGGAGTACCAACCACCAAGCCTATTATCACTAATACTGCCAACCCTGGCAGATAAAAAACTCATAACAGATCTTGATGATTTATTCAGTTTGGGCAAAAAGTATTTGGCAATTAGTGATGGAATAATTGTATTTACAAGAAAAACTTCATTAAATTTAGAGATTGATAGATCTTTGAGTGACTTTTCAGGTTGTACTTTTTCGTTATGAAGGATCCCATTTGTAATTATCACTAGATCTAAATCTCCATCTTCTGATGCTAAATCTGCAGAATTCGATATAGACTTTTCTTCCAAGTAATTGATTTTATGTACTTCAATATTTTTTGATTCAAATAAAATATCGTGTTGAGAGAAAACATAAATTTTTGCATTGGAGTCCTCAGATAATTGTTGTATTAGAGCCGAGGCGATTGCGCCTGATCCACCGATGACGGCAACTCGTTTAAACATCATTTACAGCCTCTCTCATCCTATTTAAGGCCTCCATAAGTAATTTTTTAGGTACGCCAAAATTGATACGAAGGTGTTTATCCTGATTAAACATATAGCCTGGCTGCAAAGCTACGCCATGCTCTAAAAAAAGCTTATGTGGATCTTTGGTAGGTAAGCTTTCACAATTAATCCACCCTAAATAGCTGGCCTCGATATCATAAAGTTTAAGCCCACTCATCTGATCAATTTCTTCTTGCAAAAGGGCTTTGTTTGACTCAAGGTAGTTTATCAATGCCCTCCTCCAGTCGTCGCCCTCCTCTATGGCTTTAAGTGTGCTTATGTACCCAAAAATTTGAGTTTCAGGAATCAGTGTTCCTATATCTTTTGTGACTTGATGTCTTAATTTATTATCCTTGCAAATCATCCATGCGAGACCTGCACCAGGAAAATTGAAGGTTTTATTAAGGGACATTAAGGTGATGGTTCTATCTGCAGCCTCATTTGAGATGCTGGCAATGGGTATATGTTTTTTTCCTTTAAACACCATACCTGCATGTATTTCATCCGAGCAAATAATAAAATCGTTTTTATGGGCAATATTTACAATTTCTTCTAATTCATCTCTCGTATAGACTGTGCCGCCAGGATTATGTGGATTGCAGAAGAAAAGCAGCCTTGAATTGTTTTTAAGGCCGTTAATGAGTGAATTTTGCGTTAACGTAAGGCGGTCATGAAGAATTTCTAAACCAACCTCAGTAAAAAGCCTATTGGACTTTTCTGCAGCCACGCGAAGATGATGGTATACCGGTCTTGGTACAAGAATATGCTCATTAGCTTTTATACAATTATTGGCAGTAGCATAAAGCGCAGACACAACGCTTGGAATGATGACTATCCATGATGGATCAACATCCCAATCATATTGTTGTTTTAGATATTGTGATATTTTTGAAGTGAAATTGTCAGGCTCTTTAGAGTAACCAAATATTCCATGGTCAATTCTCTTTTTTAATGCGTCAACAACGCATGGTGGACTCTTAAAGTCCATGTCAGCGACCCATAGAGGGATCACTGACTGCTCATATTTGTTCCATCGAATAGAATCTGTGTTCTTTCTATCAAATAATTCATCAAAATTATAATTACTCATCCTATGCCAGATTATTCAAATTTTAATCTGTAAGCAATGATTAATTAAAATCAATATTAATCGCGTTTCAATCGCTCTAATCGTTCAATTCTAGCTTCAAGACGTCTATCGAGCCTCATGAGCTCCCATCGAATCAATAAAACAAGAATGACAAAAAGTAGCCATGTAAACGTATCGTTATTAAGTTCCAAAATATACTCCGTAAAAAATGTTAAGTAACAATACTTTAGAAGCAAAATATATACCAAAAATTCAAAAAATTTAAGATTTTTTTAATTTTTTTGATTGAAATTATGGTTTATTTTGTAGAATAGATCTTTTACGAAATTTTAATCATGGCTGATCACTTTAAATTTTTAAAACAAGACTTCCCCAAAATCTATCGAGATATTGTTTTGCAGCATAAAGCTGTGAATAAGGTCTTATCTTTTTGCGATAAGGATAATATGTATCTCCTCTTTACAGGGATGTTCCCTGATGTGAATGGTGGTCAGGGTATTAGTGGCGAGCTTGAAACCTACTTCATTAATTATTTGGCTGATCAATATGGTTCTGATGCGGTAGGTCGCGCTACAGCTTATGCGCTTGAAGATCAAACCACATTTATTGGCTTCGATGTTAAGAGCAAGGACAACCAGTTATGGTCACAGCAAAATAACTTTGAGGTTAATGATGACAACCAGGTGACTAACGTCGATGAAAATCACTCAAATTGCAGTGAAAATAATCCAATTAATACCATTGCAACGACTTATTATGAGTCAATAGACTTCCCTGCTGATACTTTAGAGTTTTTAAAAAATCTTCATGAACAAGTGAAATCAAGCTTTCATGTTGTCCCTCTAAAACATTAATGTGGCGCCCTATATTTATAATTCTATTTTTTGCACCCCCTTTATTTGCTAACACCCTATCGTTTACCTGTATGGAATTTATTGTTCATGCAGAGGGTATCTATTTAGCTTTCGCTGAAAATCAGCAATCCAAAGTAACAGAGACTTATCATTACAATACAAATTCTCAAACAATTGATATCGCAGGCACCTTACTTGATTGTCAAAAACAAAATGAAATCATTCATTGCAAACGTCTTGAAAGTGATGATCATTTTGAATACTCATGGAATCTTGTAATTGATCAAAAAAAACTTATAAGCAATTTCCATAAAGTTGGTTTTTATGCAGATAAGCATCATGAAATAAAAACAGAGGGTTTCTGTCGAATCAATTAACACATTTGATTTTTATAATATTAAGGAGTAGATTAAAAGTTAAGTTGTTTTAAGGTTGCTTAAAACACTTAAAATTGAAGCATAGTTAGATGTATTCCGGACGCTGTGAGATCATCCAAAGTCCAAATGGAATGAACCTAAAGTGCCCAATATGTCGAATAGTTAAAAAGGAATGTGCTTTTAAGCAACCTTAAGCTAATTTGAAAATCTTTTCTGATACTAAGTTATCAACTATACCTTTGTAATTTAATTTTTAAATTTATCCCAAATTTTGTGAACAGCCAGAGCAATCACTTTGACTTGCTCATAAGATACTCGCCTTGGATTTTCAGGGGTTAAGCCCTGCCTATGCTGTAAAGAACGAAATTGGCGATAAGCATTAATTAAGATTTCACTATCTTTTTTAACAATTAATCCAAGTTGACTACAAGTCTCTAATAGCGCAATATTTCCGCTATTTTCAAGAAGCTCTTTATGTAGATGGCTATATGCAAGAACATAAAATTGCGTCATGAATTCAATTTCAACCATGCCGCCATAACTATGTTTTAAATCAAACAATTCTGAACCAGGCTTTTTGTTCTCATAAATCCTCTCTCGCATCATTAATATGTCGGACTTGATTGCTTTAATATCACGCTTGGCTGACAAGATTTTTTTTCTTAAGCGATCAAATTTAGGCTTAATTTTTTCATATCCTGATGAAAAACGGGCTTTACAAAGCGCCTGATGTTCCCAACTTAGAGATCTTTTTAATTGATATTCTTCAAAGGCTGACCATGATGACACCATGAGCCCAGAACCACCGTCAGGCCTTAATCTCAGGTCAATTTCATATAAAATACCTGACCCTGTGTAAGTAGTTGCCCAGCTATTCACTCTCTGTATGAGCCGAATGTATTCATCATTAGTATAATTATTACTTTCTTCATAGATAAAAACCAAATCTAGATCAGACAAATAACTCATCTCTTTACCACCTAGTTTTCCATAGGAAATTACAGCTAAAGGGGGATATTTTTTCTTAGGATAAATATTTCTCCATGCAGACTTTAATAATTGGTCAATAATAAAATCTGCAACATCAGATAGCGTGTCTGCAACATCCTCAACAGGATAAATACCCATCATCTCCTGAACAGCAATTTTAAAGATGGTTGAATTTTTAAAGTTCCTCAATTCATTAATAATTGCCTCAACATCACCCTCTTTGTTGTTAAGCTTGATCATGCATAGCTTTTGAGCTTGCTTTAAATCAAATTTATTTAAAAAAGAACTAGGGCTCATCAGATCATCTATCATCGTTGGTGATTGGATGATGCTTTCAATCATTTCTGGATCAAAGCTAGTGATCTTAAGCAATAAATCTAAAACATCCGGATTTTCTCTTAGCAGAGAAAGGTAGCTTGAGCGTTTTGAAAGCTTATCAATGAAATTAAAAAAACTAACTAGTGTTCGAGTTTGCTCTGGAATATGGGCGCACTTTTCAATGATTATTGGCGCAAGCTTATCTAACCGATCTTTGGCTATTGCAGCAAGAGCGAGGTAGCTACTACTTTTCTTAAAATTAACAATAAATTTTGCGATATCTTCGCTTTCATTAAAACCTAACTCTTGCAGTTGTTGGATCAATGATTCGTCAACACTATCAAATAACCATAATTTATTGGTGGACGTATCTTGCTCATCGTTGCTTGTTATCAATAACAAATCATCGAATATCTTGCCAACTTTTGTTTGGTGCCTAACCAGAGATGAGTAAAGGTCTTGCCAATTCTTAAAACCCATAGACAAAGCTAAAAGTAACTTATCCTCATCATGATCAGGTAATTTGTGTGTTTGCTGATCATCTTTGTATTGAAGTCGATGTTCAAGCTTTCTCAAAAAATCATATGCTTCATGAATGCTCTTACCTTCTTTTGTATTAATTAAATTTTTTTCTTGAATCTTTGATAATGCCTCATGAAATTTTGTGCATTGAAGTTCTTTAACTTTTCCTCCATAGACAATTTGATAGGCTTGAACAATAAATTCACAAGTACGTATTCCTCCGTGCCCAACCTTGATATCACCATCATTAATTCTTTTAACCATATCGGTATTTATTTTATTTTTAACCTTTCGTAGGGATTCAAAAACATTAAAATCAAGGTATTGCCTGTACACGAAGGGTTTAACGATTTTATTAAGTTGCTCGCTAGGTCCAATTAATACCCTTGATTTAAGCCAAGCATATCTCTCCCAATCTAATCCATGTGACTCTAAATAACTTTCTAATGCATTTATGGATAACGTTAATAAGCCTTCGGAACCAAAAGGTCTGAGCCTAGTATCAACCCTAAAGAGTATGCCCTCCTCAGAATAGTCAGTGAAGGTATTAATTATTTTTTTGGATAAAAGAGTAAAAAACTGCTCATTGGATATTCTTTTTTTACCTGAGGTTTGACCCTCACTGTCATACAAAAAAATAATATCAATATCTGAGGATGAATTAAGTTCATAACCGCCCAATTTACCCATGCCAACTATAATAAGATTAGATTTTTTTCCTTTCTCATCCTGTGGTGAACCATATACTTTGGTGAGTTCTTTTAGGTAAAAATCATGTGTATAACGAAGAAAAGTTTCTGCTAGAGAACAATTAAGATCGAAGATTTCCTCCAAAGATGCCATTCCATTTAAATCCCTAACAATACCTAAAGAATAAAAGAGCTGTCTTGCTTGTCTTAATGTCAAATTTAAAGTTTGTTCAGAGTTAATTTTTTTGCTTGTTAGATTCTTTTGTAACTCTGAGCTATTAAAAGGTTTGTCGATGTAGCTTTCTAGAATCTTTTTTAGCTCATTATTAGAGATCAGTAGGTTCCTTAGAAAATCTGAATAATTTGCCGCATTATCTATGAGCTTTGTTTTTTGATCTTTTGAAATTACCATGGGCTTATTCTAAAGCTAATTTTAAAATAATGCTTTTAGTGTAAATATTAATAGCTTAAAAAATTCTGAATTTGATAAAAATTTTTTTAAATCTAAAGCTATTTATAGTAGAATTACGCCTTCTAGATTGTCCCCATCGTCTAGAGGCCTAGGACACTGCCCTTTCACGGCGGCAACAGGGGTTCGAATCCCCTTGGGGACGCCAACTAAATCTTTCCAATCCCACTGTTGGATTCTCTGGCACCACAAGAGAAATGTATGAAATTGGAACAGAAAAAAAAATAAATTAATTAAATAATTTATGATTTTTTTGTTTCATATTGATTTCTATTTTATTAATGTTAATCTCACAAGAAGAAAATAAATTTTGTTAGGAAAATTTATGATTGCAAGAGTGATATCTGGATTAATTGGCTTGTTTATGCTTAGCTCAGCCTTTAGATGGATTTTAGACCCTTCAACTGCTGCTGCTGGGTTGGGTATGGTATTGGTTGATGGGCCCGGAGACTCTACAATGGGTATGAATACGCAAATCGGTGATTTTACAGCTTTCTTTTTTACCGCAGGATTAATGGCTTGTATTGGGTCATATAGAAACGAGTATGTTTGGCTTTATTCAACATTGAGCTTGTTGGGATCTGCTGCAGTTTTCAGAATTTATGCCGGCTTGGTTCATGGAGCAGATTATTTTGTAAGAGGAATAATCATTGAGATCATTATTTCTATACTTTTAGTTTTAAGTATTTATCTAATCAAAAAATCAAAATCCTAGTTTTTTTTAGAGTTCTGATGTTTGATTTTA
>Ga0222714_10005869_pt1 | contig 11554 bp, 5 predicted proteins | sample C33_3DmetaG_FD_165048 | JGI IMG/M metagenome (GOLD analysis project Ga0222714, IMG submission 165048) | Estuarine water microbial communities from San Francisco Bay, California, United States - C33_3D | ecosystem: Environmental > Aquatic > Marine > Unclassified | place: USA: California... | reverse complement strand
GTTCACAGGACCTTGGCCATATTCATATTCGGGATCTTCCATGAATCCAGTATTTAAAATAGTATTCAAGGTAGCGTCCGTGAACTCTAAGGAACGGTTTCCGTTTCCGTACCCATCGAGGCGGGTAATTCGAGGCGTAGACCCATAGCTCACTAATTGGTAGGTACCATCAGCTTCAGGCATTGGATTATGCGGAACTGCTGGTGTAGAGCTTATGGCCGTACCATCAAAATTTAAGCGAGAAGAAATATACGGAATCTTTTGACCATCTAATAACAATGGGTCATTAGGATCATATTTCTTAAACTCATTGTGGGCATATGCAACTGCAACATAATAATATGTTTTATGGTTGACCAATTGTCTTGCGCCTTGAGCAAAAGCATCCTCAGTGATTTGGAATGAATGGCGAATACCTTTGTTTTCACCATCTACTTTCTCAACGGGAACTGAAAACCCTAATGCTTCATCGAACTCAAAATTAATAAGGCGAGAAATACTGTTCTTAACATCACACTGTGCAACCAAACGAGCTTTAGTTGGATCCGCGATATCAGAAATAGATACATCCTGATTCTTCAACTGAAAAATTTGATACCCTTCAAAACGGTATTTTCTATCTACAGTTGGATCTACAATGTTTATTTCATCGATTTCTTCGTATGATTCACGATAATTATTAGATGAAATCGGGTTTTCAATTAATAGGATAAGTTCCCTATCTAATTCCTGAATAGTTAATTTTGGCGCATCTGGAGGAGATAAAATTTTGAAACATGCATCAAACAATGCTTGCGCTTTCGTATCTGCGCGCTTCATTGCCTCTACAGAAGCCATTAAAGTCCCTTCCGTGCTACGCCCATATACAATTCCTACTGTAATGTTATTCACTGCACCGGGTTTCAACGTAAATGGTCCTGCAGATTGCACAAAACGACGGTCACCTGCAGGGTTATTGTTAGTTGATTCATCCCATCCGTTTGGATATTGACCAGACATATCAACACCCGCAGTAGACCAATTTAAAGGATCTGAAGTACCTGGGAACATATAATCGGAAAGTGTTCCAGGCGTACTTCCTAAACCACCATAATACATCTCTGAGCCATTTGCCCATTGACCTTCCATAAAATTATAAAATTCTGCGGCAGGTCCTGGGTCATTATATGGATATGCTGATGTTGATGTGTAATAGGTAAATCTTCTCATACCAAAACGCTCGTTATCAATGATTCCATCAGAATATCCAATTCCAATTCCTTTGTAAACGATTCCATTATTAGCGAGTGCGTCAACCACTGTAGGAACAACCAGTGATTGTGTTGCATTATCAAAATATGGGCCTGGATTATCAATCCCATCAGCATCCTGATATGGTCCCTCAAAGAAGTCACAGCCAATTGCAGGAGGATTTTCTCCGTACCCCAATTTACCTCCATCATTTTCATCAATTAGGTCACCGTTATACATATACCCTAAACCACGAGAAACATCACACCCGGCATAATCATCAGCATAATTTCCAATATCAGCATCCAAGTACTGGGCAAAATATGTATTGTAAAGCGTTTGTGTACCGCGGTTTATTAATTCATAGTTGTAAAAGGTCATTTTATTTACCTCATCGTTTGTCGCAAAAGAGAATGCTTGAGCACGAATCTCCATACCAATAGGATCTCCATTTGTTTCCGTATGAATATTTCCTTTGTCATTGAACACCCACCAATGTGTCTCGTCACCAAACAACGAAATTCTTCGGTCAAAACCACATTGAATATCATCTCGGCCCAATATGTCATCATACCATGGGTGATCGCCGTTATCTGGATTGTAATTTCCATCTTGATCTCTGTCATAAAACGGAGCCATGAAATAATCTTGTCCTTTGGATACATCCCCATGTGCTGGCCAGTTATAGATTCTGTTCAACTCTTCATTTGAAGGGGCATTAACATCATCGCATTCTGTGGTAATTCCAGCTTGACATTCCCACCATAGGTTAAACCGAATTACTTCAGCTTTACGTATGGTATAAAATTGGTCATATGCTATGCATTGATCTGGATCAATGTTTGCTTCACCGAAATCACGAATAGCATCATCGCCTACCGGAAACAATGGATTATAATCTCCAGTACCTGGGGTAACCGATAAGGGTCCAGGCCAAAAATCATTCCCTTGACGATAACGCAACGCAGCAAGTTTTAGCTGACCATTGACATCCGTTCCACCCATCCAAAGAGCGCCAGCAAAAATCGCAAAGCGATTACTTCCTTTTGGCACCTCATAGGCCGCAACACCATTTTGACGGTTCTGAAACATAGATCCACCTTGTTCAATCAAAGCTCGAACATCATTAAACTCCATGATATACTTTGCTGTAGCAGGACTACAGTTGGCCTTCGGTTTACCCGTTGGCTTTTTACTTTTATCGTTAGGTCCATAATATGCTAATGCATTTGAACCTATGAATACAATCCCGATAAGCGCCGCAAATAATTGCTTTTTCATAACCTTTATGCTATTTATTTTAGAAATCATATTTTACTCCAAGACGAATGGTACGAGGTACACTAATATTAAACGGATTATTCACCTTCATGGAGTAGTAATCGCGAAATGCTTGTTCATCTGTTTGATTTTGTATGGAAGTTTGACTCGCTGCTGCTGCCAAATATCCATCATCATCGGCATTACCAGTAGCTCGGTAAATTGACAATACATTAAATTGATTAAACAAATTAGTTGCCCGTATGTAAATGTTTAAATTGGAGACCTTTTCTTTATCCTTACTCTTCTCGTCCTTAGATTTGTGTGTTATCGTAATGTTTCTATCTAATTGCATGTCTAAACGATAAGTCCAAGGCATGCGAGAACCATTTACCGTACCACTAATCCCCGCGTTCAAATTGCCTATTCCTTCATCAGTAATGAATGTTTGTGCGGAATATGGATATCCAGAATTTATATTAGTAAAGATATTCAATCCAGTATTCTCTAAAACGTTGAAACCACCAATTTTTGGTCCGTTGTAATCTTTACCTTCACCGTATCGATAGTCAAACGTTATAGCAAATGCGTGACGTTGGTCATAGCTATACGGGAAGATATTCCGAAGATTAGGAATCCCTGCGTTTATAAAGGCCGCCATAGATGTTGCATCCGAACCCGTACCATCAGCGAATTGTAACGTGTAATTGGCAGTCATTCGGACATTTCCTGTTTGACGTAAATCATATGCGATAGTCATTCCTTTAACAGTTCCAAAGTCACGATTACCGAAAGTCTTGTATGAAGCAGGATATGCCATGAATACATTGATTAACTGTACGTTATTACGCTGCTCACGGTAGAATGCTGAGATTTTTAATGAGGAGGTTGCGGACAACACTTGTTGGAATCCAAGTTCATAATCCACGGTCGTTTCAGGTTTGAGATTTGCATTACTAATGACCGCACTTCTTGTTTGAATATATTGATATTCATATGGGTCAAAACGGAATCCAGAGGTTGGACGTTTAGTTAAGATATCGTAATGGGCAAAAAACGACGCTTTCTCAGAAATTGGAAACGAGAAGGCAATCCGAGGCATGACATTAATTTGAGCTTTATAGTCCTCAAAAGCAGAAGCATCAGGAGCAGTTTGGCCTGGATTTAAAACCCATGGAGCAATACCTCCGGCGCCTTGAATAGTTTTAGGATCTTCTACTGTTGTCCCAACAGCGTTGAACCATTCTGCACCATTTCTAAACCCATTGATTCCGGTTGGATTGGAAATGTCATTTACATACACGATATAATCATCACCCATACTTTCAGGGATTTCTACCCAGTTGTATTGTCCGGGGTCATTTGCTTTAAGCTCTTTCGCTTCTTTAACTGTTCGCGCGTTAAAGAATAAATATGGATCCTTAAGTACCGGTTGATTTGCGTCAAAAACATCAACACGAACACCCACATTGAATACTATATCTTTAAATGCGAATTTGTCCATAACATATCCAGCCATGTAGGTAGGTTGGAATGCGCCAATAAATCGCTTGTAATTTCCATTTTCATCAAATTCATTGAAATACTTATTGATATCGGTTGTTCCCTTTACTTTCTTTCCGGTATGATCAAATCCATAATATGATACGAATGAGTTACCACCATTCATTAATTCATCCGGTGAAAACATATCAAACTGAAACATACTTGGGTCATACATGTCGATATCAACATAGTCATCTCCTGCAATGTTAAGGCCAAGGGCTTTTCTTACACTGTAGTCGAAGAAAGACTGGTTGTCATTATTTAGCTGCCCTCCGTATAGACCCGTTCCGGATTGGCTAGCATAACCGGCATTCAAGCGATCGTAAGTTATGGCTTTGAAAGAACCCGAGTCTGTAATTACGCCAGAGGCATAGTCAAGTTCTTCAATGTGAAAATTCATCAACTGACGTGCAATGGACCAAATTGATACTGGACCTTGATCACCATTTGACCATCCTCGGTCAATTCGTTGTTCATATTCAAAACCAAGGGATACACTGTGATTTCCTATAACCAAAGACCCTGCTCCAGTAACTCGGAATTGGTCATTTTCAAATTTACCAAAGCCATTCGACGGAGACCCAATATTTGACCAAATGCCGTAAACACTCTGAGGAGCATCGCCATTTCTCAAGGCATTTCCTTGCTGAATTTGGAACAAATTTTCATAATGCCCAAAGGCATCATCTTGGTAAATGTTATAATATTGAGTTGTAATAGCAGCTAAAGCAGCATTAGTTTCCGATGGAGAGAATGCAACCTCCAAATCCTTGAAACCATTATGTTCCCAACGTTGTAAATTATCATTGAACTGATAGGATGGGGTTCGGCGAGTAGTAAACTTTCCAACATGACCGTAATTAAAAATGTTATATTGATGCTTAGGGTCATAAGAATCTCGGAAAGTTTTGCTGTAATCAACCATTAAAGTATAATTCGCAGACTTGATTTTACTATCTTTATTGTCGCTTGTAAATCGTTGTGAAATTTTACCATAAACTCGGTAATCCAAACCTTTAGATTCTCCGAAATTGGTAAAATTCAAAAGAGATGCTGCGTAAGAGTAATTAGAGGCTTTAAAATAATTCAAAGACCCACCAAACTGCACGTTAACCGATGGGCCAGTATTCACATCAATTTTACCTTGACCAGATACAGTCGTATTTCTAGCATTCATTCTCCATGGAACTTTCTCGAAATCAGACTCTGCTGTTGGGTTGCCGTCTGCATCCAAGGGATTCTGTAAAAACAATGCGTTGTGAAAAGTACCAAAACCAGTAGAAGTTGGGCGTAACGGATTTGCTAGAAGCTCATCTCTTGTTTCTTTTGTGACACGCCATCCACCACCTGCTAAGGGTCGGTTGTCTAGTTGATCGGTCAAATTTCCCGATACTAAAAACCCCAGTCTTGGACGAGTTTTATTACCTGCTGAATCTTTTTGCATCCATAGCGGTCCAGATAACATACCTTCTACAAGGTTGTATCCAAATTTATCCAAACCAATCACTTTCCCATCGTAGCCATTCGGATCCGCTCCATTTAAATAGGCCCCTGAAGTTACGGCTTCGATACTACCAAAATAAACTGCTGAAGGGCCTCTTGTCGTTACAGAAATGATTCCTCCAGTTACATCTCCATAATTTGCAGGTACCCCTCCGGTTATAACCGATACCTCCTCGAGTGCTGCTTTTGGAAGGTTGGCAGAACCGCGAACTTTGATCCCATCAATAAAGAAATAGGTAGCATCTGATCGGGATCCTCTTACTGAGATTGCCCCGCTTCCTTCATTCGTATTAACACCTCCAACAGATTGGGCAACACCGGCTGCAGATCGCACAGGCATTCTAGCGATGTCTTCCCTTCCGAGCACTGCACCTGATGCCCCACCGTCTTTATCTATCAATGGAACTTTATAACGTGTAACCTTTACCTCGTCTTTTTGAAGCTCGTTTTCTGGTTTTCCCAAGGATAGTTTCTCCAAAAAGGTAATTTTATCGGAGGAAATTATCACTCCTTGTTCAAGGGCATCTTGATAACCTTCAGTTTTGTTGGTAACCTTTACGTCGTAGGTCCCGGGTAGGATAGCATTAATTTGGAATTCCCCTTTATCGTCAGTAATGGCATTACCCTTCATCGAAGTCCCCGATAATAAATAGACTTTCGCATTTGGAATAAGCCCCCCGGATTTTTGGTCTTTAACAATCCCCTTAAGGGTTCCCAATCCGGACTGTGCAAACATGTAAGCACTTGAAAACAAAACGCTTAACACTAATAACTGTAATTTTTTCAGCATATTCTTTCGTAAATTGTTGCTAAGAACACATTAAATTTAAGTTGCTAAATATAGAAATATAAACTTGTATAGCCAAAATGTTAAAAAAATAAAAAGAAAAAAATTGTCGAAGTTTGCAAACTACGTTCCATTCAAACACAGCGAATTAAAAAATATGATTAAAAACTCAGGAATTACCAACATGGTCAATTGGGAAATTGGGGAAATTCAAACGCTCAATAACTCAATCATACAACTTACCCCCAAAGAAAGCGCAGAATTGTTTCAACTAAGTAGTCAACAAAGAAAGCAAGAGTACAAGGCCATTCGAGTATTAAAACAATTTGTGTTTGGTTCAGATGAAATAATATATGGAAAGAATGGTAAACCAGAATTACATCATGAAGGATTGTTTATAGGTATAAGTCATTCAAAGCAATGGGCATTATTTGCTCACTCTTTAAAAGCGTTTGGTTGCGATATTGAACAGCCAAATGAACGCATCCATCGTGTAAAAGATAGGTTTTGCAGTAATGACGAGCTAGAGTTATTCGCAGGGGAAGTTGGAATTATTCAACTTACGCAATTATGGGGTTGTAAAGAGGCAATTTATAAACTGATTAACGAATCAGGTATTCATTGGAAAGATCAAATGCGATGTACTGGGATTTCTGAAACGAATTTTACTTTTACAGTTGAAACCAATAAACATTTTACAGTTAATTGCGAATCATTTTCATTAAATAACGCCATTATTTCCATCGCGACATATGCCTAAAAACCCCTCCCTACTTTCACGATTATCAAATACCCCCAAAGGAATTGCTATTTTAATTGATCCTGAAAAAGCGAAGAATAAAGACCAATTCAACCAACAGTTAGCCGCAATCGAAGAAATTAAACCTGCATTTATCTTCATTGGCGGAAGCACGGTCTCAAAGGCCGAAATGAATTCGGCTATTGAGCGAATAAAAGATCGGACACAGGTTCCTCTCATTTTATTTCCGGGGGGAATTGCACAAATTAATACCGCTGTAGATGGAATCCTTTTCCTTTCCCTAATTTCTGGAAGAAACCCAACTTATTTAATCGGTGCCCACGTGGAAGTTGCTGAGCAACTTTATGACGCTCAGATTGAGGTGGTTAGTACGGGGTATATTTTAGTTGAGGGTGCGGTTAACTCCGCTGTTTCAAGGGTATCAAAAACCGACCCAATCCCTCAACATGAATTGGCAGTTATTTCAGCCACAGCAAAAGCAGGTATCTTGTTAGGAATGCATTGCCTTTATGTTGACGCAGGAAGTGGTGCCAAAACTCCCGTGTCTACAGAAATCATTCAAGAATTAAGTGGTTTTGGTTGCCCATTAATAATTGGTGGTGGGCTGACGACTATAGCTGCCATTAAAAATGCCCATGAGGCCGGCGCAAATCTTGTAGTTATTGGAAATAAATTGGAAGAAGACCCATCATTTGCGAAAGAATTAGCACATTATGCTAGATGTATTAATGCCCCTTTGCTTGACCGCTGATATCAATGAAATGCTTTGATTTATAAACACTAATGAATTATCGCTTTTAAACTGAGGTCTAGGCTTTTAACATGATGCGTAAGTGCCCCTATGGAAATATAATGTACCCCTGACTCTGCGAACTCAACAATGTTCTCTTCGGTAATCCCTCCTGACGCCTCTATTTCGAAATGCGATGGTATCATCTGTATGCTAGCTCTAATCTGATTTGGAGAAAAATTATCCAATAAGATTCTATTAACCCCTTGCTCGTTAACTACCTCTTGAAGTTCTGTTTCATTTCTGACCTCTACTTCAACCGGAATTGTTAGTTGCATAGCTATTTTATATTCATTTACAGCTTTTACCGCTTTTTGGATTCCACCACAAAAATCAATATGATTATCCTTAAGCATAATCATATCAAACAAACCAAAACGATGGTTATGTCCTCCGCCAATCAGAACCGCCTGTTTTTCTAAAATGCGAAAGCCAGGCGTTGTTTTTCGAGTATCAAGTAGCTTCGCTGGTGTATGAGCAATTTTTTGACTTAAAGTTTTTGTTTTCGTTGCAATTCCCGACATGCGTTGCATGCAATTCAAAATTAAACGTTCCGTTGATAAGATGTTTCGAGCATTCCCTTCTACTATATAGGCAATATCGCCAGCTGAAACCAACTCTCCATCAGTTTTTAACCACTGAATTTGTGCTTTTGTATCCGTTAGCTCATAGATATGTTTAGCCACATTAAGGCCTGCTATTACTCCTGGTTCTTTAATTAATAATTTCGCTGTGCCTCTAGCTTCTTTAGGTATGGATGCTATGGTAGAATGGTCTCCTTCGCCAATATCCTCTGCGAGCCAAGCATGAATAAAGTCATATAACATAATAACAAAGGTAGAAAAGTAATTGGAGGTTAATGATGAAAAGTTATCTTTGTTTGGTGAATCAGAGACTTATTACTTCCAAATATTTACATCCCATTTTAGTGGTATTATTTATTCTTTGGAGTAGTATGATTTTCGCACAGGAAGAGGCACTAATACGATATTGTCAAGATAACCGTTTTAATCCAGTTGGGTTTAATGAAACCTTGAAAAATGTTCGTGTTTCTTCAGCATCAATGCGAGTATTTACCGCTTACGAAAAATCTTTAAATGGGAATTATTTAGGTTTTTCCGATGATGTACTCGCACTAAAATCCGTTAATAGCAAATACCTAAGCGATCCCTTTATTCAGCACCTTTATCAGTTACAGCGCTGTGAACTCCAATTACATCTCGGCGAATTTGCAACAGCCAAAAAAGGAATCCGTAACGTAGTTGAATCGGCTAGAAGTCGTCGTGAAAACCAATGGGTATCTCAGGCCTACAGGTTGCTTTCAAATGTATATTTACATGAAAACAATAAAGATTCTGCAGTTGTAGCAAATTACAAAGCTATAATGTTCGCCAAACGATCAAATAGCAAACTTGAAATAGCGCTTTGTTTACATCAATCGGCCATTACACATGCTCAATTTTCTAACATCCAAGAAGCGGTTACCCAAGAATTATTAGCCCTTCAAGTGGTAGAAAAGCTAAGCAACCAATATTATGAATGCGTCTTTAATCGCTTTATTGCTGAATTGTCATTGGATGCCGGAAATTTGCGGGAAGCTGAGAATTATCTTCGTAAATGCCAATTGAAAAGCGGTAGAATCTCCAGTAAACGATTAAAATTAGAGAACGACATTCTAAGGGCCCGAATTGAAATCAGAAAAGGCTTTCCCAATGAGGTATTAGTGTTTTTACCAGCGAGTGTTAAAGGCTTGGAGCAATTAAAAGATTATACAGCGCTTGGTGAGGCTTGGATGGTTTTAGGAGAATCCTATAATGCTGCGGGTCAAATCCAACAATCGTTAGATGCTTTCAATACTTCTTTAACATATTTCGATAATTCAGGTGAACAAGAAAAAATGGCGGGTGTTTATCACCAAATTGGTTTGGTGTTTTTATCAAAAAAAGATTTGGTTAAGGCGGAAAAGAATATCCTAAAATCAATTTTAATTCGAAATGAAATAAAGGAGCGAACGCGCATTAATGAAAGTTATTTTGCCTTATCCAATGTGTATGCTGCTCAGGGAAAAAAACAATTAGCCTACGATTATCTCAGACGCCATAATGATTTTTTAAGAGGAAATTATTTTTCAATAGATAGTAAAAAAATCGAAGACCTTACACAAACAAACTCAAGGGAAGAACGTGAGCGTTTGATTGAAACACAAGAAGAAAAACTTCAAAAGGAACTTAAAGAAAAAGAAATTTTAAAACTTCAAAGTGACCGTCAATTGCTGGGAATAAGTATAGTAATTGCCATTTTTTTCCTTTCTGCAGTATCTGTTTTTTTCATTATTCGTCAACGAAACACGCTGCAAGAGCAGCGAGAATCAGAAATGTCACAAACCTTGTTGCGATCGCAAATGAATCCGCACTTTATTTTCAACGCCCTCTCAGTTATTCAAAGCTATATTTATGAAAATACTCCTGAAAAAACATCAAAGTTTTTGGTTAATTTTTCTCGTTTAATTCGATTAATCCTAGAGAATTCTCCAAAGGAGTTTATTACGATAGATATTGAAAAGGAGATTTTATCTAAATACTTAACAACCCAAAAACTGAGGTTTGAAGATCGATTTAATTTTGTTATTGATATCAACGAGGAGCTACTTTTTAAACGGGCACTTATTCCTCCCATGATAACGCAACCATTCATTGAGAATTCGATTGAACATGGACAATTGCATACCATTGAGCACGGAATCATAGAAATTCAAATGAAAGAACATTTGGGTATGTTATACATTGAAATCAACGATAATGGTGTGGGTAGAACAAAATCCGGAAAAATTAAAAAGAATAAAACGCACAGAAGTATGGCAATTGACATCACGAGAGAGCGGATAGAGATTTTGAATAAAAAATACAAGGGAAAAGGCAGTCTAACCATAGAAGATTTTGACAAAAAAAATAAAACAGGAACACGCGTAATAATTTGTTTGCCAATCATTTACGAAAACACTACATTTGAAGCATATGAAAAAAGTACTAATAATTGATGACGAAAAACGAATTCGAGATTTCGTAAAACGTATGATTGATTCTTTTAATCTTGATGTTGAGGTATTTACTGATGGCGAAAATGTTGAAACGGGTATAGCCTCTATCAACAAAATTCAACCGGATATTGTGTTTTTAGACATCCAAATGCCTGACGGTACTGGATTTGATTTACTAAGCCGGGTAAAGGATAAAAAATTTGAACTAATATTTATTACTGCCTTTCAGGAATATGCAATTATGGCGATTAAATTCAGTGCGTTAGACTATATTTTGAAGCCGATTGATGAAGAGGAATTAAAAACAGCTATACTAAATGCTATAGATACAGTTGATTTCAAAAAAGAAGATTCACAGTATGAAGCACTTAACCACAACCTTCAAACCAACCAGAAACGCAAGCTAGTGCTTAAGACACAAGAAAGCGTACATGTGGTAGATCTAATCGAAATCATCCGATGTGAAGCTGATAAAAACTATACTTTCTTTTATCTCAATAGCGGTAAAAAAATTCTCGTATCTAGAACACTCAAAGATTTTGAAACCTTACTATCAAACCATGGTTTTTTCCGAGTACAGCAATCTCACTTGATTAACCTAGAGTATATAGAGCGCTATGATAAGCACGAAGGTGGTTCTGT
>Ga0222714_10005866_pt1 | contig 11557 bp, 15 predicted proteins | sample C33_3DmetaG_FD_165048 | JGI IMG/M metagenome (GOLD analysis project Ga0222714, IMG submission 165048) | Estuarine water microbial communities from San Francisco Bay, California, United States - C33_3D | ecosystem: Environmental > Aquatic > Marine > Unclassified | place: USA: California... | reverse complement strand
CGGCTAGGCTGTCGGCGCGGTCCGATGCCGCGATAATCTGGGCACGAGCCGAACGGCTTTGCTCGAGGTCACGCCCTGCGTGACGCTGTTCCCGTCCGTACAGGAACAGGACTAACGCCACCACGAGTGACCACTCGATAATCTGTTTGGGCAACTCGCGCATCATCCGAGACGCTCGACGATTCGGGCACTGGCGACTGCGTCACACAGGGCTTCCACGCCGTCCACGGGCAGCACGTTTTCCAAGCCCGAGTCGGACAAGCACACATGCATGGCCTCGTGGTAAAACACACGCCATTGCATCTCCCGCCCAAGCCGAGGCGCAATCCAGATCGTGCGATGCTCAGCATCCCACAGCCCCCATGCCTCGCGCCCATCCTCGGTCAGTAGCCCTTTCCGTCGCTTGACCACGACCGGTCCCCCGACGCATTGCACTCGTCGGGGAAGCGCAGGCCACTTCCGAGTCTTCACCACCGACTGCCTACTAGAACGCGACAGCTCGGACAATCCGTAGCCCAATCCCCAAGGCGACACAGATGCCGACAAACGCCACGAGGATGACTAGCACCGACCGTGCAAAATCACGGAAGCGGGGTGCGGGTGGTGCAGGGCGCATCGTGGTCACTGGAGGAATCTCTAGCTTCGGACGGCGTGGCATGGACATCGGACACTCCTGTTAGTTGCAGTTCCATTTCCGCAGGGATAATGCTTTGCGCGTTGGCTTGCCCTTGTCGTCCTTCATCGCGCCCGGCATACCAGACATTCTCGCACAAAATGACTTTCTTCGCTTCGCTGGCTTACTATCTGGGTCCAGCTTACTCGGCTTCGTCGTGACCGCCATACTCAGGGTCGACCCCGGATTCTCCCGACGATAAGACGCAATCCCCTTCCGGTTCAATCCGCCCTCTGGGTCTTTCCCTTCCTTGCGCTTCCACGCACCCGGTCGCTTCCCGCTAGTTGTTGCCATCGCTGTGCTCGTTCAGAATAGGGAGTCGAATATCCGCGTTCCGTATATCGGGCTGCGGTTCGTGCGTATCATCCAGCGTTTCCATCAAATAACAATGACCCATGCAGCTGCCGCAGACGCAGACTCTGCCGTCTTCGTCGATGCGTTCGCCTGTTGCATTACAATGCGGACACGCGACCCGCAGCGTCTGGCCTCTAGCCATCATCCTCTTGACTGACAAAAATAGCGTTCAGCTTTTCGCGCACAACCTCAATCGTCATCTGCGCGGCCTCACCCTGCAATGCCGGATGGTCCAAGCAGTCGTCGAGCGTCATATCCACTTCCGCCCCGACCTCTTGCCGAATCAAGCCCGTCATCTCGTCCTGCTCGTCCCGTCTCATTTCCCTTTGCCCCCCTTGGTCACACGATAAGCAGGCACCATGGTCTGCTTCCCGTCAATCGATTCCCGCGACACGCGCCGGCACTCCAGCCGTCCAGCCACCTTGAACACGCGCAAGTGTTTCGCAATCGTCGGACGGCCCATGGTCGACGCCTCCATCATTTCCGTAGTGGTCGTAAACCCCGACGGGTCTTTGACCGACCGCTGCGCCTTGCGGATTGCCTCAAGAAGTTCGTTTGTGGTAATGTTTACCATGCTAAGGTCTCCAGACAGAAGGGGGCTTCGGCTTCAAGAAGAACGGCTCGACCTCAAACTTCCCGTCACGAATCGCGATCGTCACCGCGCTAATGTCCGCGAGTGTGTTTGGCGCAATCTTGTGGACGTAACTCGTCGCCAGCTGCCATGCCCCTGTCTGGATGAGGCGGGTTGGGTAGGCGTTGTAAGTATCGGCATACCGATGCATATGCGAACGGACTGCCAAATCAGGGTGTCGTTCCCCCTGCATATGCGCCTCGCTCCATATCTCGTAGGCCGCTGAGTTCACTGCCGTCATCTTGGTCCACGGCCTGATGCCAATCTTGCCATGATGGGCAAAGTCCAGCTTCACGTTCTGGAACTCCGCGACCCACTTCCACCAGCTGGCTGTCCCTGACTCGACATCCGTAATCACAGGCCGCCCGTCCTTCTTGAGCCCGACCGCGACCCGTTCCTCAAAGGCTGCCGATGGCCCCACATGGGCCTCAGTGCCTCGGACAAACAAAAGCGCCGTCGGCTCTAAAGCCAAAGGCGCTCGGAGGACTTCGTTGAGAACAGCGGCTTGTGCGGTTGGGTTGCCTGATAATATCTGCGTCGTGCCGTGGTGATTCCCATCAACAGCGTCCCCGTTACACACCACCAGCAGGTCGGCCTTGAGCTTGTCGCGTCGTTCCTCGACCGACTCCCAGTATCGGTGCCACCCATCCCAGAGCCAGCGTTGCGCTCGGCTATGGGTATAATGCCCCCCATCATCCAGCGACACCTGCGGCGGACAGAGTGCCGTCGTGCCGCCACAATGTAAGTCAGACACCACCGCAATCAACAGCGTGTCTGCCTTGAACCGCATCGAGGTGTTACGTTTGGGCATAGCTGAACGGTAAGAGGGTCCAGACGGAACGCAAGGGGTCAGACCTGACGCAGGACCTTGATCCGGTCGCTGATGAGGCGGGACTTCTTTACGACCCCATACCCTTCCCGCTGGTCGCCTACCGCCCCATCTGGTATGGTATTCCCCTCGATAACGTCGAGACGTTTTGGCGTCTTGCCCACCACAATCCCGATATGGGCATATCGCTGGAGCTTCGGGAAATAGAACACCACAAGGTCGCCCAGCACGGCTTTATCTGCCGGCAGCAGCCGCCCCGAATCGACCATAAACTGTACTCGACCACTCCGCTTCAGGGTGCGGGTCTCCCCTGCCTCGTCCAACACCCCCCACGCAAAGGCCGCGCACCACGCCGACCCCACTGGCGAGCCGAGCGCCTTCAGCCAGCGGTCGATGAGTGGGCCGCGATTGCTGCCCTTGGGCTCTTCGCAAGTACCTAAGTACTTGTATGCCGTCTCAACGAGCTTCACGGTTTTCTTTTAACAATTTCTTTTTAAGCATTTCTCTTACGCGAGGAGTCGCACGCCCGCCGCCAAGATAATATTCGTACTCCTTGTCAAAGCCCAGCCCGCCCTGCCCCTTACCGGCTCGCTTGGCGAAGAAATAATCCTCAGCTAGCTCTCTCTGAAATCCGTTTGGATCCATACGGTCGAGCCACTCAATCTCCCTGTCAGCGTCCGCAGGATTCTGAAGGCCATAACCACGCTTCGTCATAGAAAGATCGTCCGCTGCCCGATACATACGATCCTCTAGTTCAGGCTTTGTCATCCTAGTCAACACCTCGTCGTTTTCAATGCCAAGAATGCGTTTTAGGCTTGCCGGGATCCGACTGGCCGTAAACTCTGCCGCCTCCCCACCAACCTTGCCCATACTCCCCACGCTCCCCATCGCCGCCTGCTTCAAAAACTCGTCTATCGTCGCTGGGTCTACAGGGTCACGAAGGCTGGCAATGTTCGCCTTGGGGTTCTCATACAGTATCTTTTTAAGCAGGTCGCCAAGCCCCTTTGTCGGGCGAGGGGTTCGGCTAACCGCTGTATTGTCCGGGTATATCCGTGGTCCTGTCATCTAACTTGCCTCCGCATCCCACAGTGAACCATCAGCCCGACGCTGGGCGATCTCGATCTGCGTCTTGTTCGTAATGTCCATTGAGGCGGACTGGAGACCGACCCGTTGCAGGAAGGCCAGCAGCACCTTCTTTCCGTAGGCCGTGCAGATACCGAGCGTCAGTACCCAGAAGTCCACCCACGATAGGCCCTGTTCGTGCTGGATGGCTCCGTGCGCCACAAACACAAAGCAGGCAATCGCCAGTAGCCTCGTGAGGGATAAGCCCCGCAGACGGTCATCTAGGGGCGCGATGCCCCATTTGAGGATGCTCAGTAGGGTCTTCATGGGCAAGCCGAGTCTACGGCGTTTCGAGGGTCACGGCACAGCATCCGCTTGATCGCCTCGACCTTGACTTCTAGGCGGTCTACGTCTGCCCTTTCCGCTTTGCTGGCCACCTGCCCATTGAGGATAGTTGCAGAGACCGCCAGCGTCACAATAAATACCGCAATGTTCCATGAGTTGCGCTCAAGGAAGGCATCAAATCGAGGGCTCATGGTCGTGTTGACTCTTTAGAAGGGAGCGACGATCCAATCGCCCGACCCATAATAGCTGCAGTACGGTTGGCCACTGCTGCATTTTTTCCACGCACCTTAGCCAGCTGCGCAATCTTTTCCTGAATGGATCCGGGCTGATCCATGAGTATGCGCATCAATGTCTCGGCCTGCTTTTCTAACGCCTTATTTCCAGATGCGCTTGCCAGCTCTCGTCCTACATTTGAGAGCGTCCATATGAGATTTGGTCGCACTACATTGGCTCCTTTGCGTAGAATCCCGCTAGGCTCCGGTATGTCCGCTAGTCCAATCCTTCCAAAAAGCGCGTTATCAAGTGCGTTAGACCGTTCCCATGCCGCTTCTGCTTTTGCTACGCCCTCTGTGCCTTCGCTCGTTGTTGCAAGATTCAACTGTCGACGGTTTGCTGGCACAGTAAGACCTAGCCGTTGACTCTTTTCAAGCTTGTCTTGAAAAGCTGCGGCAATAGCCTTTCTTGCCGTCTTCTGCTCAGCGGGTGACAGTGAACCAATATAGTCTTCTAGCTCAACCATCGACTTATCAAACTTTCCCCCAGCAGGGATGCCCTCCGACCCAAAGATATTAAGTCCACGGGTAAGCTGCTCTTCGCGAGGAGAGACTGGCCGTGCGGCAGGGGCATCAGGCGCCACATATTTCCCTGGAGCATCTGGCCTTGTGATGTCCGCCAGAATCTGCTCTCGTGAGCCTGGTGGATAGTTGGCATCAATGTACCGTGACACAGCACTCCGAGGCGACTCAAGCTGAGTCCTAAACTCCGCAGGGCTGCTTACTCCATCTAGCAGTTTAGCAACAGTCGCAAACCGTCCACCGGCTCGCGCAAGATTTGCATCCCCAGGTGTAGCTCCCGCTCGCCTTGATAACTCCGCTTGCAAGCTTCCAGCAAGCATATCGTCAGCTAAAAGCGGCTGAAGCTTTGTCCCTGATACCACTGCCCGTTGAGTTGTTTGTGACGCCTTGTGCGCTTCGTCTGCTGCTTGAGCAGTCTTACCCTGCATTGCTCCAATCCTTTCATACACTTCCCGTTGGGCAAGTTGAACAGAGGGACTTCTATCATATGGAAGATTTGTTGGGTCGTTTCCTGATCGGTGCGCCGACTCAGCCTTAAACTCTAGAAGAGCAAGTTCGTCGGGAATCTCTATCTCTCTTTCACCGACCATCATTGTTGGCATCGGTTTAACACCCGGACGGTTAGCGCGTCGAAGGCGCCTGATTGCCGTCCAAATCTCTTTTCCTTCCTGAGTGTTTGTTACATCATCCCAATCCTGCATATTGATATCCGCAGGAATGCCAGAAAGTTTTCTTACCGCTGTATAGTTTTTCTTATCTGCAATCTTACGAGCTGACTCATGAGCGTCAAGAAAACTATACACATCAGGTGTCTCGGCCCTTGCTTCTAAGGCATCAACAACTTCATCGACAGTAAGCTTGCGGTTAGCAGCGGTCACTGCCTCATCATTTGCAGCCTGCCCTGCACGTACCACTTCCTTGTATTGTGCATCATCAAAGGCGCTTCCCGCATCTCTCTCCCTTGTAAGCCTTGCAGCATCGCGCACCATGTCGTCTGCATCTACTGGGGCAATTCCCGTTGCATTCCGCACAGCTTCTTGCATCGCGGCAAACTCCTTATCGGCACGCGATCCTATCCTTTGCTTAGCAACTAGTTGACCGGCTTGAGACCGTGAGGCGCCGATCCCAAGATCTTGCACGTATTGACCGGCAAGGTCTAGTGCAGTTTCTTCTGGTCCACCTACAATATTTGAAGCAGCACGACTAGGCGTTAGCCTCTCGGCGTCAGTAAGATATCCTGCTACATCTTGTTCTACTCCAGACATACCGCCGACACGTCGTTTGGTAAGCGCGTTGCTTACCTTTCCAGCAGCTCCGCCAATGAGTGGAGCAAGGGCTGTGCTCAACGCTGCAGAGTAGCCAACCGGCGCAGCCGTGCCAGTCGTTGTGCCAAAGTTCTCGCCATACGCTTGCGCTGCACTCTGAGTGACTCCTTCGGCAGCCCTGACCCCTGCGCGAGCCAGATATCCCCTCAACCGAGGATCGTTCATTGCAGCACTAGTTAGTTGTGCAAACCTTGGGCTATTGGACGCAAGGCTTGCTTGGGCACCAGGCAGAGGAAGAGCCGCTTGTAACGCCCCTGCTGTAAACTGCAAAAGTGCAGGACTTGCATCACGACGAGCCTGTCTTGCGTCACGGTTTTGGAGAAACTTTTGCTTAACCGTAACGGATGGGTCCATGTTTATTGCGCCAAGTGCATCGGCAATATTACCAGAGATTCCCCCCAAATCAGCTAGTTGCTCAGCAAAGTCTTTTGTATTACGGGCCGCTTGGCTCAAAATGCTACGAGACTTGGGTTTTGCGCGTGGACGTTGCCGTTCGTCAGCCTTTTTTTCCGCATCTCCTGCAAACGGATTTTGCGCATTACGTTCGCTGTTTCCCACATACGGATTTGTCATTATGGCCGAGCCTTGCGGACGGCTGCTGTAGCTGCAGCAGCAGACATTCCGTTATTCACAAGCCGATCCCACATTTGTTCCTTTGTTTCTGACGAAGCTGTTTGACTCTGAGGGTTCTGTCCGCCGCCAAATCTTTCCGCGTCAGCTCCACCGTATTTAATCATTGCAGCAAGTTTTGCATCTCTGATTCGCTTCATTTCATTAATAAAGCGTTTTGCCTTAATAACTCCTGACGCCTCAGAATCGTTCTGATTTGGCACATATGATTCCAGAAGCCGAAGTTCGGTTGCTGACAAGGCAGTGCCGCCACGCTCTTTAGCTAGCGTACCGTACATGTTGCCAATGAGCGCCCGAACATCTTCACCCACGTCCCCACCCACTCTAAATAAGTTCTTTGTCCATGCTGGCAATGGAACAAACCCGAGTGCCCGACCTGTTGCATCCGTCTCTGTTGATACTGCGCCCTCGAGCGCCGTCAGTACTTCTTCCGCTTGTCCAATAATTGCGTCGTACGCGCCAAGTTTTTCAATCTGCACGGGACTAGGGCGAAACCCGCCCTTTGACCCTTCTTTAGCGTTATTGATTTTAATTTGCGCTGCGACTCCAACGTCGCTGAGCGGGTCTACTGGAAACGGTTTTGGGAACAGATTGTTAAATGCATCAGGGTACTGCACCGCAAACTGTTGCTTAGCAACTGCAGCACCTGGCCCCGTCCCCTTGGCCAGTTGTGCCAAAGCCCACATTTTTTGGAACTGCTTATCGGTCTCAACGCCCGACTCGTCCTTCAGCACTGCACGCAACGCCGTTGCGTTGGCGGAAAGAACGCCCTGCTCCTTCGCGTTTTCCAATGTCTTCCGGGCAAAGGCTTGATCGCCCAACTCGTTAGCAGTTGGCAGGTACACTCGTCGTCCACCAGAGCCCGGCACTTCTATGGCCTGACTAGCCATCCGTACACGTTCCTTATCTAGATCAATACCAATGTTGGCTGCATTTGGTGTAAGGCCTATCTTCAACGGTCCACGAGGCGTACCATCCGCCCTTGGAGGTAGTGCGTTTGCTGTCCCCAATAGCGCGGCCTCTACCCGATCCATCTTCACAAGGCTTGGCGCATCGGGGTTGCGTGTACCCGGGCCCATGTCGTCGGTATATCGACCACCCATCTTTTGAAGCTCTCGCTCCATTGTAAACTGCTGAAACGCCTTTTGTTCTTGACGGTCCTGCTCTTCCCTTGCCCGTCGTTCTGCTTCAAGAGCTTCCTCTCGTTCACGCTGCTTGAGGTTTGTGTAGCCCTTTGCTCCACCAGCAAGGGCAGCAAGGATGGCACCGAGTCCGTTTGGCATATTAGGCAATCCCAAGAAGTTTCTTGTCTGCTGGCGTCAGCTTCGAGTACCAGTCTGGACCATACAACACCTTCAGTTGATCCATATAAAATGTGCGTTCTGCCAGTGAGAGCCGACGCGATTCCAACGCCCCGCCCTGCTGCAACTGACCGACTCCCAGATTGTTACTCAACACGCCCTGCACCGCACTGAGACCACGATTGAGATTCGCCATCTCATTCTCAATCCGCATTGCCTCTCCCATCCGTCCTTCAGAGACTGCGTTCTGATATTGACCCTGCAACGCATTGAAGCGGTTGATTTGCTGATTTGCTACTTCGGCGTATAGGTTCTGGCCAGAGGTCATCGCCTGTGCACGGTCGCCAGCCTGTGTGGTCGCCGCCTCACGCAAGAGTCCTGCGGTCAGGTCAGACCGGACTCGTGCCTGCCGTTCGCCTAACGACTCGCCTTGCCGTGCCGCAATAGAGGATGCTTGCAATCCACGGTTCGCCAGTTGTTCCTGCATTGCCCGATTCTCTTGACCAAACTGTGCGCCAAGGTTCGCCTCTGCTGCGTCACGAATCGACGTAAATGCTTCGTTGTCATACCGCGACGGGGTCTTGAGTGCCGCTTGCACTGCCGCAATCAGGTCAGCCTGCAACCCACGGGTAGCTTCTGGTCCTTGCTCTGCGCCAGCCATTGTCGGGGCGGCAATGCCACCGTAAGGCTGAATGTTCGGCGCACCAACGCTCAGGTTCCCGCCTGACCGACCAAGGAAAGCATTGACTCGCGCCAGCAGGTCCTTGTCGTTGATCGCCAGCTTAGAGTAGTCGGGCAGTGGCACTGAGTCGCTACCACCACCACCGCCCCCGCCACCCGGAGTAGGAGTAGGAGTGGGAGTGCCAGAAGTGTTAGACGCACCCGGCATAGGAATGCCGAGACCACTAAGGAATGTTACCAACTCTGCGCGTGATGCAACAATCGCTGGATCGTTGGCAAAGCCACCCTTGCCACTTCCCGAATACTTATCAAGGAAATCCTTTTTCTCAGGCTCCGACATTGCAAAGATGGCGTTCAACATCGGAATGGAGCGATACTGATTGAGCGTTTCAATAGTCCGTGCCGTACTCTGCTGCGACTCGCTGCCACCAAGGACAGCCGATGGGCTCTTAGCCGACTTCTCAAAGGCTGTTTCTGCCGCTGTGTATCTGTTGAGGTCGGCTTGCGAATTGAAGACCAGCTCGCCCGTTGTAGCGTCCTGTGATGTAAAGGCGCTATGCATAGCCGCAAATGCAGCATCGCCATCACCGCTACCCATGGTTCCCCTATATCCAATCCCGCTCAGACTATTCCCAGAACGAGGCTTATACCTAAAGGTTCCTGAGGCTGCTGCGTTTTCCGCATCCTTCTTTCTTTGTTCTTCCGCCTCGTATGCCTTCTTCCGCTCCTGATACTCCTCCTCCGTCTCACCCTCTAGTGGCGTTAGGATAGAAGATGGTCCGCCACCAAAACGATTGACACCACTAGAGGTTGGGGTAAAGGCATTGGTGCTGGGCGTAGTAGCGCTGAAGTCAGGCTGCCCACCATACCCAGCCGCAAGCTGGGCGCTTACGCTACCCAGCAAGCCCTCTGGATCGCCTGTAGGGGCAACCTGCGGGGCTGGACGGGCAAGCCCTTCACCCTGTAGCTGTGCAAAGCTAGGCTGTCCCGCCGCAGGGCCGCCGGGGAACCGTATCTTCGGCGCACCACCAAAGATGTTTGCTGCGCCTACCTGTCCCTCTTTCTGGGCATCTCCATCACTGGCGGTCGTGATGGTCTGATTCCCAAAGAGGGTCTTCCGATACCCTGCTTTGCCGACGGCCATTAGATGTACCCCTTCGAGCCAAGACCTTTCATTACGGAACCACCAAAGAGGGTGCTATCTCCACCCATAATCGCCTTCATCAGTTGCTCACGAACCGGCGACAGTTCCGCATCACGGTTCTGCATAATCATCAAGATGCGCTTCCGGTCTTCTTCCGAGAGCGACTGAATACGGGCGTCCCGCGCTTCTTTCGCAGCGTTAAGACCGTAGTTGCGTAGCGACTCAGCCTCTCGCTGGTCAACGGTACGGTTATAATAATCCCCCATACGCCTGTCATTGGCCTCTGCAGCTCGATCCTTTTGGTAGCCAGAGTAGGCATTATAGGCACCTGTTCCAACTTCTAGTGCATTCAGCCACGGTGACTTACCACCACCGGTAAACATGTTCTTGAGGCCTGTGCCTAATCCCTTGAAGGATCCCATGTCAATTCCACTAGTTGAAGAAGGTGAAGCAAGAGAAAGAGGTGGAGCCTGTCCAAGACTGGATACTCCGGGACCGGAACCCATTCCAGCCAACCGAGCTGCTGGTGCCGTTGCCAGTCGTGTAGGCGCAGCTTTTGCAGCTTGAGATACCGCGCTCATTGGGCCATTGTAGCCAAAACTAGCAGCAAGGTTCTGCCCACCACTGGTGAGCATGGCGTTCTCAACGCCCGTCTTAGCAATGTTCCCAATGTTCGTTCCCTTGCGAATCCCGGCTCCAGCCGCCGCACCAAGGCCGCCCAGCAGTACGCCGCCAACCCCACCAGTGAGCACTCCTGCAATCGGAGCCACGTTCTTGAGCGCATTGCCCACAAAGTTGCGATTCCGGTCAACAAGACCACCAGTTCCCCACTGTTGATGCGCGTTATCTACCGCTGTTCCCGTGGAGTTTGCCAGTGCGTCGGCTTCTTTGTGGCTGAGCTTTCGACCATCCTTATACCACCAGCCGTCAGGACCAATCGTAGCACCCATGGCCTTTGCTTGTGCAGCAGCCCGAGGGTCGCCCGTCTCATATGTTCCACGGTAAGTACCCTGCGCCATTAGTCTTCACTCCGAAAAATGATAAAGTCCAGCAACGCACTTGCCGGCGCTGCTGTCCCAAAGGTGCAGGTAAAGCTCGACGCGGTGCGGACTGTCACGGCACGGGTCGTCAGCCACGAGGTTGTGATATGCACCCCGTAGTTCGTATCCTGTTCCTCACGAACCAGAGGAATCACAGCAGTCACCGCCGTCACGGTCACAGGAATCTGCACCCCGCAGCCACCCGACGTAGCATACCGAATCCGTAGGCGGCGTACCTGTTCCTGCTCGCGGGTATTGATCATCGGGGCCGTCATTAGGTTCCCCCTCGGCGACCCATCGCAAAGGCTTGCACTTCTGCCCGTGAGTACAGGGCATCGGCTTCACCCGAATCCACAATCGTTACGTCAATCCATTCCCCACGGTCAGCCAGTGGGACACGGAACATCGCAGCATTGGTCACGGCTAAGCTCGTCGCATCAATCGCATAGCTGCCGCTGCCCGACTGAGTGACCCATTCCACCGACACATCATCCGTACCACGGGGGTCCATCAGGAGGTAGCCCCACCGATAGGACTTCTCGTTCATCGCATCGCCAGCAAAGAAACGGTGTGGCTGCACCCGCATCGCAAACTCTTCGCCCACCGTGTAGTTCACGGTCAAGTTATCAAGGTATGCCCCACCTGCATCGCACAGCGTCACCCATCCACTCGCATCACCACGGAGGATGAGGAACCGTCCCTCGTTGTCCTCAGACTCGAAGTGGCAAGTAGTCGCTGGCGACAGGTA
>Ga0222714_10005865_pt1 | contig 11558 bp, 12 predicted proteins | sample C33_3DmetaG_FD_165048 | JGI IMG/M metagenome (GOLD analysis project Ga0222714, IMG submission 165048) | Estuarine water microbial communities from San Francisco Bay, California, United States - C33_3D | ecosystem: Environmental > Aquatic > Marine > Unclassified | place: USA: California... | reverse complement strand
TGGTACACCTAACTGGCGAATTGACAAATTTGGGTCACCAGTGATTACCGAACGAGCACTGAAGTCCACGCGTTTGCCCATAAGGTTACCACGAATACGTCCATTCTTACTATTTAAACGACCACTGATGCAATTCAATGGGCGACCAGAACGCTGCGCCATCGGGTCCGCGCCTTTCACCTTATTGTTCGCAATCATCGCCACAAAATATTGCAATATGCCGGACAATACTTCGATAACCTTTGTTGGCGCGTTGTTCACAATTTTGTCACGAAGGTCGTTGTTTGTTTTGATAATATTACTATAAATATGAGTTAAGTCGTCTTCGCTGCGTTGCTGAGCATCATGTTTTACAGATGGTCTTACCGATGGCGGTGGAACCGGCAATACTTGACAAATCATCCATTCTGGACGAGACCACACTGGACTCATACCCATAAAGTGAACATCTTCGTCACAAATGCGTTTGAATATTTTTACCAGCATTTCAGGTGTTAATTTAACTACCACTTTGCCGGCTTCGCCTTCGGTTTCCATCTTTTCCCAAATAGCTTGGATAGTCGACATTCCTTCTAATTGGACTTTGTCAGGTTGTTTGTAACCACAACCATCTTCGGTACAGTCTCCACAACGCTTCACGTTTGATGCTAGATTAGTTACATATTGCCACCTTTCTTCGGCGGATTTTTGTAATATATGTTTATGTTGATTTTTGTTAATTTTTAATTTGCTGCATTTAAAACATACACTTTTGCATACTTTCATGATTTCTTTTAGATGCTGAATAAATAATACTGGACGGGCTAATTCGATATGGCCAAAATATCCAGGGGTATCAATATATGTATAACCATCTGTTGGGCAAATCAGCCCTGGTTCCAACACTCCCATCCGTGGATCAAATAACCCCCCTACCACTGGCTTGTTATTTATATATGTATCACGTGAAGTTACTTCTACTACCGAGTTTTTTCTTATTTCTTCAGGTGACAACATACTAAATTGCACGCCAATAATTTTAGATGAGGGTTTGAATTCTCCCATCGTTGTTGATTGAACTGGCATTAAATACCCTATATTATTATGTTTATATATTTTTCAGTTTGGTATAATCAATTTTTTATTTATTTACCACATGCTCGATACACAATTATGTAAAAAATTGATTTCGGCTTTCGCATATATAGATATACATACTTTTGCATTACAAATGCCTTCAACAAAACAATCTACAATGTTTACTCGTGCTGAAAACAAGAACAAACGTCTCAAGCGCTCTGCGAATGACCCAGAAAATGATAGTGATGGGTTCGAAAGCCTCGGTGAAGAAGATACTGAGTATGAAACAGATACTACTGACTCCAGCTATGTGCCTCCTACCAAGAAAAATAAGCAACAGAAACGTTCCAAATTGCAACAAAAAAAGAGTAAAGTGTGTCGCGATGACGATGCAAATTGTGATACTGAGGTTGATGACGATAATGAAGACGAATCGTTTGATGTTGCGAAATTGCAGAAAGTCCTCGCCAGGATGTTTCCGTCTAAATATATGTCAGAAAGAGCAAAGTCAACTTCCGCTGAAAAGAAGCGAATGGTCAAAGAAGTCACAAATAAAAAGACAAATAAGACTTCACAAAATAAGTTGAAGTCCGGCAATAAGAAACCTGTACGAACATTAGGTAAGTCGAAGAAACGCCAAGAAGAAGAGGAAGAGGAAGATGAGGAAGATGAGGAAGATGAGGAAGATGAGGATGATGAGGATGATGAGGAAGATGAGGAAGATGAGGATGAGGATGAGGAGGATGATGAGGAAGATGAAGAGGAGGAAGAGGAAGATGAAGAGGAGGAAGATGAGGATGAAGACCAAGGTGTATACAACATTGTCCTTTCGCTAGATGGTATGGGGGAAGATGCAGAAGACGAATATGTAGAAGACGATGCAGATTGCGATAGTGATGATGAAGAGGCGTTCATGAAAGAAACATATGAACGTAGCATTTCGCCCGAACCAGTTCAAGGGAAGAAATCCGCCAAACAAAAAAAGAATAAGAAACGCGATACATCCGAACAAGAAGAAATCGTGTTAACCGATGTCGAACAAGAATATCTTGAGTTAGTAGAAACCAAGAAATCGTTGGTGGAACAATTGACGAAGAAACCCAATAGCAAGGTTTTAAAAAACGCTGTTCAGGATTGCAAAGATTCGATTAATAAACTTATAAAAAAGGCTCGCACAAAGAATGCAAAGACTTATCATAAACTCATTCATGGTGATAAAAAGCGAACAAATGAGATTGATTATTTCCGTAAGAAGTTGTCAAATAAAGAGCAACTTCGTGTCATGAATGATTTGAAAGAAATTAACAAGCATATCAATATTGATAAACCATACCGACTAGCTTTACTGGATTCAAAGATGCCGGCTAAATTCAAAGCCACTGCCATGCAAAAACTAAATGTACTGCGTACAATGGACCCCGGTGACAACGAATATTACAAAATCAAAAACTGGGTGGACACATTCATGCGTATTCCATTTGGAGTTTACAGGAGTCTGGAAGTGAAAATGGAAGATGGCATCGACACATGCCATGCATTCATGTCAAATGCAAAGACTACCCTCGACAACTGTGTATATGGTCTAAATGATGCAAAGCTGCAAATCATGCAAATGATGGGTCAATGGATTTCGAATCCATCTGCAATGGGAACGGCAATTGCCATCAAGGGACCAATGGGTACTGGTAAAACCACATTGGTGAAAGAAGGCATTAGTAAAATACTCGGCCGTGAATTTGCATTTATTGCACTCGGTGGAACTGGCGATAGTAGTTTCCTGGAAGGTCATTCATATACATATGAAGGAAGTACATGGGGTAAAATTGTCCAAATATTAATTGATAGCAAGAGCATGAATCCAGTGATTTATTTCGATGAGTTGGATAAAATTAGTGATACTCCAAGAGGCGAAGAGATTGCTGGTATATTAACTCATCTTACAGATACATCACAGAACAGTCAGTTTCATGACAAATATTTCTCAGAAGTTGACTTTGACCTTAGCAAGTGCTTGTTTATCTTTAGTTATAACGATGAAAGCAAGGTCAACCCCATTTTGCGTGATAGAATGTATCGAATTCAAACCAAAGGGTACGATTCGAAGGAAAAGGTAGTGATTGCTCGTAAGCATTTGCTGCCTAAGATTCGTGAACAAGTCAACTTTAGTGAAGATGATGTCATTATTACAGACGAAACAATTCAACATATTGTGTCTAGTAAAGAGATGACAAATGAAGAAGCGGGGGTACGTAACTTAAAACGATGTTTGGAAGTTATTTACACAAAGTTGAATTTGTTTCGACTAGTAAAACCGGAAGAGAAAATATTTGAAAAGGATTTGGATATCGAAGTATCGTTTCCATTTACCGTAACTCCAGCACATGTTGACAAGTTTATTGCACGTGAAAACGCGAACAATCAAAGCTTCCTTGCGATGTATGTATAAATGGTTAATGAATAAATATAAACATAAATTATTTTGTAAGCATATATAACTATTTTTTTATGGAACATACAGAGAATCTTCGAGCGCTTGTGCAAGTTAAAACCATTTTGGAACGATTGACACTTGATAAAAAGGATGTTGTTTTACATCAAATTACTACGTTAGTTACTGAGTATTTGGATACATGTCAACATGATATTGTAACAGATTATATTGATGTTGGTCCAGATAATGGTTATACAATCCGGTTCTGTGATATATGTATGAAAACATTCTAATAATCATTGAACTAATCTCGTTTTTGTAGTGAACAATGACTACAAAAAATAATTTATTAATGGCCAATTTCAGCATTGCCTCCGGTGATATTTCCGCCGCGAGTAGATAATAGTTGTTTCATCTCGGGTGTTAAACAAAGCCCCCCTTTAGAATTTGATAATCCAGAATTGTCAGTGCAATCGATTTTGCCTTCCGCTTCTGCAAATTTATCTAAATGTTCGCCCGTTTCATTTGGTTTACAAAATAACCCATTGAATCCGTATATTTTTTTGCATTCGGCGGGAGGTTTATCAATCAAATATGGCTTGTATGTATCCATTGGCAAATGTGTATCACGACTTGAGTAATCCGTCATATTTGAATTGTTCGCAAAAGACTCAAACTGTGAGAACCTTGGAAAAACAGTATCCATATAGAAGGGAGAAGCATTGTTACATGATACGAATAACGAAGATACGATGACTATAATAAAAATAGTCATTAAGAACATTGCGAAATTGGTCATTTTATTAACGCGATATATACATATTTCACAGATAATAATATTTGTATCTCGATTTACTAAATAACATTATTGTTTGTAAATACACATAAAAGACACTCTCTACATATGTATATTGAGTTATATTCGCAATGTCAATACTTTCTCCTGATGAACGACTAAACCTGAAAAAAATGGTGAATGAGATGGGAAGTGAAGATAATACAGCCCATATACGTAAAGTGAAACACAGCGTTTTGTTGCGGGATGAAATACGTAAATTAGATACGTTTAAGAAAGCAAATATACGTAGTAATATGACTGAAGCCGATACTGAAAAATTCTTAGAACAGTGTCGCGATGAAACCCCATTTTTGTATAATAATTATATGGATATCTTTCATCGTTTGGTGAAAGATGAACTCGATTTAGAAATTATGACCAAATTACTGATTGTATTAAAGTTGATAGAAGATGAAAAGGTGGACCAGAACGAAGGGTCTGTTATGGTAGGAAAAGTATTAAAAGAATTGTATGTAGATAGTGCATTAAAACAAGCTGAACACTTAGATAGTAGAAATAATGATGTAAAACCACAAATAATGCCTGTGCCAGTGACCCCTCTTTCATGGAAAGAATATAAATTGATGAAAGGTATGTAAAGACAACATAATCTATACACTATATTCTATTATGACTTCTCATCATCAACCTAACGTTGTCATGTTATGCAATTCACTGAAAGCAAATTCAGTGAATGGTTATAAAAATTTCGCGATATTGAAACTTGTATTTGAAAACAATGAATTGAGGGCTGACTATGAAACCCGTATTATAAACCATAACAATCTATTTATGACCAACTCATTACATGATTCAGGGTTTGATGTACTCGTCCCAAACCAAACTGTTTTTTCTACACCGTTTGTTACACAATTCATTGATATGCAAATTAAAACCGAGATGTTTTATTGCGAAGTTGACACTGACCGGGTATCTCCGTGTGCGTTTACTGTACACCCTCGTTCAAGCATTTCAAAAACACCTCTTATGTTAGCGAATCATACAGGTATTATTGATTCTGGATACCGCGGGTCATTAATTGGAGCTTTTAGAATGTTACCAGTTACACCAGGTATGGCTGCCCACAACACTGAACCATATGTTGTAGATAAGTATAGTCGTCTCCTTCAAATTTGCCACCCCACACTATGTCCAATTTACGTGATTTGCACAGATTTAAATGACTTATCAAGTAGTTTGCGCGGCGAAGGTGGGTTCGGTTCGTCTTCTTAGTAAAATTATTATTGTCATGTAAAATAGCCAAGTATTCTATATGACAAATGATGAGGATTTAATAGAAATTTATAAAAGTAGTTATTATTCCAAACCCAAAAAAATTAGAGTAAAGCGCGTGGTTGTATTTGACCTGGATGAAACATTGGGGTCATTTGTTGATTTAGAGATATTATGGAAAACAATTAATAAATATAGACAGCAGCATCAAGTAGATTTCGATAGTCTACTAGACTTATATCCTGAATTTATACGTTATGGTATATTGTCTATATTAGAATACTTAGTTAGTAAGAAAAAATCAGGTGAATGTTACAAAGTGTATTTGTATACGAATAATAAATCTACAAAGGAATGGGTTGATTTAATCGTTCAATATTTTAATCAAAAAATGTGTCATGCACCTCCATTATTTGACCACACCATATACGCATTTAAAGTGAATAACATACAAATAGAGCCATATCGTACGACCACACATAAAACTCACAACGATTTTATACGATGTACATTATTACCAGCATCTACTTCTATTTGTTTCATCGACGATTACATGTATAAAGATATGAAAAAAGAACGTATTTATTATATTAAACCAAGGGCGTATCGACATTATGTATCTACCAATGAAATTATTACTCGATTCATATATTCAAACTTGGGGTTACGTATAATACCCACAGAATCGTTAAAGCAATCATTTAAAACCGATTTTATAGAACATTGTATGCATGTTGGGTGTTTTCGGTCAAATCTAAATAATATTCATTTACATTTAAAAAATGATATATTAGTTTCCCAAAAACTCATGTATTATTTGAAAGAATATTTTTTAATCACGAATAAACGGTCAAAAACGTGTAAAAAACGAGGATTGACATTTTCATTCACTCGAAAACGGAAATAATTATGTCATGTGTGTCGCGTGTTCATATATCATTATTATTAATGATTCCGTTGGTGATAATTTTTGAAAGGTGATACAATCATCATATTTATATTGTATAAACCGTTTTGCAGAATTTAGACACAATACATGGGTGCCATTGTCCAAAAATTTAACGTCCACTACAATTCCACCGTTTGTTAACTTTGGTGAATGTCGACGAATCCATCGTACATGCTTTCCTTTATGCAATTCGTGTAACTCATCCACAACACGATAACCTACCAATTTCAAACACATTTGCTCTTGTTCTTCTTGAACTGTACATACTTCACATATGCTATTGTATATCTCATCAGTTATGGTTTTCAACGTTTTATTTTCTAAATAATCATTTTTGCGTGTTTCCAGTGAATCTAATAACTCATCTACATTAATTGAAGACAATAGGGTTGGGTCACGTAATGCATCTTGGTATACTTGATTTATGTCATCCGCAGTTAATTGTGATTGGGTGTATTGAGCATGGTTAGTATCCATAATATATTTTTATTATATAACGTATAATAAAAATTCTTCATATCAGTTTCTAATTACATGTATGGTTCAGGTTGAGAATCCGTCGTTACGTCAGGGCTATCAACTGTTTCAGTAACAGGTTTGACTTGTTTATCTACTTTATCTAATGTGGATACTATTCGATTATCTATATTTCGTTTAATTCGATTCAATGTTTCGATTATTCCAAGATTAAAGAATAAGAACACCGCTCCATTGAATATTAAATCTGAGTCACCTTGTTCTAAGGTATGTGTTCTAAATGGGTGAAATTTAATCAGTAACAATATACAAATAAACATTTGTATAAATGTGTTAAAGCTACGCATTACTTGATTTTGCACAAGTGAAATACCGAATACTGAAAACAACACAATGTATAATGCATTAAACAAGTGCGAAGATAATAAAATTTTATCATAATATTTATCTCCTCTTGATACAATGTTCTCAATTGTATGGAAAAATTTGCCTAATACTTTCATGTACATGTTTACTGGTTGTATATAGTATACAAATATATTATAGACATATGTAAAAATATCTAAAAACCTCTATCTATATATTTATATGTAATGGAAATTCAAGTAGGAGATGTTATTGCTCGTAAATATACAATAGCTAAATGCATTGGTAGTGGTAAGTTCGGCTGTGTATATAAGGGAACTAATACGAAAACAAACGAGAAAGTTGCAATGAAATTTGAAAACAAGACTACCAGTTATAAGTTGTTGAAGCGCGAAACCACCATATTGAATTACTTGTATGAACATAATTGTAGAAATACGCCTTGTGTATATTGGTTTGGTCAAATTACGGATTATGTTTGTATAGTCATGCCATTTTATGAATGTTCTTTATATGAATATAGCAAAATAAAAAAAATAACGGAGCATCAGCTTGACTCAATGATGATTCAATGTATACATATCATTGAATCCATTCATATAAACATGGTTATTCATCGCGATATTAAGCCACACAATTTTATGCTAAAAAATGGAGAACTTTTTCTAATTGATTTTGGATTGGCCACCTTTTATATAAATGACAATAAAATGCATATACCGAATGCCACTGGGGAATATGTAACTGGAACACCTAGATTTATTAGTCAACATATTCACGATGGATATACCCCATCCAGGCGCGATGACCTGATATCACTTGGTTATATTTACATTTATATGTTTGCACATGAATTGCCATGGGATTCTGTATCAACAGATATATCAGTGAGTCCTCATACAAATGAAATACATATTATGCATTCTAAAAATATTCAACGAAAAGATTTGAAGTCTCCTGAAAACATAGCCATTGTTTGTCGCCAAATAAATAGTCGTATTGAGAACTTCTGTCGTTTTTGTAATTCATACGATTATGCGAGCGAACCGATGTATAATTCTTTATGCAGTTTATTTGTATATACCTCAAATTAATTATTTGCGAAACAATATAGATAAATCATATATATAATAGTATATACGTAGTACACTATGAGCACTTCTGTTACAACCGAAACATCCGTGGGCACAATTATTGGTCAAGTAAAGTGGTTTAACACTAAGACCGGGTATGGATTTATTACTGCACGTGAGGGAGAACATGTCGGTAAAGATATTTTTACACATTATTCGTCTATTCGCGTGACAGATTCACAGTACAAGTATCTTGTTCAAGGTGAATATGTTGAGTTGTCTGTTGTCAAGTCCACTACCGGGAACCACGAGTATCAGTCGGCTGATGTCACTGGTGTTAGAGGCGGATGCCTTATGTGCGAGACCAGACTACAAAATACCAATGTTGAGCGTGAGCGTCCTGCCCCCGTAAGAAAGTATAAGACTCGTCCTGCACCACGCCCTAAGCAAGACGCATAAGCCTTAAAATTCATATACAATTCTTACGTTATATTTACATATCATAATTATTATGATATGTTTTATCCAAATACTTTTCACTATATGTTGATTATATAATTTGTTTCTGTACAAATAATTCTTTGGCCATTGTTTTTATTATTTTATTATCTAATTTGATTTGCTCTTCTTCCACATCTCCTAATATAGCTCTCATCATTTTATAACAGAAATCATATGTGCGACTTTCTACAACTTCACAGTCTGGATGTGCAGTTCTCCAATCTGGAACGGTACGATAATTATTCATAGAAATTCGGCTAAGTATTTTACGTAATTTGGACAACTCGTCTGTATCTTTGCTCCATCCTGCATCATCTTTTATGTACATTGTTTCCCGTTTAATGTCAGTGCAATGTATTGGTCGTTTGGTGATGTCCATGTCTTTTAATCTGTCCATAATCATTTTGGTCATACCATTAACATATCCATGATTGCCGATGTATTCTAACTCATCTATATGCACATTCATATTGCGGAGAAAGTCGGTTATACTCATTGCATCTTTACATGTATCGTTCAAAAAGAAATTCAAATTAAATTTCTGGTTGTTATTAGTTGTATTATTAATGACTTGAGAATTTTTCGCTATCTCCATGATTTGGGAATTTTGTTCTATCATTAATTTTTTGAATTCCTGGTTCTCTTTTATTAGTGTTTCCATTATGCTAACGATTTGTGTATTTTCTTTACTGACAAGTAATTTACTATCGGGCTGAATTATCTCATTATCATCGATATTGTTAATATTGCAGTGCATACAAAATTTTTTATGACTGCATAAACTCGACATATGTTTGTATTTTTTTCCACATACACAACTGTATATATTTATTTTGGAACTTTTTTCGTTAGGATTCATTAGGATTTTATGTTTTGCAGTCATTATATGGCGGTCATATTGACTATGTCTACTCGTACTATAGTCACATATTTCACAATAAAAATTTTGGAACTTTTTGGAACTTTTCATGTTAGGATTATTAGTATATAGTTCCTAATAGAAAAAGTTCCTAAATGGCCAGCGCAAAAAAACGAAAAAAAAATATGCAGCCAACCTAAAATTATTTTTTTTGCATTTACATCATATGACTGCATAAGCAAAAATCGTGTTTTTTCGGAAAAACTTATTGGGTCACTTTTCAAAAATGGACATTTTTAAAATGTCCAATTTCCGAAAATCGCGGACCAAATTTTTCCGGCGTTTTTTAGTGGGACACTTTCTGTGTGGGTCAAAATACGTTGATTTGTATGAAAGAGAACACCTTTGTGGGGTATTACCCTGTGGGATACCATAAATTGTGGGACGAACAAAATAGAGTTGAGTGATGCAATTTGTTTTATGAAATTTCTACTGTTATAATAAAAATGAAAGTTATAACATTGAAGACATTTATACGATTGTTTCATAACAACGATGAAAAAGAATGTACTACAAGTTCTCTTGTTTCAACCGCAATGGTGAGAACCGGTACAAGAACACGACCATTGAAGCAATATATGGCTGACCGGAACATTTCAAAAGAAACCATACAGATTTTATGTGAGAATATAAATGCACGCGATGAATATTTAACGCGGTTCTACAATCTATCATTAAAGATAGACCCAGATATATTGTGCATACATGAATCGGGCGTTCAGCCGATGAAGAATCGCGAAATGAATAACAATCAAAGCATTGTATTCAAAAATATCATTAGAAATATACATATGTTCGATATATTGCAACATACCAAATCCGGAATAGATAATGTTCCCACATTTTTTGACATGCTGTTGGATTTATATTTGCGCAAAATTATTGATTATAAACTGCTTACACCAAGTGCGACCCATTATATAAAGAAAGGGCGTATAGGAAGTGTATTCTCTTCTTATTATTTTAGGGCATCCATCATGAATCCATATTTAGTATATTCATTAAACCAAACAGTGCTGCATGGACACCGAATATTTAGTCCAACCCTCGGTTGGTCATCCTATTGTTATGGATTCTTAGAATCACCTTATGTAACTGAGTATGTAGGAACAGATGTGATACCCAATGTATGTAAAAAAACGAAAGAGATTGGAGACATATATGCACATTCCAAGAAGGTAGATATATATTGTAAGCCGTCAGAGGATTTATACAAGGACAAGTCGTTTATGCGAAAATATAAACAACATTTTGACGTAGTATTTTTTAGTCCACCGTATTACGAACTAGAGTTATATAAAAGTGATAATCAAAGCACGGATAGATATAAAACATATGAATCCTGGTTGTCTGGTTATTGGGAAGAAACCATCAAACTGTGCCATGATGTCTTGGAGAAAAACGGCAAAATGTGTTATATTTTATCAGGATATGGTTCTCACGGTAATAACAAACAGTTTAATCTTTTGAATGATATGAATAATATTGCAAAGAAATATTTCAGGTTAATCTCAACACAACCAATGTATAATAAAAATGTACATGTGACTACACACCGCGAAACTGGAGAACAGATTATGATATTTACAAAGAAAGAGAACGTTGCACTTCGATAATCACGTTATTTAGAACGCGAATAACTATATAAGTTGCATATCTGTATTTTATTGCATTAATGCTGTTTGTTAATGCATTCATGATATTATATTTAT
>Ga0222714_10005863_pt1 | contig 11558 bp, 5 predicted proteins | sample C33_3DmetaG_FD_165048 | JGI IMG/M metagenome (GOLD analysis project Ga0222714, IMG submission 165048) | Estuarine water microbial communities from San Francisco Bay, California, United States - C33_3D | ecosystem: Environmental > Aquatic > Marine > Unclassified | place: USA: California... | reverse complement strand
ACAAGAAAACGGTTTCGCGCCGCATTGATTCGCGCGTCGATTGTCGATCGCTCGGTCGCGTGTGATGCCCGAACGCGCGTCTCCAGCGCACACGGACGCACACGCGTCGTCTTTGTCGTCGTCGTCATCCGCGGCGTTCGCGGCGTCGCACGAGCCGACCGTGCGCGTGAGCGCGGAGGCGAAGGACGTGGTTGACAAGTTGCGCGCGCAGTGTGCGCAGCGCTTAGTGCGCGCCGATCGCGAGCTTTCGGGGTTTTACGCGCGCCTCGAGGGCGACGTTGCGAGCGCGAGCGGCGACGGCGCGAGTTGAGCGCGATGAAGCGCACCAGGAGCGACGAGGGCGACGCGATTGAGAGTGATGGAGCGCTTTATTCGTGGGCGACGTTTGAGCGCGCGGGGGACGAGAAACGCGCGATCGGGGACGAACTCGGCGCGTACGCGGCGTATGGTGCGAGCGTAAAAACGTGTGTGGATGTGCCGTCGCGTGTGTTTTTGAAACTCGCGTTGGCGTGGCGTCGAGCGTCGCGATTGCGCGAGGACTCGGGCGAGCGCGAGGCGTACGAACGGATGCTCAAAGTCGGTCTTCGCCGGGCGACGCGTGAGGCGGACGACGTCTTCGACGATAAAATCGTCGACGTCTTCGACGTCTTCGAACGTGCGAGTGTGGTCGGGCGGGATAGGCGCGTGCGCGCCATTGGCGGGCAATTGGCGCTGTTGTATTGTCAGGATGGTCGAGAAGCCGAAGCGGCGAAGACGTTGACGTTTTTGGGATACGAATACCGGCTCGGGCGGCGCGTGTTGAGGTACGATCTCGAACACGCAGCGGCGACATCAGAACGCATACCGCGCGGTGTCATGCACGCGTATGATGGATGCTTATCGCCGGCGATGCTCGCATCGTTGCGACGCGCGTTCGCGAAGGATGCGGCGTTTTGGCGCGAACACGACTACGCCAATCCAAAGACGGGTTTCTTTTCGTACGTCCACGAGTTGGACGGCGCGCCTATTTCGTCGCCCGTGATGCGTCGAACCGTTGAGCTCGCTCGAGAGATTGCGGCGCGTGAATTTCCCGCGGTGCGCGATGCGAAATACGCCGAATGGTGGGCGCACTGCCGCCCATCGTGCGATGGCCATCAGTGCCATTTCGATTCGCACAACGAAGGCCTCGGCGTGGTGACGCATCCGATATGTTCCGTAATTATTTATATCGATGGTTCGTGTGGTGGACCAACGCTGATGACGAATCAACGCGCGGGCGACCGTGCATTGGCGACGAAATGTTATTTGATGCCGCCGCGCGACAATCGCGTGGCGGTTTTTGATGGCACGTTTTTACACGGTGTCGTCCCGGGACGAATCAATGAAGACCCTGAGCTTCGGCGGGTGACACTCATGGTTGCGTTTTGGCCCGAAATGGACGTTGTGCGCGCGTCTTTCCCGCCCGGAAGTGCGCGGGCGTTTCCCGAGCGCGCGCTGGAGTATCCCGGCGGCGTCTCGTGGCCGAATGACTTTTACGACAGCGTCGACGAGGATGACGACGTCAAGGACGACACCGGCACGGTCGAAGTGGACATTTTCGCACAAGCGCACGCGCCGTGGGAAAAAATACGCGTACCACGCGACGAAGACGACGAGGACGACGAGGACGACGAGGACGACGAGTCAATGCCAGCGTACGACGCCTGCTTTCAAGGATTTTAACAATTTTGTACAACACACATAGCACTAGCGCTGTAGTAGGTAGCTCAACGAAGACGCTCACATGAATAGTCACATCATACCATTCGTGATTACAGGCAATCGTCGGTATTTCCGAGGTTTGAGCGACTTACTGCGTCGTCGAGCGACGCAGTCGAACGCAGTTGAGACGCCGTCGCGCGCGTCCACGCCAGACCGCGACGCCTCGGCCGTCATGTCCACCACCCGTCGCTCGCGACTGTGATTACACACACGCACACGCACGCACACACGCACCCGTGCGTCGATAATGCCGTCGCCCGCACCGCGCGCGGTCGTGCGCTCCAAGTATTTCGCGCCAAATCCAAGTCCAACTCCAGCTGTCGCCCGCGTGGATGGCACCACGGTGACCGCGCACGCGACGTTACGCGACGCCGTGCGCGCGGCTGGGGAAGCGCTGGAAGAGTACCTCACGATTGCGAAGATTAAGAATGCGCACGACGCGCACGAGCGCGCGGCGCATGAGGTGTTGAGGCACTTTAGAGGCGCGGTTCGCGCGTTTGAACGCTCGACGACGCGGGATATCGTCGCTGACGAGGACAAGGGCAAGGACGTCGATGTGACGGGTGATATTGATGCGTTATCGTCGTTGGCGTTTGAAGGCGCGGATGGTGCGACGGAGGGTGCTCGGACGCCGCAGAGACGACGCGAGCGGAGGGGACGAGACGAGCTCGACGAGCCGAACGCGACGTCGTTTGATTCCCCGGATGCCAAGCGTCGCGTCACGGCGTCGCCTCGAGTGAAAATCAAACCGGAGTATAAGAAGGAAGATGTGCTGACGTTTGAAGCCGACGCAGAGGACGCCATCGCGCGCGCAGGGGACGTATTGCAAAATATGCTCCAAGAAATTCATCGTCTACACGTCAACGCGTCGTGTCGGGTGAAATCTCGCGCGCCCGAAGTCGCGCGCGCCCGAGATAACTTGACCGCAATTCGTCGAGAAGCGCGAATTCTTTTTCGGCGCATCGACCCCGAGGGATTTCGCCGCGATAAAGAGCGACTGAAGATGGTTGCAGAGGAAACGCAGGCGGCGCTCGATTCCTCGTTTACCCAATTCGACGCACCTCCAAAGGATTTACACGAGCTCAGAGCGAAATGCCCAGTCATGGCGGCCACACAAAGTCCGCATCATTTATGCGCCCACTTGTGCTATTACCGCGAGTACGAGCCCGCGCGGCAGTTGTACGTCTTACGATGCCGAGCGGCGGAATCGAAAGGAAGCGCAAAGGCGTTGGATGGATGGCGTGCCGAACTCGCGGTTCGGCCGGCGGAGGATATCCCAGCCATCAACCGCTCTCGCGCCGATGCGCGTGGTACGGCGAGTGGGGCGTGTTCGTTGAAACACTTTCCATGGATGGTGGAATTCGTCGCGCCAGATGGGTCTCGCTATCGCGACGGTATGGATGTTCTAAACGCCGTCAATGTAGAGTGCGATAAATTGTCGTGGCCGCGCGCATCGCACGGTGGCAATGGTATTCGAGAGGCGCGCGTCGGTGAAGACGGTTTGACGGATCAAACGGAATTGCTTCGTGCGGCTCTATGGCCCGAGGCATTTGATGGTGAAGCTGGGACGACGCCCGTGCGCAGAAGTTTTTCTCGCGTCATCGCCAACGGCAGCGAAGTCCGTAGTCCATTGACTCTCGCGCCAGATCCGCTTGCGAATGATGAAAACGACAATTTCACTGACGCGCGCGCCATCGTGGCTGATCATCATAGACATGTACAAGTAGTAGCATTAGATGCAGACGACGACGACGACGATGACGACGACAAGATGAAGACGCCAGAATCGTCGCAAGTCCAAATCGGCGATGTCCCAGTTTCTCCTGGAAGTGGACCTGATCCTGTGCGCCATTGGTGGGCCCCACCACTCTCACCCTTTGGTTTACTCGAGGAAATCTTGTGGCAAGATGAATGGAAGCTCCTCGTGGCGTGCATGATGCTCAACTGCACCACTCGCCTGCAAGTCGATCGCGTGCTGTGGCGTCTGTTTCTCCTCGCGCCCACCGCCGCGGACGCCGCGCGTCTCGGCGCCACACACGAGGGTCTAGAAGCCCTCGAACGCATCATCGCCCCGCTTGGCTTACATCGCAAGCGCACAAATGCGTTTGTGAAACTCTCCATCGACGTCGAGGCGCAGCGAGCAAAGCACGGCGGCCGCGTAAAAAACGTTTCAGCTTGTCATGGCGTCGGCGTTTACGCGAGCGATGCGCACGCATTATTCGTCGACGGCGTTCTCGCCGGTCCACCGCGAGATCATGCGTTACGTTGGTATCACGCCTGGGCGGCCGAACGCCGCGACAGGCGTGTCGCCGCCGCTCGAGCCGCCGCTCCGCAATAGACGTATCCCCCGCTAGCACACATCATTCATCCACGCACATTCATTCGAACACTCGCGGCTATGTGAATACAAACATATGCATGCCCACTCGTCGTACGCATACAGTTCACATCCTGCATTTAACGTGCGTTGCATGGACGCCGGGCGTGTCAACATTTGGACGCGCGGGACGAGAGACAGTTATCCAACGCCCTTCGCCTTCAGAGCTCCACGCGGCATCGATCCCTCCCACGATCGCCGCGCTCTCGCGTCGTCGCACGCAATACAGCGCGTGCGCGCGCATCAATTTGCGTCGCTCGCGAACGCGTGAAGACAGTCGACGCGTAAACCGCGGCGAGTGTGTCGCTATTTTTGTCCCAAACGCTTGATTAATCTTTGAGCTACTTTCGTCTTCAGTGCGTCGCACGCGCGAAGATAGTCGACACCGCGCGCGATGGAACTCACACCGATTGCGGTGTCCTCACCGGCGCGCGCGTACGTGCCGGGAGATGACGCCATCGATGCCGCGGGTGGGTTGCGCGAGCGGTTCGCGTTGGATGCGCTGGCGCGAGGACGTAGCGGTTCGCGAGGGTTCTTATCGCGTATTGCGAGCGTCGGGAAGCGGTCACCGAAAGCGACGCGCGATGATGGTGATGATGATGACTTGCCTCATTCGCCCAAGAGTCCGGTGGGTGAGGCGACGCTGATGGACGCGTTGACGTGCGCGGGCGCGCCGCTGACGACGTCGATGTTGCGACTGTCTTCGGATCATCAAGCGAAGAGCGTCAAGCTCAACGCCGTGTTATCGACGCTTGTGAACGAGCATGAAGATATGAATAGTGAAGATTTTGCATCGGCGGTGCAAAAAATGGCAAAGGAGGTGATTAAGCGCGAGGAGCTGGCGGATGAAATGTACGCGCAGTTGATTCGAGCGACGCGTTCAACCGTGGGCGAACGGAGCCGTCGTAAGGCGTGGGAGCTGCTTCGTATCTTCGCTGCGCTGTTCGCACCGTCGAGGGACTTTATTGGGTTTATTTCCGAGTACATGAACGAGGTGGCGAGTCGGGGTGTGGTGGATGTGCAGCCATTGGCGCGCGCGGCGTTGCACACGATGAAGCGGACGAGCAAGAGCGCGATGCGTCGTCACGCACCCTCCGCAGAGGAAATCGTCGCGTTCGCCAAGAATGAAGAACTGCGAGTGGTGATATCGTTTTTGGATGGCACGTTCGAGGACTTGCCTTATGATATGACGACGACAGTGAAGGAGGCGGTGGAGGAACTTGCGAGTGTGATTAAATTACAAAATCACGCCTCGTTTTCTTTGTTCACCGTGCGCAAGTTCTTTGGAAAAATCACATCCAGCGGTAAAGATGGCTTGCTTTCGGAAGAACATCGTGACGTTGGCGATGGTGGATTCGTGAGCGACGCTCTGGGGGATATTCGAAAAATGAAAACTGACGCGACGCCGAGCAAAGCGAACGCGGTGACGACGGGCGTATTATTCAAAAAACGCATGTTCCGCGAATCTGACGAAACCATCGACGAACCTACGTTTGTGTTGCTTTCTTACGTTCAAGCAAAACATGATTTCATCATGGGTAATTATCCCCTCTCGCGTGACGATGCTGCATTATTAGCGGCGTTGCAAGTTCAAGCCGACGAAGGGCCGACGCTCGTTGAAGACGTGGCGACGCTGTCGATGACGCTTGGCAAGTACCTGCCACGCGTCATGTGCAACGCGCGTTCTCCCTCGGACTGGGCCGAGCACATTGCCCGTCAACACGTTCCTGTTAAAGGTTTGAGCTCGGATGAGGCTCGACTGGCGTTACTGCGCATGGTTCGCTCGTTGCCGTATGGAAATTCAACATTTTTCCCCGCGCGTCGCGTCGACGATCCGATTGGCTTACTTCCTGGTAAGTTGATTATCGGCATTAACAAACGCGGTGTGCACTTTTTCCGCGAGCAACCGATGGAATACTTGTATACAGCAGATTTGCGTGACATTATGCAATTTGGTTCGGCGCCGCATGCGATTTTCTTCAAAATGCGTGTCTCTGGCGCGTTGCACGTGTTTCAATTCGAGACGAAAGAAGGCGAATCGGTGTGCATGGCGTTGCAAACGCACATCAACGACGTGATGATGAAAAAATTAGCCGACCGTAATGCCGTAACGCCAGCCAAGGATGCGACGGCGATGGACGCATCGTCTCGAGGCGAGGCGGTGAATTCAACGTCTGACGCCGCGCTCGCCGCGGCATCCAACGAGGCATTCGCGAATCAAGCCAAAGCCGGCGACAGCGTGAGTACGCAACGTCAAATTCGCGATTTAACTCATAGACTTGAGCAAGCCAACGCAGAGCGCACGGCGTTGATGGCACAACTTGGAGACATAAATGAAGCGTTTCACGAAGCAAACGATCGACTCGAAGCCGAGCGCTCAGCCAAGATGGACATCGCGGCAATGATGAAGTCGCTCGAGCAACAGCTGAGAGATGAACGAAACGCTGCACCGGCGCGTGCAGATGCCGTCGCAGACAGACTCGGTGATTTGTCATCAATTCAAATCAAGGAACTTCAAGATGAGTTAGATATTGAAACTAAGCGCGCGAGAGACGGCGAGGCGCAGTTATTTGAACTGCAGCAAACTGTGGCGGTTTTGGAACAAAAGGCAAAGCGTACTGAAGCTACGAACGCGGATGAACTCGCACGCGTAAGCGCGGAAAAGCAAGCCGAAATAAGCGAGATGAAAGACTTGTACAACGCATCAGAGGCGACGGTGGGTGAGCTCAAGCGCGAAATTGACGCGTTGCGCTCGGCGCAAGATGAGCAAAAGGCGGCGCTCACCGAAGAAATGATGAAGGAACTCAATGATTTACGTGAATTGAAAGCTCACTTTGCCAGTCAAGAATCGACAACGCGCGAACTCATGGCGAGTCAAGCGGAAAAGATTAAAGAGCTCGAAGAAAAGTATTCTCAAGAAGTGCTGCTGCGACGGCGGTACTTCAACATGTTGGAAGATATGAAGGGTAAGATTCGTGTCTACGCCCGCACGCGTCCATTAACTGGCATTGAAAGCTCGCAAAATCAAAAAGCAGTGCTCGCGATGCCGGATGAGTTTACGTGCGCGCATCCATGGCGTGGAGAGAAGAAGGACAGGTCGTATCAGTTTGATGAATGTTTTCCGGCTACGTCTTCCCAAGAGCAAGTGTTCGAAGATACAAAGTATTTGGTGCAAAGTGCCATGGATGGATACAACGTGTGTATTTTCGCATATGGACAAACGGGGAGTGGAAAGACGTTTACGATTTACGGTGACGACGAAAATCCTGGGTTGACGCCGCGCGCGATGCGAGAAGTCATGCGCTGTATTCATCGCGATTCAGGAAAATGCTCGGTGAAGATGGAGTGCTACATGCTCGAGCTCTATCGCGACGAATTGATTGATCTACTTCGTCCACAAGGCGCGGGCGATGCACCGAAGCTTGACATCAAAAAAGACACGAAGGGTTGGGTCACAGTGCCGAACGCCACCGTCACAGAGGTGAGCAACGAGGATGACATATTGGATGTCATCCAAACAGGCTTAAAGGTTCGCAAAACTGCAGGCACTAAGATGAACGTCGAATCTAGTCGGTCGCACCTAATCTTTTCGCTCATCATCGAAACCACGGACTCGCAAACAGGTACGATTACAAAAGGCAAACTTTCGTTTGTCGATTTAGCTGGAAGTGAACGCGTGAAAAAGTCTGGCGCTGAGGGAGACACACTCAAAGAGGCGCAAGCTATTAACAAGTCACTTTCAGCGCTCGGCGATGTCATCTCTGCGCTTGCATCTGAGCAGCCACACATTCCGTATCGTAACCATAAGTTGACGATGTTACTCAGCGATTCGATTGGTGGAAATTGCAAGACGCTCATGTTTGTCAATGTGTCGCCGACGGATGGAAACATTGAGGAAACGCAGAACTCTCTCACGTACGCGACGCGTGTGCGCACTATCAAAAACGACAATGGCAAGAATGTCATCACGAAAGAAGTTCAAGTGCTTCGTCAGCAGCTCGCGCACTGGAAGCAAAAAGCTGGTCAAGCGCAGGAACAAGACACCGTCGAAATTTGCGATGAGATACAAGTCGAAGACTTTAAGAACAAAATTGCGCTGTAATTTTAAAACGTTGTTACTCTTACATCGCTCTGCTCTTCTAATGCGTTAAAACTCTAGTGTTGTAGCTGCGACAGTTTGCGCACGCGTGATAAACAAAGTGAAACTTGGCTTCAGATTCTTTGCAGCAATCGTTGCAGAGAACTTTTTGCGTTTTCCCCTCAATTGACGTCGGCATACTATGTTCGCTTTCGTCTTCTAAAATTGCGTCAATCATTCTAAAATACACCGAAAAGTCGCCCAATGATTTGCGACAGAGTGGACACGTGTAGTAATGGCGCGTGTACGTCGTAAAGCACGTGGCGTGCATGAGATGACCACATGGTAACTCTTTCACCGGCGTTTCAGACTCAGCCAAAAATTCCTTGCACACCGGACATTCAGTGTCCATCCCTCGTTCCGAGCATTCATGTTTACCATGTTGTAAGCTGACACACGCGTTGCATTTCATACAGTGAAAGAAGTCTACACCGAGGCCTTTACCTCTTCGGCAGACGTTACAAAATGGGCAATGATAAATCGCCGCGGAAGAATCATCAAATAGGTTGCACACGTTGCAGTGGTACCTCGCCATAGACGACTTACAATTTAAACACTCCGCGGCGACAGGTTGTCGCACCTTGCACTCCGTGCATACCATTTGCTTGACGGTGTATCTATTCACGGTGTGGTCGCTGACATCGTCGTGGCAAAATCGACACGTAAACGCTTGGTCGCAGCACGGTGCGACGAGTTTACACTTGCGTTTGTAATGCTTGCAACCGCCAGTTGGTCCGTCATCAATGGGTTGACACACTGGTTCTTTGACTTCGGATCCCCCGGTCGCGCTTAGTCCGCTCTTCTTTTCTTGTTGAGCTTGTAACTGGTTACCGACGATCCAACGGGACGCGAGAAGATTTTGAATCAAATACGCCTTGCGCTCGGGAGCCAAAGTGTCATCGCGATTCACCGCACGCACGGCGTCTTCAAGTTGAATTTGATTCATCCTGAAAATATCTTCCCAGCCAGGCTTGAATGTATCCGTGTCAACGGTCCCGGCACGTAAGCGCAAATAATCTTGCACGTGCCCGATGCCTTCGTGCGCCGCGGGAGGTTGCTCCGCTGCTTCCACTTCCACGGCTTCTTCTTCGCCAGGTTCGCTCTTCACCCAGTCGTCGCCAACTTCGATGTTGTCCGTCTTACCTTCGTACCACGTGTTTAGCCATTGCGCGAAACGCGTGTTCTGAGTCGCGTGTCGCATGGAAGAAATCATGCCTTCGCGTTCGTTGTCGTTCAAAGCGTTGCGCACCCAACTCAACATTGAGCGAAGAACTTCAGCCCCCGTGCGCCCGATAATTTGGCCAACAATTTTCTCTTGTTCTTCAAAGCTAAAGTGCTTCTCGAAGAGTGGCCAAAGCTCGGATTCTTCTTTGGCGACGTGTGTTTCAAGCGACACGCGCATCGCCACACACGCCTGCTGCAACGACTCCACCAAACCTTCACGAAATCCCTTGGCTTTGCCATCACCCGCAAACGACGCACGCATTTCGCCAATCAAAGTCACGATGTCGTGCATGAGCTCAGCTTCTTGCTTGTGATCAAGCGTGTAAGAATGACTGACGTTGTGCAACGCGCTCTTAGCTTCCAGCGCGGGAAACACAATGTCATCTTCAGACATCGAGTGCGCCTCGTACACCCCGCGCAAGAACACAAAACGCCCATCAATCATGCGCACCAAGCGTTCGTCGTCGTCGTTTGTGCCCTCGGTGGAGATGGCTAAGATGTCGTTCTCCAAGCGTCGCAGCTCGTGACGCAAGGCGTTGTGAAACTGAAAAATATGGTCAATAGGAAGCACTTTTTGCTTGCTCGTCGTTGACGCGACGTCAGCCTGTCTTCGGCGCTTACGCGCGGGCTCTTCAGACTCGCCATTGGCATCGTCACCTGCACGTCCGCTCGTCGTCGTCGGCTCCTCTGCGTCGTCGTCGCTCGCGCCGTCAAAGAGCGCGCATAAAATCGGCGTCGCCTTTGCTTCCGCTCTCCCATCGCTCGACAACGCCCGACGCAAGCCAGCGGCCGCAGCACACGTCACGTTCGCTCGCATCTCACGCTCGAGCGCATCAATCTCATCCCCTCGAGCCTCGTCCGCGGCGAAAGTCAACATATCCCGAACGTCTGTCGTCGGCAACTTTGCGATAAACCGCCACACCAACTCCGCCTGTTCTTCGCGCTTAAATTTCGCCTCAAACATCGGTAACACGTGTTCACTCTCCTTGGCTAAATGTGCCTTTAACGTTGTGCGCGTCGCGTGCACGATGCGTGCCGCTTTCGCCCCGAGCTCCGCCCGTTCCTCCCTCGTCGTCGCTCGCGCCAACGCCTCCACGCACTGCGTCACCTCCTCAAACAACCATTCTTCCGCCTCGTGCTCAAACTCATACGCGCTCGCGACGTTATCAATTCTACTCGCCAACGTCGGAAGCAGTACGTCGTCTTCCGCGACCGTGTGCTTGCGATAGCGCGCGTCAAACGTCGCCCACGCGCGCGCCGCCTCTTGCGCGGCTCCTTTCGCTGCCTCCGCCTCCGCCTCCGTCGCCTTGGCCGCGCGCGCGCACGTCTGTGCGAGATCATCTAACGCGTGTTCGAACGCGCGCCGGAATACGGTGTGAAACAGCGACGCCGCGCCCGCGTGCGCCATGATGAATCAATTCGCGCAACCTCGAGCGACGCAATCAAATTCACAGATCCAGTCGTTTCGTCGCGCGTCGCGTCCCGATTCGCGCCTCGCCGCGCGCGCCGCGCACGTCAATCGCACGCACCGAACGAACGCCGCCGCGGACGCGCGAGATGTGCGTCGCGTCGCGTCGCCTCGGCGCGCGATTGAATGACGTTGTGCCACACTCGCTGACGCGTGCCTTCGTCTCGTCGCGGCTCATCTGCGCCCGGCGCCGTCATCGCCGCGTTCGCGCACGGAACATCGCCGGGTGCGTAGCGCAGGCATGCTCGCGCGTTCGATGGCGCTCGACGGCGCGTGCGCGAGGCGCGTGGGTGTGGATAAGTGGTGCGAAAAAGTGCACCAACCACAGCATCACGTTGGGCACGTCGCGCGCGCGCGGACGCGCGTTCGCGCATCGCCGCGGCCGAGCGCGGACGAACGCACATCGGCGACGATGGCGTCCATGTCTCGCGCGCGCGAACGCGAGGCGGTTGCGGCGCTGGGGAAGGAGCCCGTGGGCGGAGCCGCGCTCGGCGGAGCCAAAGCGCTCGCGTGGTTGAAGGATGCGTGCGCGCGCGCCGCCGATCGCGTCGTGCTCGAAGCGTTAAAGGGTGAAGGAGCGTTTGCTTTTGATGCGTTCGATGTCACGCGCG
>Ga0222714_10005862_pt1 | contig 11558 bp, 11 predicted proteins | sample C33_3DmetaG_FD_165048 | JGI IMG/M metagenome (GOLD analysis project Ga0222714, IMG submission 165048) | Estuarine water microbial communities from San Francisco Bay, California, United States - C33_3D | ecosystem: Environmental > Aquatic > Marine > Unclassified | place: USA: California... | reverse complement strand
AAGATGCTGTTGTCGTCATGATTGACGCTTCCATGTACCAACAGACCAATTTACCAATTCATCGAAGGGGGATCGCATTCCGAGCGTGCGCCAGTTCGCCGGAGGTCTTGCCGAACTGCACCACTTTGCACTTCGCGCTGCTGTCAGGCGCTTCCCGTCAGGCAAGGCCGACTACCAGCTTCTAGCAGACCACATGGCCCTATGGAGGCTTTCTGGGCCTGGCTTATTAGAGCTATCGGTCGAAGCTTTGCGCATCAGAATGACCGAGACTCTCTCTGCGCTAGAGGATCAGGCCCCGGTTGAATTCGAGCGATATGCCAACTAGGTACTCTAGATTAACTTCAAAGTTTGTCGTACTTATCAGCCCTTCCCTTTGCTTTATCGACTGGATACTTTATAGCGTTCTTGGCCAGCTTTTCGCGAACGGCGGAAGGAATATCGATATTGGCTTCGTGCGCAAGGAGGAGAGCGTAGACGACTACGTCGGCAAGCTCCTCGCGAATCTTGGAAGGATCGGCGGACTTGGCGTCCTTCCAGAGGAAGCATTCGAGCAGCTCGCTGGCCTCGATTGATAGTCCAGCGGCAAGGTCCTTGGCATTATGGAACTGTGCCCAGTCCCTGGCATCACGGAAGGCAAGAGCCTCATTTTGGAGAGAGATAATATCGGACATAGATTTCTTAAATAGTTTGCTGTTTGTACTGGTGATAAGAGTATTTCGGCATGCTGCTTTATCAAGGAACATCCAAGGAGTTCGTGAGTGAGACGACTAAGAATGCCATCGTCGATCGTCTGGAGGCATCATTCAAGCGGCAGATGGGATACGGTCCATCTGAGCCCGAGCGTCGGTCATGGCAAAATTCTCTTCGAGCCATGGCTCTTGTCGTCAGTGCGTCGGGACTTCAGAATCACGGCGTAGGTATCGAATATCAGCTTCCAGGTTCGTCAAAACGTCTTGATTTCATGATCACCGGACTATCCGTAGATAAGAAGAAGGAAGCGGTAATCGTGGAGTTGAAGCAGTGGGAGAAGACGGAACCCGGCGATGGTGATAAAGTCGTTACATTTGTCGGTCAACGCGAACGCGACGTTCTGCACCCGTCCGTACAGGTGGGCAACTACCGGCAGTACCTGTCAGATCAGCTTGTCGCACTTCATGAGGGGGAGACTTCAATCCGTCTGAGCGCCTGCTCGTACTTGCACAACTACTCCTTAGAAAAAGAAGACCCACTGTTCGAGGAGAAGTTCAGGGCGGTCGTCGCAAAGAATCCCGTCTTCAGTAAAGACGACGTCGATAAGTTGGTCGATTACCTAAACGGCTTGATTCCTGTGGGTGATGAAGGAGCGGTTGTCGATGAAGTCGTCCGTAGTAAGGCAAGGCCAAGCAAGAAACTGCTCGATGAAATTCACCGAGTCGTCAAAGAGGATTCTCGATACGTCCTGCTAGACGAGCAAATCATCGCCTATAACCGAATTGTTGCCGAGGTGAAACGATCAGCCGCGACGGGTGAGAAGGCTGCAGTTATTATCCGAGGCGGCCCAGGAACCGGCAAGTCCGTCATCGCCCTCAACGTCATGGGCGAACTTTCTAAGCTAGGGCACAACACTCACTATGTGACAGGCTCCAAGGCGTTCACTGAAACGATTCGAAAGATTCTCGGCACACGTGGCGCCCAGCAGGTAAAGTTCTTCAATAGCTACATGGCTACCGATGCCGGGTCTATCGATGTAATGGTGTGTGATGAGGCCCATCGCATCCGTAAGACCAGCAATAACATGTACACTAAGAAGGACAAGCGATCGAACAAGAGTCAGCTTGAGGAGCTCTTTGACGCGTCCAAGGTTGCGGTCTTCTTCATCGATGACCGGCAAATTGTGAGACCAGACGAGATTGGGTCGTCCAAACTGATTGCTGAATTTGCCAAGACGAACGGAATCAGACTCTACGAATGTGATCTGACGGCTCAGTTCAGATGCAACGGATCTGACGCCTTCATCAACTGGGTGAATCATACCCTTGCGATTGAAGTGACCGCCAACCCCTTCTGGGAGGCCTCGAACCCCTACGAGTTCAAGATTTTCAACAGCCCAGAGGAACTCGAAAAGGCAATCCATACAAAGGTCGCTGAGAATGCTACGGCTCGTATGTCGGCTGGCTTCTGCTGGAAATGGTCTGATCCAGACTCGTCTGGAAACCTGCTCGATGATGTCGTGATAGGGGATTGGAAGCGTCCCTGGGATGCTAAGCCCGGTGCAGGACGTCTTGCCAAGGGAATCCCTCCGGCAGCCCTATGGGCATACGATCCAAACGGCATTGGCCAGGTAGGGTGTGTTTACACAGCACAAGGGTTTGAGTTCGATTACATTGGCGTGATCATCGGAAAAGATTTGGTCTATCGCTCCGATCGGGGTTGGGTAGGAGTCAAAGAAGAGTCCTGCGACACGATGGTAAAGCGCTCCAAGGACAAGTTTGTTGATCTCGTCAAAAACACCTACCGTGTCCTCCTTACCCGTGGCATGAAGGGCTGCTACGTCTACTTCATGGACGAAGAAACCCGAAAGTTCTTCGAATCAAGAATCACGAAGTAAATTATTTTTAGTAGCATTTATTTATGAAATCATATTTCGCTATTATTGCATCAGCTATCGCAGCCCTATCTGGCTGTGGCGAATCAGCCGATGCTAGATATGACGCAGGTTACAGCGACGGTTATGCGGAAGGCTATAACACAACGCTCAGAATCCGTGCGACCATGGTCCGCGGCGATTGGAATGATAAAGAATATAGCAGAGGTTATGGCGATGGTCGGAGCCAAGGCGTAAGTGATGCTTTGGCTAAGAAAGATCGGTGAGCACTATCCTGATTAATTAGCTTGGCTATTCTATGCCACGTTATGACAACGCGGCCTCTGGCGGGCGGGACGTGTATGGGTAGAGTGGTCTGACCATGAGCTACGACCGACGCGACTTCCTCAAGACTCTCACCCTGGGCGGCATCGCCCTCTTCACGCCCGACTGGTTCAAGCTGGTCAATGAGACCAAGGCCGCTTCCGGCGGCAAGGTCCTCCCGGCCTTGCCCGGAGAAAAGGTCAGCCCTAAGGGCGACCAGCTACGTGCCTTCTGGAACGATTCGGAAGGCTACTTCGAACTATGCCTCAACGGCACGATCTACGACGAGGTGCCCGACCTCGACGACGATGACGAAGACGGGTTCGACTCAAGCGAGTTCGAGCAGGACGAGGAAGAGTCCGATGAGGAATTCGAGGAGCGCATCGAAGCGGCCCGCGAAGAATGGGAGAGCGAAAACGAGTCCAACCGGGAAAGACGCCAAGAAGAGCACGAGTTCGACTGGTACCGCCAAAGCTGCCCGGGCGCCCAGGCGGTCCCTTATCTGCAGGGTCTGTTCCGTGAGCTCGACGAGAAGAAAGACGCGGTCGATGCCGGCGACTACGCCGACGTCGGCAGCATCGATTTCTACGACGGCGCCTGTCCCGGCAACGACACCTACGTGGCCGCCACCGCGCCGGACTACGCCACCCTCGCCGCGCTCCAGCGCGTGCTCGTCGCCGTCGGATGGAACTGCCGCGTCGTGATCGTGGAGCCGAATCCGGAGGATGAGGTGAAGGCGTAGCTTTGCGGCCATGCGGCTGACCGAGGGCGGTCAGCCCTACCGGCGTGGCGCAGCCGCGAAGGTGAAAGGAGGCATGGGAGCCTGCGGAATGCTATGACAAGGCGGGGGCTTGTTCCCTCAGGCCGGACAGGCAGGATGGGGGCATGCCCAAAGGCAAGACCCCTCAGCGCATCGTCTACGCAGCGGTGCTGAAGAAGCTTAGCGCGTTCACGGAAGGTGAACGTAAGCGCGTGCTGGTCAAAAACCGCGGCGTGGGCGAAAACTCGCGGCCGGTGATCTATGTGGGAGAGACCGGGCTCACGGCCGAGGAGCGATACCAGAAGCACCTGGATGGCATCAAGTCGCCCCGCGGCTGGATCAGGAAGTACGGCGTGCGCCTGCTGAAATTATCCAGCGGGCTCACCGACCTGCCGGGCGTGTCCAGGGAGACCAAGCTCGCAATCTACCGTCTGGCGCGGCCGCTTCGCACGGATTCGAAAGTGCGTGAGGCGGAAGTCGCCAGGCTGCTGCGGGAGGCGGGGTATTACGTGGTGTCGGCGTGAGCGGAGCGCGGCGTGGCGAAGCCACGAGGGGCAGGGGACAGGGGTGGATCAGGAGGTCTGGTAATCGACGACTAGGGCCTTGTCCAAGAGGCCGCCCAGCATGGCGACGAACTGCTGATGGGCGGGCTCGTGCAGATAGCGTTTCTCGAGATCGTCCTTCGACGCAAAGGTGAGGGTGAAGATGTGCGTGAAGCCCTGGTTCAGGTTCTCGGGGCTGACGTTCGTCCCCATTTCAAAGGCCCGGATGGAAGGCAGTTTGGACGGCAAGGCCGCGAAGGCCTCGACCACGCCGCGGACTTTGTCCGGCGGGGCGTCGTCCTTGAACTTGAAGATGACGATGTGACGGTAGGGACCCATGGTCCCAGCGAGTGCAGGCGATGGCGTCCGTCAAGCGTCCGCCCCGCCGCCGGCTTGGGATTGCGGCCGGCGGGCGCGCCTCCATCGTCTACGACATGACCACCCGTCTCCTGGGCCTCCTGCTTCTGGTGGTGTCTTCGTCCTCTTGGGCGTTGGAGCGGACCGAGGTCTTCCCGTTCGGCATGGACGGCGTGAAGGTCTACCGCATCCCCGGACTGCTCGTGACACCGAAGGGGACGCTCCTCGCCTATTGCGAGGCCCGTCGTGACGGCAAGTCAGACTGGGGTGAGATCGAGGTGCGGATGCGCCGCTCGACCGACGGCGGCGCGACTTGGTCGCCTTCCACGCAGCTTGCGCACCTCGGGCCGCGGATCGAGGGCAATCCGCGCAAGAAGACCGGCGGCGAGCATGAGCAGACCGTGAATAATCCCGTCATGGTCGCTGATCGCGAGACCGGCGCCATCACCTTGCTCTATTGCGTCAACTACGCCCGGGCCTTCCTGCGCCGTTCGACCGACGACGGCGTCACGTGGTCGACTCCGACGGAGGTCACCGCGGTCTTCGAGCCGTTCCGGAAATACCGCGACTGGAAAGTAATCGCGACCGGTCCCGGTCATGGCATCCAGCTTCGCTCCGGCCGGATGGTCGCGCCCGTGTGGCTCGCCTACGGCAAGGTCGGCGACCACGGCCCGGCCTTCTCCGGGACGATCTACAGCGACGACCGCGGGGCGACCTGGAAGGCCGGCGACGTCGTCATGCCGAATCAGCCCGACCTCGGCAGCCCGAACGAGTCCATGGTCGCGGAACTCTCCGACGGCAGGGTCATGTTCGTCACGCGTACGACCGCCAAGCCCAACCGCAAGCTCGTGGCCTATTCCGCCGATGGCGCGAGCGGCTGGACGGCGCCCGCCTTTCATCCCGATCTCTGGGAGCCCGTGTGCATGGCCAGCCTCACGGCCCTGATCAGCCCTTCGCCGGCCTTGCTCTTCTCGGCGCCGCGGCGCGTCGCCGTCGACAAGGACGGCCGAGAGGTGCCGGCGGGGAAGGGCAAGCGCGAGAATCTCTCCGTCATGCTCAGCACGGACGACGGCCGCACCTGGCCGGTACTCCGCACCCTTGAGGCCGGTCCGTCAGCGTACTCCGACCTTGGCGCGCACGGAGAAAAAATCTTCTGCCTCTACGAAGGCGGAGCCGGGATATGGATCGCGCGCTTCGACCTCGACTGGATCAGGGGCAAGTGAGGCGCCCGAGGCGATCCGCCTCGAATGCGGTTGTGGGCGGACGCAGGGCCGCCTAGGTTCGCCGCGTGAGAACGTCCCGCCCCCTGTTCCGCGCCCTCGTGGCGGCCTCCGCCGTCATGCTGTTCACGAGCGTGACCATCGCGATGGCCGACGCGCGGTTTCTGCCCGCCGAGCTCGCCCAGTGGAACGCCGCGCACATCGCTTCGATGGACAAGACCATCGTGCTTGCGAAGGTGCTGCTCACCCTGGTCGGGATGGTCGCGAGCCTGGCCGGCCTGATCGGGCTCTTTCTTTACCGGCGTTGGGCCGCTTGGGTCTCCCTGGGGGTCCTGCTGCTCTTCACCTGCCTCAAGCTCGACGAGCCGTCCGTGATGTCGGGCCCCTTGGCGTTCTCGGCCGCCCTCCATGCCGCCCTCCAAGGGGCTGTCCTGGCCCTGGCCTTCCTCACCGACGTCCTGGATCCGAAAGACTGAGGATTCATTCGAGGTCCCTGTGGCTTAGGCGGGGTAGCGCCAGGAACAGACGGAGCCTCTTTGGACGCATGCCTTGAGAAATCCCTCGTCCTGTCGGGGTTTCAGCCCGTCGGACGTGGGCGGGCTTGCCAGACTTCAGCGAAGCCCGAACATAGGTGCATGCCGCTCGCCCTGCGAGTCACGCGTCCCCTCGCCTTGCTGCTCTTGGCGGGAGCGGTCTCGTTGCGGGCGGATGAAGCCGTGCGAGCGGCCGTGACCAAGGCGCTGCCGTTCGTCGAGTCACGCGGCAAGGCTTGGATCGAGAAACGCGGCTGCGTCAGCTGCCATCAGGTGCCCTCGATGCTCCGCAGCCTCGGAGCCGCCGGCGCCAGAGGATTCACCGTCCCCCGTCCGTATCTCGAGACCACCCTCGAGTGGTCGACGCACTGGGAGCGGTGGACCAACCAGGGCGCGGATGCGGGACGATCCACGGCCGAATCCTCCAATGTCGACACCATGACCGCGCTGCTTCTCGCAGGAACCGGCACGACCGACGCCGACTGGGCCCGCGGCTTCCGCAGGACGCTGCTTGGCCTGCAGCAGCCGGACGGCTCCTGGAAGCCCGGCGGACAGCTTCCCCTCCAGAACCGGCCTGTGCGTGAGCAGAAGGAGGTCACCACCCTCTGGGCAGTCTTGGCCCTGCGGACCGACCCGTCCGCTTCGGAGGCGGTCGGACGGGCCCGGAAGTTCCTCGAGGGCGCCTCGCCCGCCGTCACGGTGGAGAGACTCGCCTTGGAGCTCGTGCTCGCGTGTGAGGACGGACGCCCTCGCGAAGCGGAGGTCGCACGTCTGGTGGCCGTGCAGTCCGCGGCCGGAGGATGGCCCTGGAAGCTCGGTGCGAAGCCCGACGCCTACGGTACTGGACTCGCTCTGGAAGCGCTCGCCCGCGCGGGCCTGGCCGTGGATCATCCCGCGGTCGCCAAGGGCAGGACTTTCCTGCTCTCGAGTCAGAACGCCGACGGCAGCTGGTCCGTGCCTGGCACGCGCACCAAGGACGCGGGCAAGGTCAAGCCCACCGCCACCGAATGGGGCACGGCCTGGGCGGTCATCGGGCTGGTCGCGTTCATGCCGGAGACGAAGCGCTGAACGTGCCTTGCCTCCGAAGCCCGCGGCGTGAACCTTGACGCATGCGCCTCGGGATCATCCTCGCCTGCCTGTGCCTGGTCCGTCTTCCGGCGGCTGACCTCGTGATCTACGGGGCGACTCCGGCCGGCGTCGCCGCCGCCGTCGCCGCCGCGAGGGAAGGGTTGACCGTCGAGATCGTCGAGCCGACCCCGTGGATCGGGGGCATGGTCGCAGGAGGTCTCTCTCGCACCGACGTCGGCCGGGCCGACGCCGTCGGCGGTTTCGCCCGCGAGTTCTTCGCCCGTGCCGCGGCCATCAGGCCCGGGGCGCAGATGTGGTACGCCGAGCCCTCCGCGAACATGCAGGCCTTCCGTGCGTTTCTGACGGAGGCGAAGGCGGAGCTCCGGGTCGACCGTCGCGTGGTCTCCGTCCGCCGCGACGGAAGGCGCATCCTCTCCTTCACCGACTCCGCGGGGGAGGAGCATCGCGGCGTCTTCTTCGTGGACGCCAGCTACGAGGGCGACCTCATGGCCATGGCGGGCGTCACGCACGTCACCGGGCGCGAGGGCAGGGCCGAGTTCGATGAGCTGCTGGCCGGCTATCATCCGATGCCGATCCGGCCGCGTTCCGTGGAGACGATGTCCTCCGAATGCCCGAGCCTGGGAGGCAAAGGCCCCTCCTACGTGCATGGAACGCCTGCGGCAATCTCCGGCCTCGATGCGCGCGGCGAGGCCATCGCCGGTGTCCTGCGCGATCCCGGACTGAAGCCCGGCGACCCTGACGACGCCACCCAGTCCTACAACTACCGGATCGTCGTCACCCGCGCGGCCGACCGCGTGCCTTTCCCCCGGCCCGAGGACTACGATCCTGCGCGCTACGAGCTCCTCCTCAGGCTCATCGACGCTTTCCCCGAGATCCCGTTCGGCCGCCTCTTCCACCTTGGCGAGATCGCCGGCGGCAAGTACGACCTCAACGCCCAGGGACTTTTCTCGACCGACCTTCCCGGCGCCTCCTTCGCCTATCCCGCGGGCTCGCACGAGGTCCGTGAGCGTATCCGTCGCGACCACCGTTCCTTCGCGCAAGGCCTGCTCTGGTTCCTCTCGCATGACGAGCGCGTGCCCGCCCGGCTGCGGCAGCAGACCGCGGCCTGGGGACTCTGCCGGGACGAGTTCGTGGACAACGGCCACTGGCCCTACGCCCTCTACGTCCGCGAGGGCAGACGGATGCGCGGCGCATACGTCCTGCGTCAGGCCGACCTGCAGAACGACGTCCTCAAACCGGACGGCGTCGGCATGGGCTCCTTCGTGATCGACTGCCACATCGTGCGTCGGATCCTCGCGCCCGACGGCACCGTCCGTGATGAGGGCAGTTTCCAGGACGCCCCCGTCGTGCCCTACCAGATCCCCTACCGGTGCATCGTCCCCCGGCGTGAAGAATGCCCGAATCTCCTCGTGCCGGTCTGCCTCTCGGGGACGCATATCGCCGTCTGCTCCCTGCGGATGGAGCCCGTCTACATGGCGATGGGGCAGGCGTCGGGCATCGCCGCCGCCCTGGCAAGACGGGCCGGCTGCCAAGTCCAGGAGGTCGATGTCGACGAGCTCCGCCGCCGTCTCAGGTCGGCCGGGGCGGTGCTTGAGTTGGCCGGAGTCGGGACTTGGACCCGTTCGTCCTCGCTGCCCGGCGTCGTGCAGGACGACACCGCCGCAGAGAAGTCAGGACACTGGACCTCGACCGCCTACGGAAACCCCGTCGACGGCACGAGCATCCATGACGGCGCCTCGGACAAGGGCGCGCTGTCCGTGACCTTCACCCTCAAGGCAGCGACCTCGGGTCCTCATCGCATCCGCCTCGCGTACGTCCCTGCGCCGAACCGTTCCCCGTCGGCGCCCGTGAGGGTGGTCGGGCCCGGTCTGGATCTGACCCGCCGGGTGGACCAGCGCAAGGCGCCTGCGGACGGGTTCCTCGATCTGACGACGGCAGAACTCCGGGCCGGGGACGTCGTGAAAGTGACCGTGTCGAACACGGGTACGACCGGCTTCGTGGGGGCGGATGCCGCGCAGCTGCTGCCCAAGACGCCCTGATTCCGTCCGTCGGCCCCTGGCCGTACGAGATTTACGTGGTCAGGCGGTCCGGGCTGGATAGAACTGCCGCATGAGAAAGCCCCATGCCCTGGCCGTCGTCTTGGCGGCCCTTGCCGTATCGCTGTCCGCCAAACCCCTGCAGGTCTACATCCTCGTCGGCCAGTCCAACATGGAGGGCCATGCCAAGGTCGAGACGATCGATTACATAGGTGAGGATCCCGCGACCGCGCCCCTGCTCAAGCGCATGCTCGGACCGGACGGCAAGCCCGCTGCGGCGAAGAACGTCTGGATCTCCTACTCCACCGGCATCGGCGAAAAGAACGGGGAGGGCTTCGGCCGGTTGACGACCGGTTACGGCTCGCGCCGCGATCCCGCCGCCGACGGCGGGAAGATCGGACCCGAGTACACCTTCGGGCTGGCCATGGACCGGACCGCGGAGGGGCCTGTGCTCCTCATCAAGGCGGCCTGGGGCGGAAAGTCGCTCAACTACGACTTCCGTCCTCCGAGCGCAGGGCCCTATCCCCGTTCAGCCAAGGACCAGGAGAAGAACACCCACACCGTCGAGGCCACGGGTCATTACTACAGGCTCATGCTCGAACATGTCCGCAAGGTGCTCGCCGACCCCGGAAGGGTCTGCCCCGCCTACGACCCCAAGCAGGGCCATGAGCTCGCGGGCTTCGTGTGGTTCCAGGGCTTCAACGACATGGTGGACGGCAACTTCTACCCCAAGCAGCCGAAGGGCGAGGCCGGCCGGCGCTTCGTCGCCTATTCGGACCTCCTCGCCCATTTCATCCGCGACGTCCGCAAGGATCTCGGCGCGCCCAAGCTGCCCTTCGTCATCGGCGTCATGGGCGTCGGCGGCAAAGATCCCGGCAGCGAGGACAATCTGGCCTTCCGCGAGGCCATGGCCGCACCCGCCGCCCTGCCCGAGTTCAAGGGCAACGTCGCGGCGGTCAGGACTGCGCCCTTCTGGGACGAAAAGATCGGCGCGATCCAGGACAAGCGGGAGAAGGTCCGTCAAATGGCCTACGAGCTCAAGAACAAGGGCCGTCGGTCCCCCAATGCCGACGGCAAGATGACTCCCGAGCAGCAGAAGCAGTACCTCAAGGACTATGAGTCGAAGCTGATCACCCCCGAGGAGGCCGGCATGGTGAGCCGGGGCGCCTCGAACGGTGGCTACCATTATCTCGGGAGCGCGAAGACCTTCGCCCAGATCGGCGAGGCCTTCGCCGACGCCGTGACGCGCCTCCGCAACGAAGGCCGCTGAAGCCTTTCCCCGGCCTTTCTTCGCCATGAGACTCAACCTCCTCCTGCTGGTCCTTCTCCCCGCCCTGTCCGGCGCCGTGGAGGCGTTGGAAAAGACCTGGGGCGACCCCTCCGCCTCAGGATACGGCTACTTGCTCTATATGCCCGTGCACGCCGCCAAGCCCGGCGCCAAGCTCCCGCTGGTGGTGTTCCTCCACGGCGCGGGGGAGCGCGGCTCGGACGTCAAAGCGCTTCACAAGAACAACCTGCCCAAGCGTCTCGACGCGATGTCCGACCTCCCTTACGTGGTCGTCGCCCCGCAGTGCCCCGCCGGTCAGCGCTGGAGCGACGTCAAGCGGCTCAACGCGTTCCTCGACCACCTTCTCAAGGGCCTGCCGGTCGATCCGGATCGTGTCACCCTCACCGGGCTCAGCCTGGGGGGCATGGGTACCTGGACCTGGGGTGCCGCCAACCCGGAACGTTTCGCCGCGCTGGCCCCGGTCTGCGGACTGGCCGACAAGGAGGCGCTCAAATCCCTCAAGGGCATGCCCGTCTGGGCCTTCCACGGCGACAAGGACAAGGCCGTGCCCTTCGCCGCGGGCAAGGCCGCCGCTGACGCGGCCCGCGCGGCCGGAGCCGACGTCAAGTTCACGACCTATCCCGGCGTCGGCCATGACTCCTGGGTCAAGGCCTACGCGGAGCCCGACTTCGATTCATGGGTGCTCTCCCACCGCCGCGCGGCGCGGTGAGCCTCAGAAGCTGAGCGAGGTAGCCACGCCCGCGACGTGGTAGTCGCGCCACTGGTCGTGTCCGAGCGCGTGCCGCCACATGTAGTAGAGGCGCACCTCTGTCGAGGCCGAGGCCCTGAGTGTGACCCCGAAGGGCG
>Ga0222714_10005861_pt1 | contig 11562 bp, 8 predicted proteins | sample C33_3DmetaG_FD_165048 | JGI IMG/M metagenome (GOLD analysis project Ga0222714, IMG submission 165048) | Estuarine water microbial communities from San Francisco Bay, California, United States - C33_3D | ecosystem: Environmental > Aquatic > Marine > Unclassified | place: USA: California... | reverse complement strand
TCTCGACCCCTACATCAAGGGCCTGAACTCGATGCCGCGGGTGATCCTGGCGCCGATCTTTTCGGTCTGGTTCGGTCTTGGTGTGTGGTCCAAGGTGGCGCTTGGCGTCACGCTGGTGTTCTTCATCGTGTTCTTCAATGTGTACCAGGGAGTGCGCGAGGTCAGCCCCAACGTGCTGGCCAGTGCCCGGATGCTGGGCGCCTCGCAGCGCCAGCTGCTGCGCCATGTCTACCTGCCGAGCGCCACCAGTTGGGTGTTTTCCAGCCTGCATACATCGGTCGGGCTGGCCTTTGTCGGCGCGGTGGTCGGCGAGTACCTCGGGTCGGCGCGCGGCGTCGGCTACCTGATCCTGCAGGCCGAGGGCCTGTTCGACATCAATACGGTGTTTGCCGGCATCGTCGTCCTGACCGCCTTTGCGCTGGCGCTGGACGGGCTTGTCGGAGTGGTCGAGAAGCGACTGATGAAGTGGCAGCCCAGAACCGGGGAAACCGAGAAGGTCTGATCAGTTCGCGCGCCGGCTTGCGTGGTAAAATCGAAAAAATCCATCGCTTCCGGCCTGCCTGGCGCCCGACACCCCCTGACTGCCACCGACTGACGCCTCTGCGTCCTGGTCGTGAGGCCGGTCGCACCCGGGCCAGACCGGGCGACCTCGTCACAGGAGTGTTCCTTGCTGCCCCAATTGCCCCCCGCAGTGCTAGCGCTGGCCGACGGGACGATCTTTCGCGGCCATTCGATCGGTGCGCCGACCCGCGCAGACGGTGAGGTGGTGTTCAACACCGCGATCACCGGCTACCAGGAAATCCTCACCGATCCCAGCTATAGCCGGCAGATCGTCACGCTGACCTATCCCCACATCGGCAACTACGGCATCAACGCGGAAGACGTCGAAGCCTCGAAGATCCATGCGGCCGGGCTGGTGATCCGCGACCTGCCGTTGCAGGCGTCCAATTGGCGCAGCACCGAAACCCTGTCCGATTACCTGCGTCGCGAGGGCATCCCGGGCATCGCCGGGATCGACACCCGCCGGCTGACCCGTGTGCTGCGCGAGAAGGGTGCACAGGCCGGTTGCCTGGTGGCCGCGTCGCAGCCGGGCGAGATCATCGACGAGCAGGCTGCGATCAAGGCTGCGCAGGGTTTTCCCGGGCTGGCCGGCATGGACCTCGCCAAGGTGGTCAGCACCGCCAAGCCCTACGAGTGGCGCGAGACCACCTGGAAGCTCGGCGAAGGCTACGGGCTGCAGTCCGAGTCCCGGTTCCGGGTCGTCGCCTTCGACTTTGGGGTCAAGCGCAACATTCTGCGACTGCTGGCCGATCGAGGATGCGAGATCACTGTGCTGCCGGCACAGTCCAGTGCCGCTGAGGCACTCGCGCTGAATCCTGACGGCATCTTCCTGTCCAACGGCCCTGGCGATCCGGAGCCTTGCGATTACGCGATCGCAGCGGCCCGCGAACTCATCGAGCGCGGCATTCCCACCTTTGGTATCTGCCTGGGGCATCAGATCATGGGTCTTGCCTCCGGTGCGCGCACGATGAAGATGAAGTTCGGCCACCACGGCGCCAACCATCCGGTCAAGGACCTTGAGACCGGACATGTGCTGATCACCAGCCAAAACCATGGCTTTGCGGTCGACGCGGATTCGCTGCCAGCCAACCTGAAGGTGACGCATGTGTCGCTGTTCGACGGGTCCATTCAGGGCCTGGCGAGAACCGACCGGCCGGCCTTTTGCTTCCAGGGCCATCCGGAAGCCAGTCCTGGACCACATGACCCACGCTATTTGTTTGACCGGTTCGTCGCGCTGATGCAGGCGCGCAAGGGCGGTTGAGCACCGGTTCTGCTCGAAGCCGGGTAGAACCCACGACCAGCAAGCAAGCGACAGACGTACAAAAGGCAATCAATGCCCAAAAGAACAGACATCCAATCAATCCTGATCATCGGCGCAGGCCCGATCGTGATCGGACAGGCCTGCGAATTCGACTACTCCGGAGCCCAGGCCTGCAAGGCGCTGCGCGAGGAGGGCTATCGGGTCATCCTGGTGAACAGCAATCCGGCCACGATCATGACCGATCCGGAGACTGCTGACGTGACCTACATTGAGCCGATCACCTGGCAGGTGGTCGAGCGCATTGTTGCCAAGGAGCGCCCCGACGCAATCCTGCCGACGATGGGCGGGCAGACTGCGCTGAACTGCGCACTCGATCTGCATCGTCATGGCGTGCTCGACAAGTACGGAGTCGAGTTGATCGGTGCTTCTCCGGCCGCGATCGACAAGGCCGAAGACCGGCAAAAGTTCAAGAACGCGATGACCAGCATCGGGCTGGGATCGGCGCGTTCCGGCATCGCCCATACGCTGGACGAAGCCTGGAGCGTGCAGCGGGTGCTGGGCTTTCCAGCCATCATTCGCCCGAGCTTCACGCTTGGTGGCACCGGCGGTGGTATCGCGTACAACGCCGAAGAATTCGAATCCATCTGCAAGCGCGGCCTTGAGGCCTCGCCCACCAATGAACTGCTGATCGAGGAAAGCCTGATCGGCTGGAAAGAGTACGAGATGGAGGTCGTGCGTGACCGCGCCGACAACTGCATCATCGTGTGCTCGATCGAAAACCTCGATCCGATGGGCATCCACACCGGTGACTCGATCACGGTGGCGCCTGCGCAAACGCTGACCGACAAGGAATACCAGCTGATGCGCGATGCATCGATCGCGATCCTGCGCGAGATCGGCGTCGACACCGGCGGCTCGAATGTGCAGTTCGCGCTCAATCCGCTCGATGGGCGGATGATCGTCATCGAAATGAACCCACGGGTGTCGCGTTCATCGGCACTCGCATCCAAGGCGACCGGTTTTCCGATTGCAAAGGTCGCAGCCAAGCTTGCCGTTGGCTACACGCTCGATGAGTTGCGCAACGAGATCACCGGGGGCGCGACGCCGGCTTCGTTTGAGCCGACCATCGACTACGTTGTCACCAAGATTCCGCGCTTCGCGTTCGAGAAGTTTCCGCAAGCCGATGCCCACTTGACCACGCAGATGAAGTCCGTCGGCGAGGTCATGGCCATCGGCCGCACCTTCCAGGAGTCGTTCCAGAAGGCGCTGCGCGGCCTGGAGGTCGGCGTCGATGGCCTGAACCAGAAAACGCAGGATCGCGAGGCGCTCGAAGTCGAGCTCGCCGAGCCCGGCCCGGAGCGTATCTGGTACGTCGGCGATGCCTTTGCGATGGGTTTGTCGATCGAGGAAGTGCACGAGCTCACGCGCATCGATCGCTGGTTTCTCGCTCAGATCAAGGAAATCGTCGACATCGAGTTGGAGCTCGAAAAGCGCACACTCGCGGAACTCGATCGCGACACGCTACTGTGGCTCAAGAAGAAGGGCTTCGCCGATCGCCGGCTCGCCCTGCTGCTCGACACCACCGAGGCCGAGGTGCGCAAGGTGCGCCGCGAGATGGGGGTGCGCCCGGTCTACAAGCGTGTCGACACCTGTGCGGCCGAATTTTCCACCACCACCGCCTACATGTATTCGACCTATGAGGACGAGTGCGAGGCAGCGCCCAGCGACCGCAAGAAGGTGATGGTGCTCGGTGGCGGTCCGAACCGCATCGGTCAGGGTATCGAGTTCGATTACTGCTGCGTCCATGCGGCCTTCGCGCTGCGTGACGACGGGTTCGAGACCATCATGGTCAACTGCAACCCGGAGACGGTCTCCACCGATTACGACACTTCCGATCGCCTGTATTTCGAGCCGCTGACACTCGAGGACGTGCTCGAGATCGTCGACCTGGAAAAGCCGGTTGGTGTCATTGTCCAGTACGGCGGCCAGACCCCGCTGAAACTGGCGAAGGCGCTCGAGGCGAATGGCGTGCCGATCATCGGAACCAGCCCGGAGAGCATCGACATCGCCGAGGATCGGGAGCGCTTCCAGAAACTGCTGATGAAGCTTGGCCTGCTGCAGCCGCCCAACCGCACCGCGCGTACCGAGGCCGAGGCACTGGCGCTCGCGCAGGAGATCGGTTATCCGCTGGTCGTGCGTCCGAGCTATGTGCTTGGCGGTCGTGCGATGGAGATCGTGCATGAGCAGCGCGACCTGGAGCGTTACATGCGCGAGGCGGTCAAGGTCAGCAACGACAGCCCGGTGCTGCTTGACCGCTTCCTGAACGATGCGATCGAGGTCGACGTCGATTGCCTGTCGGATGGCGAGCGAGTCTTTATCGGTGGCGTCATGGAACACATCGAACAGGCTGGCGTGCACTCCGGCGACTCGGCCTGCTCACTGCCTCCGTATTCGCTGTCGGCGCCGATGGTGGCTGAACTTAAGCGTCAGACTGAATTGATGGCGCGTGCGCTGAATGTTGTCGGTCTCATGAACGTGCAGTTCGCAATCCAGTATGACGCCGCCGATCCGGCTGCGGCCGGCACGGTCTATGTGCTTGAAGTCAATCCGCGCGCCTCGCGCACCGTGCCGTATGTGTCCAAGGCTACCGGCCTGCAACTGGCCAAGATCGCCGCGCGCTGCATGGCCGGGCGATCGCTGGCCGACCAGGGCGTCGGCGCCGAGGTCGTGCCCCGGTACTTTTCGGTCAAAGAGGCGGTGTTCCCGTTCGTCAAGTTCCCGGGTGTCGACACCATCCTCGGGCCCGAGATGAAATCCACCGGTGAGGTGATGGGGGTCGGGTATTCGTTCGGCGAGGCGTTCGTGAAGTCCCAGCTGGCAGCCGGCGTGAACCTGCCGGAGTCCGGAACCGCGTTCATCTCGGTCAAGAACGCCGACAAGCAGCGCATGGTGCCGATTGCGCGTGCGTTGCATGAGATGGGCTTTCGGCTGGTTGCCACCAAGGGCACTGCTGCGGCGATCGCCGAGCAGGGTCTTCCGGTCACCGCAGTGAACAAGGTGCAGGAGGGCCGACCCCATGTGGTCGATCTGCTCAAGAACGGCGAGGTGTCCCTGGTGATCAACACCGTCGAGGAGCGGCGCGGTGCAATCGTCGATTCACGCTCGATCCGCACCACGGCGCTCGCGCAAAGGGTGACCTTCTTCACGACGCTGGCCGGTGCCCGGGCCGCAGTCGAGGGGATGAAGCACCTGCAAGATCTCGATGTCTACAGTCTTCAGGAACTGCACGCGGCGCTGGCTGCCTGATCGCCTGGCGCGCGCCTGCCGCTCGCGGGCGGCGCGCCGGCAACCGTCTACCGGAGTGAAACGATGCCGACGATACCGTTGACGCTGCGTGGCGCGCAGCTGCTCAAGGACGAATTACAGCGCCTGAAAAGCGTCGAACGCCCGGCGGTGATCACTGCGATCGCCGAAGCGCGCGCGCAGGGTGATCTTTCCGAAAACGCCGAGTACGATGCTGCCCGCGAGCGTCAGGGGTTTATCGAGGGCCGCATCGCGGAGCTCGAATCCAAGCTGTCGAACGCGCAGGTCATCGACCCGGTGACGCTCAATGCGGAAGGCCGAGTCGTGTTCGCCGCAACCGTCGATCTCGAGGATCTCGAGTCGGGGGCTAAAGTCACTTACCAGATCGTTGGCGATGATGAGGCCGACATCAAGGCGGGGCGCATCTCGGTGTCGAGCCCGATCTCTCGCGCATTGATCGGCAAGTATGCTGGCGACGTTGCCGAGGTGCAGGCGCCCGGCGGCGTGCGCGAGTACGAAGTGCTCGACGTCCGGTACGAGTAGATGTCCAAGGCGCGAATCGCGCACGCGGCGCGGTTCGCCGCCGGCTGCGAAGCTTGCAGCCGGTGTCCGGGCGCAGTGTCGATAGGCGGACCGCCCGGTGGGGCCGGTGCGTCAGCTGCCGGCGCGACCCTTGGCGCGGCTGCGCGGACCCCCGGTGCGGGCTCCGGGTTTGCCTTGCAGCCTGACCGGACCGCGAGTGGCGGCAGACGGCTTGCCGCGTCTGGCCGGCGGTTTGTCGCTCGAATGCAGATCAGTGCGCTTGCCCGCGGTCTTGGCGCTCAGCGACTTGCGCGGCGACGCCGGGGCTGCACGGGCGGCAGTCTTTTTGCGGGCGGGCACGAGCGGCGTAGACGATCCCGACTCGAGGCGGGCACCGAGTGCCTTTTTCGGACGATGCGGCTCACTGGGCTTGCGTGGCCGGGAGTTCAGCGCGGTAGCATCATCCGGGCGCGGACGGTAGACGACCAGCAGTTTGCCGATCATCTGGACCGGAGCGCAGCCGAGCTTTTCGCACAGATCACTCATCAGGGCCTGACGCAGTTCACGGTCATCGCCGAGCACGCGAATCTTGATCAGTTGATGGGCGAGCAGCGCCCGGTTGGCTTCGGCCAGCACGGCGTCGCTCAGGCCGGCATCGCCGATCATGACGACCGGATCGAGATGATGCGCCTGGGCGCGCAAGTCTTTACGCTGCGCCGGAGTCAGTGCCGGAGCGGCAGCCGGAATTTCATTGGTTTGGTTCATGAGCGAATTTTACGCCCGAGCAGCCGCAGCTGCCTGAAATGACAAGATGGCCAAGAAGAAGAAACTGAACAAGGCCTGGCTCGCCAGGCACCTGAATGACCCGTACGTGAAGCTCGCGCAGCAGCATCACTATCGGTCGCGCGCGGCTTACAAGCTGATCGAGATCGATGAGCAGGACCGATTGATCCGGCCGGGCATCACCGTGGTCGATCTCGGCTCGGCGCCGGGAGCCTGGTGCCAGGTGCTGCGCGAGCGCCTGGCGCAGCCAGGCGGCGGCATCAGCGGCCGGATCGTCGCGCTGGACCTGCTTCCGATGGAGCCGGTTGCCGATGTTGAATTTCTTCAGGGGGATTTTCGCGAGGACGCGGTGCTTGCACAACTCGAGCAGCTGGTGGGCGGCAAGCCGGTCGACCTGGTGGTGTCCGACATGGCGCCCAACCTGTCTGGGGTGGCGAGTGCCGATTCTGCCCGGATGGCAGATCTGATCGAGCTGGCGCTCGAGTTTGCGCTGCGGCATCTGCGGGCGGACGGCGCGCTGCTGGTCAAGTGCTTTCACGGCAGTGGCTACAGTCAGCTGGTCGAGCTGTTTAAACGCAGCTTCACGAAGGTTGCAGTCCGTAAGCCGAAGGCCTCGCGCGACGAGTCTGCCGAGACCTATCTGCTCGGACGCGGCCCCAAGCCCAACCCGGTCTTGTAAGGACCATACGGATCAACGACTTATGAAGGGCTTGCGGCTGGCAGGGTTGCCCCAATCTGCGTAAAATCAAATCGCCCGCAAAAGGAGCGAAGTTAGTGAACAATGTCTTTTCGAAGGCTGCGGTCTGGCTGGTGATCGCGCTGGTTCTGTTTACGGTTTTCAAGCAGTTCGATTCCCGACAAAGCCGCGGCAGCGATCTTCCATATTCGCAGTTCATGGACGAAGCGCGCGACGGCAGGGTCGACACGGTCAGCATCGATGGTCGTACGCTGCGCGTACGCACCCGCGACAACAAGGCGTACACGGTGTTCGCACCGGCCGATCCGTGGATGGTCAGCGACCTGATGAAGTACGGCGTTCAGGTCAATGCCAAGCCCGAGGAAGAGCAGTCGCTGCTGTTCAACGCGCTGGTGTCCTGGTTCCCGATGCTGCTGTTGATCGGCGTCTGGATCTTCTTCATGCGCCAGATGCAAAACGGCGGTGGACGCGGTGGTGCGTTCTCGTTTGGCAAGTCGCGTGCGCGCATGCTCGACGAAACCAACAACAGCATCACCTTTGCCGATGTCGCTGGCTGCGATGAGGCCAAGGAGGATGTGTACGAGTTGGTCGAGTTCCTTCGCGACCCGTCCAAATTCCAAAAGCTTGGCGGAAGAATTCCCCGTGGCGTGCTGATGGTCGGGTCGCCCGGGACTGGCAAGACGCTGTTAGCCAAGGCGATCGCCGGCGAGGCGAAGGTGCCGTTCTTTAGCATCTCCGGCTCGGATTTCGTCGAGATGTTCGTCGGGGTCGGTGCCGCGCGCGTGCGCGACATGTTCGAGAACGCAAAGAAGCAGGCACCCTGCATCCTGTTCATCGACGAGATCGACGCGGTCGGACGCCAGCGTGGTGCGGGTCTGGGCGGCGGTAACGACGAGCGCGAGCAGACGCTCAATCAGTTGCTCGTCGAGATGGACGGCTTTGAGACCGGTCAGGGCGTCATCGTGATCGCTGCCACCAACCGTCCTGACGTGCTCGATCCCGCCTTGCTGCGTCCAGGCCGCTTCGACCGGCAGGTGGTGGTGCCGTTGCCCGACATCCGTGGTCGCGAGCAAATCCTGAATGTGCATATGCGCAAGGTGCCGATCGGCCCGGACGTTCGCGCCGATGTGATCGCGCGCGGAACACCGGGTTTTTCGGGCGCCGATCTGGCCAACCTGGTCAACGAGGCGGCGCTCTTTGCCGCGCGTCGCAGTGCCAGGCTGGTCGACATGGTCGATTTTGAGCGCGCCAAGGACAAGATCATCATGGGTGCAGAGCGGCGCTCGATCGTCATGCCCGAAGATGAGCGTCGCAATACGGCCTACCATGAGTCTGGCCACGCAATCGTCGCCAAGCTGTTGCCCAAGACCGACCCGGTCCACAAGGTCACGATCATCCCGCGTGGTCGGGCGCTCGGCGTCACGATGCAGTTGCCCGAGACCGACCGCTACAGCATGGACCGGGAGCGCATGCTGAGCACCATCGCCGTATTGTTCGGCGGACGCATCGCTGAAGAAGTGTTCATGAATCAGATGACCACTGGAGCGTCGAATGATTTCGAGCGCGCCACGGCCATTGCTCGCGACATGGTGACCCGCTACGGCATGAGCGACCTGATGGGGCCTATGGTCTATGCCGAAAACGAGGGGGAGATCTTCCTTGGCAGGTCGATCACCAAGACCACCAACGTGTCGGAAGAAACGATGCGCAAGGTCGACGCCGAGATCCGCCGCATTATCGACGAGCAGTACAAGGTTGCCCGCGACCTGCTCGAAGGCAATCGCGACAAGGTCAAGGTGATGGCCGAGGCCCTGCTCGAGTGGGAGACCATCGACGCCGACCAGATCGACGACATTGTCTCCGGTCGCCCGCCGCGGCCCCCGAAGGACAACTCTTCGGACAGCCGCGGAGGCGGAAAACCGAGCGCTCCGCCGCCAGTGGAGCCCGCTGGTGCACCCGAGGCGCCGCCTGCCTGAGAGGTCTGGTGGTAGGGAGTCCGCGGCAGGCCTGTATCAGGCTGGCCGCGGCCCGGCAGCAACGCGGCGGCTCGGTCCGCCGTTTTCTTTTTGAGGGCCATCCCCATGCTTATTCAATGTGGTCGTTTCGAGTTGCTTCTCGAGCGGCCCCTTGTCATGGGTATCGTCAATGTCACTCCGGATTCGTTTTCGGACGGTGGCCGCTTCGCGGCCGCCGATGATGCGATCGCCCATGCGAGATCGCTGATCAGCGAAGGTGCCGATATCCTGGATATTGGTGGTGAGTCGACGCGCCCGGGGGCTGAGCCAGTCGATGCAGCGCAGGAGTGGCGTCGGATCGCTCCGGTGCTCGAGGCGCTCGCCGGGAGCGGCGTGCCGCTGTCGGTCGACACGCGGCATGCCGCAGTGATGCGCAAGGCGCTGGATCTCGGTGCCGACATGATCAACGATGTCCACGGGTTTCTCGGGGATGGTGCAGTGGATGCGGTCGCGGGGAGCTCTGCCGCGCTATGCGTGATGCACATGCGTGGCGATCCACGCACGATGCAAAAGGCGCCGGTCTACGCGGATGTGGTCGACGAAGTACTCGGGTTTTTGCGAAGTCGCGTCCAGGTTCTGCGCGATGCAGGGGTTTGCGCAGCGAGGCTGCTCGTTGATCCGGGAATCGGATTCGGCAAGACCTTGGACGATAATCTGGCGTTGCTGGCAGCGAGCGCGCGGTTTGCCCAATTGGCGCCGTTGCTGGTTGGTGTGTCGCGCAAGTCGATGATCGGACAACTGACCGGCCAAGCCATGCATGACAGACTGGCGGGCAGTATCGCGGGAGCTCTGGCAGCGGTCGCGCATGGCGCGAGTGTCGTGCGAGTGCATGACGTGGCAGCGACAAGAGCTGCGCTCGCGGTCTGGAGCGCGATCGACGATGCCGCCAGGCAAGCTTCGACGTGCAAGGCCGGCGAGCCGGCCAGGAAATGAAGGCACCGCAGGGACATCGAAAGGATCGGGCAGTGGCGCGCAAATACTTCGGAACCGATGGCGTCAGGGGCAAGGTCGGCGAAATGCCGATTACTCCGGATTTCGTGATGAAGCTCGGCTATGCGGCGGGCAGTGTGCTCGCCCGGCGCGAAGAGGGTAAGGGCCGGCCGGGGGTGCTGATCGGCAAGGACACGCGCATCTCCGGTTATATGCTCGAGGCTGCGCTCGAGGCTGGCTTTTCGGCCGCGGGTGTCGATGTTTACTTGACGGGACCCTTACCCACACCGGGTGTTGCCTACCTGGCACGCGCGCTCAGACTGTCAGCGGGCGTGGTCATCAGCGCGTCGCACAATCCGTACGACGATAACGGGATCAAGTTCTTCTCGGGCGATGGCAACAAGTTGCCGGACTCGATCGAGGAACGTATCGAGCAGGCGCTCGAGGAACCCATGCAGTGCGTGCGCTCGGAACTGCTGGGCAGGGCCAGACGGGTGGACGATGCTGCCGGTCGCTACATCGAGTTCTGCAAGAGCTCGTTTTCGGGTGACCTCGATCTTCGCGGCATGAAGCTCGTTGTCGATTGTGCGCACGGCGCCGCGTATCAGGTTGCGCCGAGCGTGTTCCATGAGCTCGGTGCCGATGTCGTCACGATCGGTGCAAGCCCGAACGGGTTGAACATTAACGACGGGCATGGCGCGACCTCGCCGCAGGCCTTGCGCGACGCGGTGCTCGACAAGGGAGCCGATCTGGGCATTGCGCTTGATGGCGACGCAGATCGTCTGCTGGTGGTCGATGGCGATGGGCGCATCTACAACGGCGATGAATTGCTGTATGTGATCGTGCGCGACCGGTTGCGTTCGCATGCGGTCGCCGGAGTTGCGGGTACCTTGATGAGCAACCTGGCGCTAGAGCAGGCCTTGCAGCGCCAGGGGGTGGGTTTCGTGCGCGCAAAGGTCGGGGACCGTTATGTGCTCGAGGCTTTGCAGACTCGCGGATGGCTCTACGGCGGGGAGAGCTCTGGCCACCTGCTGTGCCTGGATTGCCACAGCACCGGCGACGCGACGATCAGTGCGCTGCAGGTGCTGGCGGCGATTCGGGCCAGCGGCTCCACGCTGGCACAGTTGTGCGCCGACCTGCAACTGTTTCCGCAAAAGCTGGTCAACGTGCGAATCCCGCGCGGCTTCGACTGGCAGAACCATGCCGCTTTGCGTGCCGAAACCGAGGCGGCGCAAGCCGAACTTGGCGACAAAGGGCGCACCCTGATCCGCGCGTCGGGGACCGAGCCACTGTTGCGGGTGATGGTCGAGGCCGCAGATGCGGCGCTCGCCGACCAGATCGCCAACCGGATCGCCGATAGCGTGCGTTAACGCGATCGCGCAGTTGCGTCAGACGCTGCGCGCGATCGCCATGCGTTTGGGGCCTGACCGCGGATGCGCTACAATTCGAGTCCTCCGGGGCGTAGCTCAGCCTGGTAGAGTGCTTGCTTT
>Ga0222714_10005860_pt1 | contig 11562 bp, 11 predicted proteins | sample C33_3DmetaG_FD_165048 | JGI IMG/M metagenome (GOLD analysis project Ga0222714, IMG submission 165048) | Estuarine water microbial communities from San Francisco Bay, California, United States - C33_3D | ecosystem: Environmental > Aquatic > Marine > Unclassified | place: USA: California... | reverse complement strand
GCTCCGGCGTGGCGCAAGATGTGGCCGAGCCAGCTCGTGGTTGTGGTTTTGCCGTTGCTGCCTGTAATGGCGGCGATTTTAGCGCTCGCGGGGCAGTTCATGTAGAACCACTCGATGTCGGACCAAATGGGTACACCTGCCTGCCTGAGGGCGGCAACAATGGGGTGGCTGGGCGGAATCCCAGGGCTCTTTACCACCGCCTCAGCGGTCAGCAGTTGGTCGAGGCTGTGCTGTCCTTCTTCGAACGGAATCCCTGCGGCTTCGAGCTCAGCGCGGTATCCCGGACCAAGGTTTTTGCCCTCGCTCAAAAAGACGTCTACGCCGCGGTGCGCGGCGAGCAGGGCGGCTCCGATTCCGCTTTCGCCGCCGCCGAGTACGGCGATCCGATGGGGGAGTACAGCGCGCACGGGACTAGCGGAGTTTGAGGGTGATGAGGGTGAAAATGGCCAAGAAGATGCCCGAAATCCAGAAGCGAGTCACGATTTTGGATTCGTGCAAGCCCTTCTTTTGGTAGTGGTGGTGCAGTGGCGACATCAAGAAGATGCGGCGGCCTTCGCCGTACTTCTTTTTGGTGTACTTGAAGTAGGCCACTTGAATTACGACACTGAGGTTTTCGACCAAAAAGATTCCGGCCAAAATGGGGATCAGCAGCTCCTTGCGAATCGCCAAGGCGAACACGGCGATGATGGCGCCGATCGAAAGGCTTCCGGTGTCGCCCATAAATACCTGAGCGGGGTAGGTGTTGTACCAGAGGAATCCAATGGCGGCTCCGAGGAAGGCGGCGGCGAACACGATCATTTCGCCCGACATCGGAATGTACATGATGTCGAGGTAGCTGGCGAAGACGACCGATCCGCTGACGTAGGCCAGTACCGCAAGGGTGAATGCGATGATGGCTGAGGTTCCGCCCGCCAAGCCGTCGAGTCCGTCGGTCAAGTTGGCGCCGTTGCTGACCGCGGTGATGATGAAAATCACGATCGGAATGAAGAGCAACCACGCCCATTCCGTTGGTTCGCAGTTAGAGCAATAAATTAGGTCGGCGTAGTCAAACGTCGAGTCCTTGATGAACGGAATCGTGGTGCGCAGGTGCTGCTCGGCCGCGCCAAACTTGGGCTTGCCTACGCTTACCTCGCCGTAGAGCTCGTCGAGTGCGGTGGCCGGTAGCTCCTCTTTCATGGTCACGTCGGGGTGAAAGGCCAGTACGGATCCGACTACGAGGCCCAGCGTGACTTGGCCAATGACTTTAAAAATTCCGCGAAGTCCCTGCTTGTTTTTGCGAAATACTTTGATGTAGTCGTCGGCGAATCCGATCGCGCCCATCCACACGGTAGTAAGCAGGAGCAATTGGATGTAAATGTTTCCGAGGTCCGCCACAAGCAGTACCGGTACAATGATGGCCGCGAGGATGATGAGTCCGCCCATGGTGGGAGTTCCGGCCTTGCTGAGTTGGCCTTCGAGGCCGAGGTCGCGCACGGTTTCGCCCACTTGAAGCTTGCGAAGGAGCTTGATCAGACGTCCGCCGAACGCCAGGCTGATGGTCAGCGAGAGCAAGATGGCGAGGGCCGCGCGAAACGTCAGGTAGCTGAACAAGCCTGCGCCGGGCAGGTCGTAGGGCTTGAGGAGGTCAAATAGGGCGTACAGCATGGTTTACAGGTCGTTAAACTGGGCTTTGAGGGTGGCGACGTCGTCAAACGGGTGCTTGACTCCGGCGATTTCTTGGTAGGTTTCGTGGCCTTTGCCAGCGACGAGAATGACGTCTCCGGGGTTGGAGAGCTGTACCGCCAGCTTGATGGCCTGGGCGCGGTCGCTGATGCGCAGGGTGCGGCGCTTTTGCACGGGGTCCAGACCGGCTTCCATGTCGTCGAGAATGGCTTCGGGGTCTTCGCTGCGCGGGTTGTCGCTGGTCAAAATGGCCTTGGTGCTGCGGTCTGCAGCGATGCGAGCCATTTCAGGGCGCTTGCCCTTGTCGCGGTCGCCTCCACAGCCGATCACGGTGATGATTTGCTGGGCTCCTTGGTTGAGGTCCTGCAGGGTTTTGAGCACGTTTTCGAGGGCGTCCGGGGTGTGGGCGTAGTCGACGATGCCGATGCGGTTGTCGGGGCCGGCAATTTTTTGGAATCGCCCGTCGACGCTGCGCACCGCGCTCAACGCTTGAAGTGCTTCGTCTGCCGGAATCCCCAATTCCACCGCCACACCGTACATGGCGGCCATGTTGTACGCGTTGAATGCGCCGATGAGCTGCGACCAGCACTCGCGCTGGTTGATACTAAGCAGGGTGCCCTGCAGGTGCGATTCGAGGATTTTTACCTTGATGTCGGCCGGACGCTTGAGCGCGTAGGTGCGGGTGCGCGCTACGCAATCCAAAAGCATGGTTTCGCCGTGCGTGTCGTCAGAATTTACCAAGGCAAACGCGTCGGACCCCAGTCCGTCAAACAGCATCTTTTTGGCGGCCACGTAGTTGTCCATCGTCTCGTGGTAGTCGAGGTGGTCGCGCGAGATGTTGGTAAACACGGCGCCCGCGAACTTCAGACCAGTCACGCGGTGCTGCACGAGTCCGTGCGAACTAACTTCCATGAACACCACCTTGCACCCGGCGTCGCGCATGCGGGCGAGGTGGCCCTGCAGCACCCACGCATCGGGGGTCGTGTGGGTTGCGGGCTCTTCGGCGGAATTCACACAGACCTTAACCGTGCTGATAAGGCCTGTCTTTACACCGCGGTGCATCAGCATGTGGTAGAGTAGGGTCGCGGTGGTGGTTTTTCCGTTCGTCCCGGTGACGCCCACTACGGTCATGCCCTGGCTGGGTTGATCAAACCACGAACAGGCGATGCGGGCGTAGGCCTCAGAGCTGCTCGCCACGGTGATCCAGGTGACCCCTGGGGCCGCGTCGGCCGGAACCTCTTCAACCACAATCGCCTTCGCGCCGGCAGCAATTGCTTGCGTCAGGTAGGAGTGGCCGTCGGAATGAGTTCCGCGCACCGCGACAAAAAGGCTGTCGGGTCGGACCTTGCGGCTGTCGGACGTAATCGACTCGACCGCCAAATTGGTACTGCCTTGAACGTCCACTAGGCGCACGCCGTACAAAAGGTTCTTTAGCAGCTTCATCCGAGTACGAGGGTTATGGATTTGCGTCCCGATCCGGCAGACCAGGAGCGGACGCGGCCGTTACCGCGCACTTCGACGCGGTAGCCGTGCTTTTCGAGCAGCTGCACCACGTCGGCGCCCTTCCAGCCGGCCCAGTTGGGCATGCTTCCGCGCTCGAGTGCCTCTGAAGCGCTCGCCCAGGCCGACGTGGCGTCTTCGGCGCGCTTGGAAGCCGTCGATTCGAGGCCGTCGCTCCAGTACCCGCGTGGCGGAACCGTTTCGTCCGGCAAAAACTTGGTAATTCCGAGGGCGATGTCCTGAAAAACGGGAGCAGCCACCACGTTCGCGTAGTAGCCCATGCTCTTGATCGGGCGCGAAACCACCACCACGCACGAATACTTTGGATTGTCAGCTGGGAAGTATCCGGCGAACGACGCCTGGTAGCCCATGCGCTCCGGATTCCAGTACTCCAGCTGGCAGGTGCCCGTCTTGCCCGCGAGCTTCAGTGAGTCGAGCTTGATGTTGGCTGCGGTTCCGCGAATCACAACCTTTTCCATCAGGTCGCGCACCTTGAGCACGTTTTCTTTCGACGCGATGCTGGTGCGGATGTACTCCAGTTCAGACTGGGCCACCACTTGGCCGCGGTCGATCGTCCGCTCCCACAGGCGGGGGCGCACCATCTTACCGTCGTTGGCCAACGCATTGTAAAACACGAGGGTCTGCAGCGGGGTGCACTGTACGCCGTACCCAAACATCATCCACGGAAGCGTGGTGCCGGACCAGCGCTTGCCTCCGGGTTGCGGAATAAAGGGCTTGCTCTCGCCGTTCACCTCAATTCCGGTCTTTTCGCCCAGACCCATTTGATACAGGCGGTCAATGAAATCCTGCGGATTCGCCAGGTACTTCGGGTAAATGGCTTTGACCACCCCTGTGTTGCTCGATACCTCGAGTGCGCGGCCCAGCGAAATAACCCCGTAGCCGCCCTTGTGCGAGTCGTTGACTTTTTTGCCGTGCACGACATAGACCCCGCCGTCGGTGTCTACGCGCGTGTTGGTGTCAACGATTCCGTCCTCGAGTGCGGCAAGCAGGGCTGCAAACTTGAACGTTGACCCCGGTTCGGTCCTTTCCCAGACGGCGTAGTTGCGCAGCTCGGTATACACCGAATCGCCCTCTTCGCGGCCCAAATTCACCATGGCGCGGATTTTTCCCGTCGCCACTTCCATTACAATCACGGAACCGTGTTCGGCCCGGTACTTCTGAAGCCGTTCCAGTAGTGCGCGGTGGGCGATGTCCTGAATGCGGGAGTCTAGGGTGGTTTCGATGTCGGCGCCGTCGCGGGGCTCGACCTCGTAGTCGGCCTCGATCGGCTTCCATTGGCCCTTGCCGAAGTGCTGCATCCAGCGCCGTCCATCTTGGCCATTGAGCACGCTTTGGTAGGCCGCCTCAAGCCCCGCCTTGGCATCGGGGCGCCAGTAGCCAATCGTGCGCTGCGCCAGCATGCCCATAGGCATCAGCCGCGTGTAGCGCTCTTCGGCAATCAAACCCGTTTTAAACGGACTTCCCTTGAACATGGGCAACTCCTTCACCTTGCGGTACAGACTGAAGCTCAGATTTTTGGCAATAAAGGCATAGCGCTTCTTGTCGCGGTGCTGGTCGCGTAAAAAGCGGAACCATTCCGAAGCCGTCCTCTCCCCGAGCAGGCGCTGTAGTCCTTTGGCCGTCTCTTGGGCGTGCATCGCAAATCGCTCTTCGTCGACCACGGACGCGTCCCAGCGCAGCTCGTACACGGGCATCGACGTGGCCAGCAGCTGGCCGTCCGCCGAGTAAATGTTGCCGCGGCTGGCAGGAACCGACCGCTCCTGCACCACCCTGTTTCGCATGCTCTCGCGAAGCGCGGGGCCGTCTTTGAGCGACACCATGTACAGCTTGACCAGCACTGCCAGTCCAAACACAAACAGGCCGCCCGTAATTCCGGCAACCCAGCGCGAGCTCAGTTGGTCAGGGTCATTCGGCGTCATCCTGCGGTTTTTTAATGCGGTCCGGAGCCTTTTTGGGCGCAATCATTCCCAAGGTTTGGGCGCGCTGGCGCACGGAACCTTCGGTACCCATGCGCATCAAGGTCGATTTGGCTTCGAGGTACTCTGACTTGACTTCGCTGAGTTCTGCACTCAGTTTGCTGATTTGGCGGGCTTGCTGCTCGGCGCGGTGGGCCCAAAAAATGGCGAGCACGCCTAACGCACTTAAAAAAGCGACAAACGGTAGGTTGCGCACCACGTACGGATGGCCCAAAAAGCTTCCGCGCAGTACCGAAGCGAGTAGTCCCTTGCTGCCTTGCTTATCCATGGCTGACCTCGATTTTTTCTGCCGCGCGCAAGCGGGCTGACCGTGACCTTGGGTTTTCTTCAAGCTCGGCGGGGCTTGCGCTCACTGGCTTGCGGGTGAGTACGTGGAACGGAACCAGGCGGCGACCAAAATCGTCCCGTTCGGCTTCGCCGTCCAGTCGGCCTTCGCGCATCAGATTCTTTACGCGGCGGTCCTCAAGACTGTGGTAGCTCATGACCACGAGGCGTCCGCCCACCTTAAGCGAAGGGATGCAGTCCGTAAGAAACGTATCAAGTACTTCCATTTCGCGGTTGACCGCAATGCGCACCGCCTGAAAGACGCGTGCCGGAAGCTTCGTGTTTCGTCCTCGCTGGCTAAATGGTTCCAGCACGTCGCGGAGCTGGGCGGTGGTGGTAAGTGGGAGCGCACGCAAAATCGCGGCAGCCACGGCCGCAGGGCGTTCTACGTCTCCGAACTCGGCTAGCACCTTGCGCAGTTCGAGCTCGCCCACTTCGTTCAGCCATTCGCTCGCCGGCTGACCCGCCTCTGGATTCATGCGCATGTCGAGCGGGCCCTCGTACTTGTGGGCAAAGCCGCGCTCGGGGGCGTCTAGTTGGTGACTGCTGACGCCGAGGTCGGCCAAAATTCCGTCTACCTGAGCTGCTCCGTGCAGTTTCAAAAAGCGCTTGAGGTGCTCAAAGTTGTACGGGACCAACGTAAACCTCGGGTCGTCCAGCGCGTTGGCGTGGGCATCAGGGTCCTGGTCAAAGGCAATCAATCGCCCTTTGGGGCCGAGGCGCTCCAAAATTGCCCGACTGTGGCCTCCGCCCCCGAAGGTGGCGTCGACGTAGGTCCCGTCGGGACGGAGGTTTAAAAAATCAAGGCATTCGGCGAGTAAAACAGGGCTATGGTAGCTCATGGTCCCCATTTTGTCCGCCCATCACATCCTCGGCGAGCTGGGCGAAATCCAGATCCGAAGGGTTTACTGCCGACTCGTAGGCCGAGCGGCTCCAAATTTCTACTCCAAAGGGAGTGCCCGAAAACACGAGCTCGCGCTCGAGGCCCGCGAAGCCGGCTAAGTCCTTGGCGATCAAAATGCGCCCTGAGGCGTCGAGCTCGACCATCTTGACTCCGGCGTGAAAGAGGCGCACGAAATCCGCATTCTTCTTGACAAAGCGGTTGAGCTTGCCAATCTTCTCAGAAATCACGCGCCACTGGGCCATCGTGTGCAGCTCAAGACAGGGGCTGAACACGCTACGCTTCAGCACAAAACCCTCGTGCGCTGCAGCGTCCAACTGGCGCTTTAGGCCAGCTGGAAGTAGGACGCGGCCTTTGGCGTCCATACTGCATTCATATACACCGAGTACGGAATTCATGGGATTTGAGCGATTAGCTGCATCAAAAGTACCGAGTTCCTCCCACAAACACCCACTTTCTCCCACAATTGTGAATAACTTTTCCAATTCGATGGTAATTGTCTGATTTTCAATGTAGAACGACTGAATAACCGCTGCGCAGGGGTGAGGTCCAACGGGGTGGGTACATGTGCCGTTCAAACGCTGATTTTTGTACACGGCATTTACCTTCCACAAGTCCTTTTGGCACTTTCCGTATCTTTGCCGGATTCCTAAAACGCACCTATGTCGACGCTGACCAACGACGGAACATTTGAATACCTCACCGAAGGCACCGGAACCCCCATCGTATTCTTACACGGACTGATGGGAACCCTGAGCAACTTCGAGCACCAGCTGAACTACTTCAGTCAGCGTGGCTATGAGGTTACCGTCCCATTGCTTCCGCTGTACAGCATGCCGTTGGCGACGACCTCAGTGAAGAGCCTGACCAAATTTGTCAAGAAGTTTATCGACAAAATGGGCTACGAGAAGGTCTACTTTGTGGGCAATAGCCTTGGTGGCCACATCGCGTTGCTCTTTCAAAAAATGTATCCAGAGCGCGTTGCGGGCCTTGTACTCGCGGGTTCAAGCGGCCTGTACGAGTCTGCAATGGGCAGCAGCTACCCTCGCCGCGGAGACCGCAACTACATCGCAGAGAAGGTGCGTGACGTGTTTGCCGTGAAAGAAGTAGCCACCGAAGAACTCATTGATCAAGTGTTTGAAACGGTGAACGACCGGATGAAAGCCATCAAGACCTTGGCAATTTCAAAGTCAGCTATTCGCCACAACATGGCTGAGGACATTAAAACGTTTGACGTGCCCGTGTGCCTCGTTTGGGGTAAGCAGGATGCGGTAACACCCCCCGAAGTAGCTGATAAATTCCATGAGCTCCTTCCCAATTCCGAACTGAATTGGATCGACAACTGCGGACACGCGGCGATGATGGAACATCCCGAAGAGTTTAACGCAATTGTAGACCAGTGGCTTCAGAGCGTGAAGGGCGCCTAAACCTGCACGCCGAGTTCGTACTGTCGTCCCCTCGCGTGGATGAGTGTCCCGAGTGGGACCTTCCCGAGTACGCGTTTATTGGTCGGTCAAATGTGGGTAAGTCTTCGCTAATCAATAAGTTGGTTGGCAAAAAGGACCTTGCAAAGACCTCGGGTCGCCCCGGCAAAACACAGCTTATCAACCTGTTTAAAATTGACCGCGGAACCTGGGTTCTGGCCGACCTCCCGGGATACGGGTACGCCAAGGTGAGCAAGACCCAACGGGCCTCGTTCAGCGCGATGATTGGTCGCTACGTGCGCGAGCGCAAAAATCTTGCGCTTGTCTTTGTACTGATTGACAGCCGCCTCGAACCCCAGCAGGTTGATCTTGAATTTTTGAAGCAACTCGGATCCTGGCGCGTGCCATTTTCACTGGTGTTCACAAAGACCGATAAGATTTCAGGATCAGTCCTGATGAAGAACCGGGCGGCATTTGAAAAAGCCTTCCTCAAAGACTGGGCTGAACTTCCGCCCTACTTTCAAACGAGTGCCGAAACGGGATACGGCCGCGACAAACTACTTGCCTACATCGAGTCGGTCAACGCCGAACTCAGCGGGCGGGATCCATTAGTTTAAGGCGCTCGGCGAAGTGCCGTGCAAAGATCCGAAGGTCCTCAGCGGCCTCGGCCTCACTCGTGGCGCGCTCCAAACCGTCAGCAAGGGCCAACAGGGTCTGGTGGTACATCTTTTTCATGTGGTCCATCTTCATCTCTTTGGTCCACAGGTCGATGCGAAGCAGTTCTTCGGCGCGCTCGTCCCACACTGAAAGCATAATTGCCGGAGAGTCGGACTTATCTACGCCCCCGTCGGGCGCAGACCACTGAATGCGTTCGGGGACGCGGTTTTCGTCCAGTTCGATGTCGAGGCTAATGTGTGATTTCATGGTCGGTAGTTGGATTGCTGAATGAGTTCGGCACTTTTTGGGCTGGCTTCGAGCACTTCCCAGAGGCTAAGTTCGGGGTGCTCCCGCCAGTAGGCTTGCATGATGCGCCACCCGAGCCATGTTCCGATTTGACCCGGAACCTCTTGGTCGCGTTCGGAACCCAGCTTGCTGAACGGAGCCACCTCGACCAGCTTGCGCTTGAGGTCCAAACTCCGGTCGTACAGCCAGCGCTCGCGCACAAATGTTTCCCACAGCTCGCGTTCGTTCGTTGTTGCAAATTCCTGCTGGCCCGAGGTATACGTGAGGTAGCGGTATGCATCGTCTTCACTGAGCACAGTTTGAATGAAGAGCAACTGCTTGCCCTTGCGAAGCATTTCGTCAATCAACTGACCTCCTCCTGCGGAACTCGGGTTGTACAGCGCCGCTGCGATGGCCGCATAAATCCGTTCGGGATGGTGACGGGCCCGCAGGTACGTCGCCTCCTGGGTGTACAGCGGGTGGTCCGCCCCGAGAAATCGGTCCCATGCCACAAACAGGGCTCCCTCGGCCTGAATCACGTCGTATTCTTCGGCCCTTGAGACGTACGTATAAATCCGCAAGCCTGTCGGTTGCCCCTGAAGACCGTCAACCCGATCCAGCATTTGACGCACGCGACGGTCAAATTCCGCGGTACTCGTGCGGACCTTTTCTGCATCCGCCCAAAGCTGACGCACGCCCTCATCAAGCAAGTAGGGGGGCAGGTTTTCGCGCCAATTCGGTTCAAAAATCAAAGGGTGGCGCGGGGCCATGGCCTCGAGCTTCACGTCTAGGGCGGCGGAATCTAGATCCAGCACCGAATCCGCGAAGTGCACAATTCGCAAAGGGTCCCGCTCAGCCAGCACGGCGGACTGAGCCTGGGCTTCGGCATCCTCACCGGCATTAACCCACGGATCGTTTTGGCATCCCAGTACCGCTGAAAGCACTGCACCTGTGAACAAAAGACCTAAATTTGGCGTCCTTCTAAGCATAACCCAAAGGTAGTCCGATGAACGCCCCCGCCGTAACGCAGCACATAGTCGATTGGCTCCGCACCTACGCCCAGAAGGCGCGGGTACGCGGATTCGCAGTTGGCGTTTCGGGCGGAATCGATTCCGCCGTTACAGCCGGCCTCTGTGCGGCCACGGGCCTCGACGTCCACCTTCTCGAAATGCCCATCCACCAAGCACCCGACCAAGTGTCGCGCGCCCAAGAATGGATGCAGCTTCTAGCGGAACGCCACGCGGCGGTCTCCGCCCGCCGCGTGGACCTCACGGCCGTCTTCGACGCCCATGTGGGGGCTTTGGCTTTACCCGATTCCGCCCAGCGCAACCTTGCCCTCGCCAACACCCGCGCCCGGCTTCGCATGGCCACCCTGTACGCAGAGGCCCAAAACCACGGCCTGCTCGTGGCCGGAACCGGCAACAAAGTCGAAGACTTCGGCGTCGGGTTCTTCACCAAATACGGCGATGGGGGCGTCGACCTCAGCCCCATCGCCGACCTCTACAAGTCCCAGGTTTACGAAGTAGCGCGCCACCTCGGAGTGCCCCAGTCCATCCTCGACGCACCGCCCACCGACGGCCTCTGGACCGACGGACGCACCGACGAAGACCAACTCGGAGCCACCTACGCCGAACTCGAATCCGCCATGGAATTCGCCGACGCCCACCACTGGTCGCCCGAAACCACCGACGACCGCACCTGGGCCACCTCACGCGGCCTCACCGCTCGTCCCCTCGAAGTCTTTGCCATTTTTACCCGCTTTCACCGTGCCAACCTCCACAAAATGAGGCCGATTCCGGTCTGCACGATTGGCGAGGTTAGCAAGGTTGGCTGAGATTTGCTCGCAAGTAACTGGTAACTAGCAACTAGTTCGCCCCGGCCCGACCTCGAGCGCCTCAATCACCCCAAAACGTTCGGTTATAACCGGATTTTACTTTTTCTCTCGCGCTCTGAAATCGCTATATAATTAATAATCAATACTTTAGCGAGTAAAGCCGTTTGCGAGAATCAAGCTCCAAAGTTGCCTTAGCCGCGAAGCGGCCCTAGCTGCGCAGCAGCCCTAGCCCGAGCGCCGAAGGCGCGAAGGGCAAAAAGCCAACGAGCCAACCTTGCCAAATGCTACTGCAGCGGCAACGGATCCCCCGTCGCACTCGAAGGCAGGGCGATTCCGAGCAGCATCGACCACGTTGGGGCAATGTCGCGCGGGTGCACGCGTTCCCAGCGTGAAGCATTCGCGGGGATTCCGGGACCCATAAACACCACCGGAACGTGCGTGTCGTAGGCATGGCCGGAACCGTGCGTGCAACCGTCCGTTCCGTAGTTCATGTGGCCGGACTTGAGCTCGTAAAAGACCTGGCCGCTGCGCGCGTCAAAGGCGTTACGGCGCTGAGTAGCCTTCACATCACATGAATTTCGGACCTCTTCTGCAGTCCACGCCATCTGGACGGCGGGATGCTTCATGATGGCGTCGCGCACGAGCTCCCAGTCGTCGTCGTTGCGGCTCTTGAGGTGGATTTGGTCGTTTCCGATGTGCAGCACGCCGGGTTCGTCAAGAGAAAGTCCCGAAATCAACCCTTCAAACTGGGGCTGCAGTTCGGTGTTGCTCCAACTCCGCACCGCAAACCCATCGAGGGCAGCTTGGTTGGAATTGTCACAGGCACCATGGTCGGCGGTGAGCGACACGTAGTAGTTTCCGCGTCCGAGGCGGGCGTCGAGCGCGTCAAAAAGTTGGCCGAGCTGCAAGTCGAGTCGCAGGTAGACATCCATCAACTCTTGGGCGCGCGGACCCATCAGGTGACCCAGATGGTCGGGC
>Ga0222714_10005859_pt1 | contig 11565 bp, 17 predicted proteins | sample C33_3DmetaG_FD_165048 | JGI IMG/M metagenome (GOLD analysis project Ga0222714, IMG submission 165048) | Estuarine water microbial communities from San Francisco Bay, California, United States - C33_3D | ecosystem: Environmental > Aquatic > Marine > Unclassified | place: USA: California... | reverse complement strand
TTCCTCGGGGGACTGGTTGTTGACGGACGGGACGAGCAGGAGGGAGGCGGGCTTAGGCAGGGCGGCCTCGAAGATGTCGGCGAGCACCTTGCGGCGTTCGCGGTAGGCGCTGGTGCTCAGGCAGGGCAGGTCGAAGACCCAGAGGCGGGCGTCGAGGGCGGGGGCCTCGGAGCGGATTTCCCCGACATCGTTGAAGAACCCTTTGCCGGCGACCGCTTCGCAGTCCAGCGTCCAGATGCCGCGGAAGGAACCGAACAGGTCGAGCACCTCCTGGGCGAGATGGTCGAGGGAGCGCAGCGGATTGCCACGGCGGGAGGCGAAGGTCACGGTGCGCAGGTCGAGGTCGGCGGTGACGATCACGCGGACTCCGTCAATCTTCGGCTCCACGGCGTAGGAGGCGGGGTTCACGCCGCAGTAGACTTTGGCGAGCATCGCGGCGCCGCGGGGGGCGGCCGGCTTGCGGGGCGTGGCGGCCACGGCGAATTGCTGGTCGATGCGGGCGAACAGTTCTTGGAGGTTCATGGTCTTAGCGGGCGCGGCGGTGAACCTTGGCCTTGGGGGCTTCGGGGGCGTTGATGGCGCGGGCGAGCTCCGGGCCGAAGAAGGTCACGGCGGCGACCCAACCGAGGATGATGATGGCGATCAGTAGTTTCATGTGGTGTGCGGTATTGCCCACACACTCTCGGGCATGACTACCCCACTCGTCAAACCTTTTAACCGAAACTTTTGACGGGGTGGTTTTAGGGGGTCAAAGCAGGGGGTAGGGTCGCCCATAGGACACCCCAATAGACCCCTCTGGCTGGCCTCAGGAGGCCTTTTGACGGCGGGAGCGTAGGAAGACCGCCACCCCCACACCAAGGCACCCGACCGCCAACGCCCAACCGAGGTCTTGGACGGCCTTCAGGCCCAGCGTCGCCCAGGATAGGTTCTTCTCGAGGGCCGCCGAGTCGGACTTGATGGCGCCGTCCACGATGATCATGACCATCGCCTCGGGGGAGTTCAGTATCTGGTCGAGGACGAAGCCGGCGATGAAGGCGGACGCCAAGGCCGTGACCCCAGCGAAGGCCGTCAGCAGGGAGACCGCCAGCAGGAGGTTAGCGCTTCCGCTTTGAGGTTTTTCCTTTGCCATGGGGTTTGCTCGCCTTGGCGGTGACTGCCGCGACTTCCTTCTCTCCGCGGGCTTTGACGTACTTCAGCAGATAGTCGAGGCATTCGGGGGCCGCGTAACCTGCCGCGCCGATGACGCCCATCTTCAGGCCCGGGCTGGTGATATGCTCCTGGATGCCGTAGCCGACGAGGGCCGCCGTGATCGCGGCGGCGAGGACACGGCGGACGACCCAGCCGAAGGACACCGGCTCCGTCGAGAGCAGCAGGCGGGCGACCATGGCGAGGCCGCCGAGGATGCCGGCGACGATGCCGTCCTTTACCTGCGGAGGGATTTCCTCGGGATTGAAGGGCGATGCGCTCACGAGATGCGGGGCGGCTTGGCGTTGGGGGCGAGGACGACGCGGCGGTAATCCTGCGACCAGAGGAGGGCGGCGAGGTCTTTCCCTGCGCGGTCGACATCGGCTTCGCTCATGCCAGGGAAGGTCAGGTGGACTTGCTCATGGCAGAGGACTTCCAGCTGACGCTTGGCACCGAGGCGGGGGTCAATCTCAATCAAGTTCTCGCCGATGGTCGCCTGACCCCATGCGCGCTGACGACCTAACTTCGTCCAGATAACTTTGACGGACTTACGCTTTGTCATCGGGAGGCAGGGCGGGGGATTGGTTGATGCTGTCGCGAACCTTGTCGGTCAGCCACCAGAGGCCGAGTCCGCAGACCGCGACGATGGTGACTCCAGCGATCCATTCAAAATACGGGCTGTCGATGATGAAGGGGACGGAACCGCAGAATGCGCCCGAGAGCAGCAGGGGGATGCCGATGCGCGGGCCGAGGAAGGCGGTGGTCAACGCACCGATGACGGCGAGGCTGACGCCGGCGAGCGTCCAGGCTTGGGCGGAGGCGTCCTTCTTCACCCGCTCGACCTCCTTGGTCAGCTCGACGATCCGTGCGTCCTTCAGGTCAGATACCCGCTTGGCTTCCTTCTGGTCGGCCTCAAGGCGTTCCCAAGCGCGGTTGACGGCGGTGGCGAGTTTGCGTCCAAACTCCATTTGCTTCGCGTAGTCGATGGGGTCGGCCTTGGTAGCCCGAGCCATGGCGAAGGCCACGTCGGCCTCTGGCGGCTGGGGCAGGTAGGACTGGGCGAGGCGGGACTCCGCGACCACGACCTTGGGCTTGTCGGCGTTCCTCTCGATGGCGACGAGGGCGGCACCTACGCGGTGGTCGGTCTTGTCGAGGTCTTTGCCCAGCGTGACGACGGCGGACTCCTTGGTCGGGGCTTCCGGCTGGGCGGGCAGGGGAGCGTCGCCCTTGCGGAACAGGCTGCACCCGGTCAGGCAGAGGACGGCGATGACCAGGAGCAGACGCATCGGGGATTAGCGACCCTTGAGGACGTCGAGGATGGACTTGCTCTTGGCTTCCAGCTCGGTGGCCTTGGCGGCGTGCTTGCGGAAGACGAGAGCGCCGGCGATGAAGCCGACGACGAGGGAGATGAGGATGGCGGTGATCATGGGTTATTCGGAAATGAGTTCGACGCGGACGAGAGGGCCGAGGTCGGCGGGGGTCTGCGGGGTGTCGAAGCCGAAGACCGCCGAGGCCGATTGGTCGTCCGTCTGCGAGTAGACGTGCTGGGCTTCGCCGAAGATGAGGCCCAACAGGAGTTTCCAATTAGGGGAACCCCAGGCGACGGTCACACGGTAGAGATAGGGAGGCATAGGGTTATGGGGCGACAAAGTAACCACCGGCGTATTCGTTCATGGCGCACGTGTAGGTATTAGATGTAACCGTCACGTTCTCGGTCTGCCATCCCCATTCTGCGGCAAAAAGACCGCTCGGGACGTTGGAGGTCGTAGAGGCGACGGAGGTTCCGTTGACGAACAGCGTCACGGTTCCGCCTTCGCTGATGATGTCCCAGTCGAAGACCTGATACTGAGCAGGGGTGAAGGATGAATTGGTGACGGCTTGGGCTGTTCCGTTGTGGGTCAGTAGTTGGAGCGCGCTTCCACGATTGACGAGACGAAGGCCGAAGCCGCGTCCGTTCAAGTCTCCCGTGACAGCTGATCCATATCCATGACCAAACTTGAAACGGACGGTGTTGTTTGCCGTAGCCATGTCCAAGGACCAACGGCCAGACATCCACATCAGCTTGGAGTAATCAAGCGTCAAGGGGGCGCTTGAGCCGTTGGTTCCGATATAAGCTCCTTGGTTGAAATGAGAATTTGCTACCTTGGTGCTAAGAGAGATTGTTCCGACCGCACCGATGACGAACAATTGTCGGTAATGGATGCCGATTTGACTGCCTCCGCCGGAGCCGGTGGTCGTGACCGTCCAAGCCCCGATGCTCGGGGTCATCGAACGGAAAGAGTTTGAGAGCCGTGCCCACGCCAGGTCGCGAGGGTGGATGATGGTCGTGGTCGATGCTCCGGCCCGAGACTCGGCGACGGTTGCGAAAGCAGGGACAGGCGTAGGGGTCACCCACGCGTCATCCCAATCGGCCGCGCTGGACTTAGCCAGGACTTGCCCGGTAGTCCCGCCAGCAGGGACGAGCTTCGTGGCAGGTTCGACGGCGGCAGTTCCAAGTCCGAGGTTAGTCCGAGCCGTGGAGGCCGTGACGTCCGACAGGTTGTTCGCCGTCTTGAGGAAGGCCGTATCCGCGAAGGTCGCCGCAGTCCCGAGTCCCGAGATGTCGGAGGTCGAGAGCGTGATGGCCCCGGTGCGTCCAGCGACGGAGGTGACAGGGGCGGAGGTGAGGTAGCCTTGGGCTTTGACGAAGGCGGTCGTCGCAAGGAGGGTCGAGTTGTCAGAAGTGGCCTGAGTCGTCGCGGTGACCGAACCACGGAGGGTCGTCGAGGTATTGCCGGAAGACGAACCGATGCTGATGATGGTGTTTGAGCCAGCGCCGCCATTGTGACCGATGTCCAGAATCTTAGACTGTCCGCTGGTAATCGCGGCTCCGCCGATCTGGATGAAACTTCCGCTGGGCAGGGAGTTGCCGACATTGACCGAAGAGCCGGAGAAGCTCGTGCCGCCAGCCATCGAAACCGTTCCGGTAAAGGTCGGGCTTGCGAGGTCGGCCTTGTTCGCCGCGTTGGCGATGGTGAAGTAAGTCGAGGCCGCGGTGCTGGAGAGGAGGTACGGCGACAGGGCGGACGACGTGATGTAGCCCGCAGGGTTGGTCTGGAGGTAGTACGTCGAGGCCGCGTCAGCCGAGGTCAACAGGCCGAGAGCGCTGAAGGACTTGTTCTTCCAGAGGTTAGTCGCGGACTCGTAGGCGAACAGATCGTTGTTGGTCTTTCCGGAGATGCTCGAATCATGGAGCTCTTCGACCTCATAGCCGTTCTGCACAGCCACGAGGATAGTCCCCTGCGTGGGGTGTGCCCGGACGCAGATGCCGACGTAGACGAGATGCTGGGGAGCCGAGGGCTTGGTCGTCGTCCAGGTTCCCGCGACAGTCGGGGAAAGGTACAGTTGCACCCCTTCGGTCAGCGCGGAGGTATCGACGTTCTCAAGTTCGCCCCGCACGATGACATAGCCGAAGCCGTTGTTCGCGATGCTGGCCTTGATGAAGCCGAAGGTCTGGGCGGAGTTGGCGTCGTTGTTCGCCTGTGCCTTGGTGACGGTCGGGCGGTTGCCCGTGGCTCCGTTGATGTAGACGATCGTGCCAGCCGTGAGGGTCGCCCCGGTCTGGTTGCGGACGTAGACCTCGAGGTTCTTGGCGACCGCGGTTCCGCCAGCCAGAGCGGCCTGGACGAAGGCCGTAGTCGAAAGGGAGGTATCGTTATCGCCGAAGGCAGGGGTCGGCCCTTGAGGGTCGCCTGTCAGGATCGGGGAATTGATGGGGGCGTAGGTCGCCGCCGCCGTGGCAGGGGAGATGCCCGCCGTTGTCTGGGTCGTCAGGTCGGGGAAGGTGACGCCCGCAGCCGTCATGGACATCGTGCCGGTGGGGTTCTGGACGGCAATCCCGGTATACTGGATGCTGGCGTTGTAGGCCGTGTCGTCGGTCAGCTGGACTCCGAAGCCCCATCCGCCCAGCTCAGAGTCGGTCGTGTTATCGGAAAGCGTAACGATGGCGTTGGGGTCGATAGCGCCGCCAGAGAGAGGGAGCACTTCAGTCCACGCGGCGTCCTTGCGTCCGTAGGTGACGCCGTCCACAGGAGCATCGGGGATGCCACCAGTCTGGTCTACCCATTCGGTCTGGTAATCAACCCCGGAGGCCTTGGCCAGCACCTGATTGACAGTACCGCCGGCAGGCACGCCGACGCCGGGTTCGCCGGGTTCGCCTTGCGGCCCTTGCGGCCCCTGCGGGCCTTGACTACCAGCCGGCCCGACAGGCCCAGGAACCCCGACAGAGCCGTCCAGCGTGCCGGCCACGATGCCCGTGATGGTGCCTTGGATGTTCGCCCCCGTCTCGAGGAACGTGCCGCTGATCGTGCCGAAGGTGGACTCGGTCGAGGTGATGGTCGCGTCGGGCATGGCGCTTAGGCAGTCACGGATTCAATCACTTGAACCCTGAAGATTTCCGTGCGCGAGATGCTCGTCGAGCTGAAGGCGAATTTGATGTCCCAGCGGCCGAGGCCGACAGACCAGTCAGCGGTGTCGCCCGGATAGGAGACTGTGAAGGATAGGCCGTCGAGCGCCTTGGTGACCGTCAGGGGGTACTGATTCCCGCACTTATCCTCGAAGGTCGAGGTGAGGGTGGTCGTCAAAAGATTCGCAGGGCCGGAGGGGCCGGGCGTCCAGACGAAGGAACAGGCGAAGCTGTTGCCCTGGGAGATGGTTACGGTATTCGACATGGCCTTAAATCTGCGGGGTCGGGCAATCCCGTGGAGGGGGTCAGGTCTGGTCGGTGAACCCCTCGACCTCGTCGATTCCGTTAAAGTAATACTTTTGCGGATAGGGCGGGCCGGGAGGAGGTTGCTCGATGAATTGCAAACCTTGCGGGTTGTCAAAAATCTCATCCGTCATCGCGAACGGAGGACAGGCGATGATTTCATAAAAACCCATTGGGTCAACTACTGGGGGCCAACCCTGCCCGGACGGGGTAATCGTCTTGCCGACAAACTCCGAATAATAATCTCGGTTAATCCAAGGGTTCGTCGTCCCGGATCCGCGGACCTCGAGATAAGGCTGGTTAATCACAAGGCGGACAAAGAAGCCGATATGGTTTTTGCCCGTGACGATAAGGGATCCATCTTCAGTAGTCGCCTCCGCGGTTTCGGTGACATATTCTTCTCCGACTTTAACTAACCTTTCCCAGCGCAAGAAATCAAAGATGCTACCCCATGTAGCAAAATACGGAGCGTTTCCTTGCCCGTCGAGAGGGGAAGCCATAACGTTAAACGCGGGCGTAGAAGTATTTTGCCGTCAAGTTGCCGACCTTGATACGCGATGCCCAAAGCGAACCCGTCACAAATTGAGCGATATAGTTAACCGTCTTAGTCGCGACAGTTACTTGCGCTTGTGCGAGCATGATGTAACCAAACTCGTCCGAATCAATTAATGTAGATGCGGAAAAATAAACCTGCGGATAGCCTGGGTTATTTCGGTCGCTGTCTGGAAACTCATCAAAGGCCGTAGGACTTTTGCCCGACCTCACATAGACATAGAACTCTCCAGGAGGAACTTGAACCGTAGCAAGTCCCATCTCCGGCCTTGGGATTGTGGTAAGTAAGTCGTCGGCTGGGCCGCCGCCCCAGATGACCGGGACGATGTTGTTGATCGTGCCAGCGGTAACCGTTGCGAAGAACATTGCGGACTCTTCGCTCCAGTAAATGCTGACCTTAAAGGGATGGTCAGGAGCCGATGCCTCCTGCTCTGGAAATGGCGGAATGGTGTTCAGGCTGAACCCGTATCCGCTGGACGTAAAGCCGTAGCCCGCTCCTGGTTGTGCCTTGCTCATGCGCTGGCGTAGACTTCGGACGGGTAGCCTTCGCGGTTGAACCGAATCTCGTAGTTGATCTTGTAGATCAGCGGCGTGCCGGAAGGGGTGACGCAGTAGTCCTCGAAATTGACCTGAGAGAGCAGCAGGGTCGAGCGGGTTTCGCCCTTGATGCTGACCGTCCAAGTCGTGCCGATGTGATCTGGAATGAGTTTGACGCCGGCGAATGAGTTGGTCGCGCTGGACTTTCCGAGGGCGTCACGCAAGGCGGTTAAGTTGGCTGCCGACTTAGTGTAGATGCAACCCGAGAAGGACGTGGTCGGGGCGAGGTATTGGTTCTTGCCGTAGAAGTATTGCTTGGCCGATGTGCTCGAATCGAGGAAGCCGACGAAGCCGCCGGCGTTCGTGGCAGTACCCTTGAAGTGGGCGCCGAAGACCCCACCGACCTTGTAATCTGGGTTGATGGTCGAGGCCGTGAAGGTCGTCCCATTGCCGGCGATGGCGGTGGAGAAGCCAGCCGAAGGGCCGAAGAAGTTAGGGTGCGTGACGATGTGCTCCGAGGTCAGACCGTTGGAGGCGGTCACTTCTGGGCGGGTCGTGTCGCCGAGGAAGCTGTTGATGCCGACGTAGTCCGCTTCGATAGTGTCGAGTTCGAGCGCGCCTTTCGTCAGGACGTACTTGTGGACGAACAGATCGGTGTAACTCGGATGCACCTGACCGGGAACGACGGCCGATCCAGACTGGGCGGAGTTGACGTAGAAGGTCGCTCGACCCGTGATGAGTCCGTATCCGTTGGTCTGGTAGGTTCCTCCAGGCTGGAGGAGTTTGGTGGTCAGGGGGTTGCCTGTTGATACGAGGGCCATGTGGTTTTAATCGGTTAAGGTGTGCCGGTTGCTGGCGTCTCTGGCGTGGCTCCCTTGTTGGTGATGTCTCCAGGAGCGCCGGCAGGCTTGCCCTTGGATGCGATGATCGCAAGGTAGTCGCGTTGTTGCTTTGCGATTTCGGTCTGCTCGTGGATGGCCGATATGACCGGATTCTGGCCTACGCCGATGACGTTGCCGGAGACGGACGAGACTCCCATTGAAGTCGCCCCCTTGGTGTCAGATGCTTTTTCCTTCTCAGACTTAGAGCCTGACTTGATGGCAGCCAGGAGATTGTTGCGGACAGTATTTGCGGCCGTACTTGATGCCGGGGCGGCCGGAGCTATGGGCGTCGAACCCAAAGAAGCAATGGGTGAAACTCCAGGCAAGTTTGCCGCTTGGATGACGGCCCCCGAAGCCGCTCCGCGTAGGAATGGGATTCGGTCGAGGAATTCAAAGACTCCCGTGGCGGCATCCTCCGCCAGCTTCGCGGCCCATTGGGCGTACTTATCGTAAGCGGCCACGATGTGACCGACGAGAACCTTCATCTTTGTGCTAAGGCGTTCCAATCCGTCTTCATACTTTGCGATCAGGGCGAGGGTCTTCTCGTCTACAATCGGCGCGTTGGCGATGTCACCGCTAAGTCGCCTGAAATCATTGAGCATCGGCAGGATGTCGTTTCCGATTTTATCTCCGAAGAATGCGGTCGATATCAGCAGGCGCTCGGAATCGTCAGCGCTTCCTGATATGGCCGATGAGATTGCGAGGAAAACGGCAGCAGCGTCTCCAGACCTAAGTTGCTCCATTGAAATCCCGAGAGCCTGGAACATGGCGAGTTTCTTGGCGTCACCTGCTGCGGCCTCGGCCATGTCTACGCGCAACTGACGGGTTGCTTTTGCCAAGGCGGATACCGATACGCCGGACTGCTGGGCGGCATAGGCGAGACGCTGAAATTGCTCCGGAGATATTCCGCTTCGTTCGACTTGATCGGCTACCTGTGCCAATTCCCTGAATGTGTTTGTCGCGAAACTTAGCGCCCTGTCGAACAAGACGACGGCCGTGAACATACCTGCGATTCGGCTTCCGATGTCCCTGCCAGCCTTCTTGAATGATTCGCCCAGGCTATCAACGGACTTCTTAGCCCGATTAGTCACCTGCTCGACGTCGGACTTTCCTTTGATTTCGTATTCAAGCTTCTGGGCCATTGGGTTCGGGGGTCTTTACCTCTGCGGCCTTGGCAACCTTTTCTTGCTTTTCCATCTTCTCCATGAACGCCTCTTCGTCGGTAGTCAGAATCTTTGCATCAGAGCCTGATGCCGATGCGATGGCTGAACTATACCAGACGGCTTGACACTCGGGCATCTCCCAGGCGCGCTTCTCGTCCCATCCTGACCTTACCAACGTAGTCACAACGGATAGGGGCCAAGGGATTCCAGCGTCTTCTGCCTCTCCCTTCGTGGCCGTGTTCTTCGACCAGAATTTCGGCCATGCCGTGGCGTGCACATAGTCTACGAAACGCTCGACATCCATTATGAACAAAGAAGGATAACGCTCCATTCTAAGGACTGTCAGTTTGTCCTTCCATCCAAGATGGCCTATCGGCTCTTCCGCGCAGATCTTGACGGCAACAAGCAAGTCCAATGGCGTCACCTTTTTTTCATCAGTCACGAATGGCGACTCGATGGCGAGCAGCCTGACGCGGTACTTTAGGCAGAAAGGATAGACCAGCCTTCCGAGGAAAGAGACCCTGGCCGGGTCTGTGAAGGCCTTTAAGAATCTTCCGTCCACCAAGACAGACTCGCCCCAGAAGGGGCTAAGTCAATCAGGCAAAGGTGATACCTTCGTAGTCCACCGCTTCTACGGACACGCTGGTGAAACCCTTATTGGCGGCCTTCTCCGAGACAGAAGTCACAACTCCAGAGAAGCCAGTCGAGGCGGAGCCAGAAGGATAGCAGGAGTTGGTGTTGGTCGTAAAGGTGATGACGGAACCAAGGACGGGAACCGTGCCGGTCTTGACGATTCCTTCGATGCTAAGGGTCGTCTTGCGGTCGTCGAGGCGGTGCGTGACAGTCAGGCCTGCCTCGTTCTGCACGGTATCTTCGTTGTTGAAGCCGGCGCTGACCGAGAAGGACTGCACGAAAATATTGGCAATAGAGCCGTTAATGCCAAAGATGCACGAAGTGCCGTTGAGGATAGCTGCCACGTTGGTAGGGGTAAAATTTTTAGGAGGTTAAGGCTTCAAATCTGCGGGGACGGGCAACCGTCAGGCTTGTGGGTTGACCACCATCGGGACGGTATAGGAAAGGACGGTCGCCCAGGAGCGCTCGTCCCGGCCTTCGTCTTCGGACTCGGGGATGACGTCGTAGCATACCGCGTCACCGCCGGCCACGAAGGCGGCCTTGATGGAGGTCACGTCCTGCATCGCCCCTGCCACGGCGGCACAGCGGGCGCGGTGGTCGGTCAGGGTGGTGTCGTCCGCATTGGAGAAGATGGTCAGGCGGATGGAGCAGTAGAAGTTGCCGGCGCCTTCCGGCAGCTCGGGCGGGGTGCGGGCCGCATCGCAGAGGACGACGCACTTTGGGAGCACGTTGATCTCGGCGTTGTCGCCCGTGTAGACCGCCACGCCGGCAAGCCCGGATTCGGCGGTGAGGTAGGTATCGAGGACGGCCTCGATGATATGGCGCGGAGATTTGGTTCCCATTGGTTATTGGCGGTTAAATTTCTTGGCTTGTTTCTCGAGGATATTGGCGAGCATGGCCGGCATCTGTTTGACGCGGTTGCCGTAGACGAGGTTCTTCACGTCCGTGTCGGTTGCAATATTGTCAACGTCCCCGTTGCGATTCCCGAACGTCAGGCCGAGGGCGAACACCTCCGCCTGCTGGCGGCTGATCTGGACGTAGCCCGTAGACTGGGCGTGGCGCTTGATCCATTGGTTTATGCCTGACCTACCAGCGTTCTTTTCTACTCCGCCGAATTTAGGCTTCGGAAGTTTGTTGAGGGTATCGACCCAGCCGGACTTGATGCGGCCGACCGCACGTTGTCGGCGTTTGATGTAGTCCCTAAGAACGCCATCCTTGGCCTCGAAGCGTTCCCAGAATTTGATGCCAGGGCCTCCGTTGCGCTTGATGCGTCCGCCGAATTTGTCGCGGAATTTCATGTGGACTTCCTTCACCCCTGCCTCGCTGTCGATGACCGGGCGGTTGAAGACATTGGAGGCCTCCTGCGAGCCGATGCGGTCAAAGTAATTCTTGAGCCTCTTGAACCCCTTTTCCGTCCCGAAGCCAGGGCCGGCGAACATTCGGGCATAGAGGGCGTTTCCGGCCATCAGGTCGGGGTTGTCTCCTGCCAGTTTCCAGAAGCGGGAAAAGTTATTCTGAAGGGACGCGCTGCCGAGCTTGCGGAACAGGCGGCCGCGGCGGCCGTTGGTAGACCCAGACCGCTCGCCGACGACGACCGAATGGACGTCGCCCATGATCGCCAACTCGCCGACCTTCTTTGCGTCCTTGCTCAGACCCTGCCCGCCGGACTTCACGATGGGAGGGGTGAGCACCATGGAGTCGCGGCACATCAGGGCGGCTTGCTCCAGGAAGACATCGGTCAGGCCTTGGTTGGAATTGACGTGGAATTCCTTGAGGGCCGTCATGAATTCCTCGTAACTCTTCGGGGTGATTCCCTCCCCTGGGAGGTTTGGGGGGTTCATTGGCTGTCGTCGATGACGACCAGCGT
>Ga0222714_10005858_pt1 | contig 11566 bp, 30 predicted proteins | sample C33_3DmetaG_FD_165048 | JGI IMG/M metagenome (GOLD analysis project Ga0222714, IMG submission 165048) | Estuarine water microbial communities from San Francisco Bay, California, United States - C33_3D | ecosystem: Environmental > Aquatic > Marine > Unclassified | place: USA: California... | reverse complement strand
ACCCAAATCAATAATAAAGAAACTATAGTGATGTGTATTTTTGCTATCATCCACTTTTTCATCTTCATAAAATTCAAAACCAAATTGTATGCCCCAGAATAAATGCCATGACCACATTATTTTTTTCCTTTTTTCTTTTTAGGAAAGCCAGCTTTCATATTAGCATAGGCTTCTTTAGAAATTGTACTTTTCTTTTTAGTGCGAGAAATGCCTTTTTTCTTACGGGCATTCATGTTAGCGTATAATCCTTTAGACATTATTGTGACATCCTTATTCTGTCTATAAGTTGTATTAACGGGTCAATGATGGGTGTTTGTGGATTCATCTTTTGTCGTAATTTTTCTTGTTGCTGCCTTGTATATTCTTCAATATATTGTTGCATCTCAGGGGATTGACTATCAAAAGGAATATTAGCAGGAGGAGCTGTGTTTCCTAATACCTCTGAACCAGTCATTTGTGGTTGTAAGTTCATAGGTACATTGCCAGAGTTGTATACCATTTCATCTAACATCCGCATTTGTTCTGGCGTTAAGTCAAGTAATCCCATCATAATTTTTTACCTATAAATAAAAATGCCCACCGAAGTGGGCATACAAAGGAGGAGTGAGACAAATTCAGGGCGAACTTATCCCAACACCCATAATTATACAGAAATTTCTTGCATAAGTCTAGTGGTAACAGGTTCTAATTCTTTTTCTTTCCAAGAGTTATATCTATCTTTCATGTCATTTAAATGGCGAATATTTCTTAAAATTTCTTGGTCTAAAGCATAAAGATAATTAGTAAGTGGTTCGTTATCACCACAGTATTGTACTCTAGTATGCCAAATACCATCGTCATCTAAACGAGCAGTCATTGGCACTTTACCACTAGGTAACTTGTCAGCCTTAATTAGTGGCTTACCATTTTCAAGACCACAGTATTCTACCCAATGATATTTGCCTTGACCAAAACTATTGTTTTCTGGCACTAAATACATTTTAACTAAAATTGGTAATTCTCCTTTTTCTACTTTATTGCGTGTTTCAGTTTTAGATTCAATGTGTGCTTGAAAATCTTGAATTATTTCACCTAAAACTGATCTATCTTTTTCAAAAGGTAAATGTTCAGCACCATGACATACACCATTAAAAAAACCATAATCAACTGTGTAACCATGTTTTGATAATAATCCGTTAGGTGCTTTTTGTTTGTTATTGCAAATTTGGCAAGTTCCATAATGTGTTGCTTTCATTTTTTTATTCCTTTGTTTTGTTAATTAATTACTACATTTATTAGTATAAACATAAAAAATAATATGTCAAGCAACTTGACAAACAAAATAAAAAGAGTATAATAGTTTATAACTTAATAAATTATTAAGTTACTTTTTTTATAATTACAAAGGAGTTTATAATGAATTTAATTAACAAAGCAAACACAAAAAAACAGCTTTTAGCGTTATCTGAAAAATACAGAAACGGCAAATTTACAAGGGTTTCTGCTAAGTTGTTAGATCACATCGAGCTGCAACAAAGAATGTTGCTTGAAGATATAGTTAGAAGGCATCCGTCTATTGGACAAACGCTAACTAGATAACACAAAAGGGGGGCAACCCCCTTTTTTTTATGATACATCAATAATATCAACTTCCCATTTATTGCTTTTATTTTTTTTCCAACCCCACACTTCTATTGACCAATTACTTTCTCGCATATTTGCAATGTGGCCGTTTTCACTAATCTTTTTTACTCTTGCCCATCGGTTATTAAATGTGGTGCATTGTATTGCTAATGTATCGCCATCTTTTAATGCCAAAATATCAATACATCCAAACAGGTCTTGTCTTATTCTAGCAAAAGGATTCCAATGTTCAACAATCGCTAGTGTTGTCCAACCATCGGTCTTTAGCTTTCGTAACGTCAGTTGTGTTGGACTCATCTTTGCCATCTTTTTCCCTTAATTTTTTTGTTGTTTTAAAAATACGTTCCCATGCCTCTTGAACTTTATTATCTGATACTTTTGAAGGCCTACGACCTGAACCTTTACTCATTGCAATCTCTCCTTACTTTACACACATCATGTTCATCATAATATCTTATTGTGCCTCTACGCATATCTATATTTTTTATAATAATGTTTTCAGGTAAATAAATGTACTGATGCAGCAAACATTTACTTGCTCTTTTGTCAGGATGATATAAAGAAATATAAAGGTTTGCGTGCTGACAAGATTCGAAGTTACCTATGTATTTAAAATCGTCTTCTATTAGATTAGTGCTTATTACCAATACAAAAGCATATTCAATCATAATTATTCCTCCATTTTAATAAATGCTATCCAATGTGTAAGTGCTTTTTTACCACTTCTATGCCCATAAAGTGGTTTATATTTTGTTAAAGACAAAACTTCTTTTAATGGTATCTGTATTTCATTCCATTTAAATATTAATGTCCCGTTTGTTTTTAACACTCTAAAACATTCTGAAAATCCTTTTCTTAAATCATCTTGCCAAGTGTCTTTATCTAAAGAGCCATAACTAAAACCTGTAACTGAATCTAATGATAAATTTTTTACATGAGGTGGATCAAACACAATATGCCAAAAAGATTCATCTTTAAAATCCATTTTTCTAAAATCATGAATTACATCAGGATTTATAATTTTTTTTCCTGGATTTTTACTACAATGACTTACATCTAAATTGCCTTGCCTTTGATCTGCAAAAAAACATCTAGGATCATTTTTATCAAACCACATCATCTTACATCCACAACAAGGATCTAATACTTGCTTCATTTTTTCCTCCTATAAGTGTAAACCCTGTGTAGCTTATCCCAATCTTTAGTTTTGAATACTCTTCCGTCATGTAGCCTTACACGAAATTGTATGTCGCTACCAAATTCTTTAACAATGGTTTTTAAAACTGCTTTTATACCCTCATTTTTCATGGCTTTTCCCTATAAGTTAATGTTGGTGAATCAAACCAAAACTTTAGTACGCCCTCAAAATCACCATGACGGTTCTTTTGAATGTGAACCTCTGCATCAGGCTTCCTGCGCCATTTTTCCTTATCGTCATCCGACAACAAATCAGGATCAACTTTTTCTTTTTGTTTATTGCGCCAAACAGTTACAAGTTGATCACATTGGTTAATAAGGTTACTACTGCCCATCACATCCATTTTGTTAGGCGGCTGATCCTCGTCAAACGCTTTTCGAGAGTGTGCCACTAAATGGATATGACATTCTTGAGACTTGGCTAATGCGCAAAGCGTATTTAAAAATTCTCTTTGTTTTCCATAATCTTCAGAATCTACATCACTAATTTTCATAAGCGAATCTATGACAATATGCTTTGCTTTTAACTTATCTGTAGCGTAAATAATTGCATTGATAATCCGAGTGCTACTCACTGCATTTTCAAAGTCATATATAAATAATTTGTCATCTACCTCATCACAAAACCGTAGTATATCGTCACGGGTCGGTAGTGACTTCTTTACAAACTGCCTGACCCATCTAGCCAACTGCATTTTTGGTGACATTTCAGGACTAATCATTAAACATGGTTGATCCTCATCTAATATAAAATGTAGTAATACTTGATTTAAAAACATTGACTTACCATGACCATTAAAACCACTCCAGGCAGTTACTTGCCTATCCTGAAACCTAAATGCCTTGTCTTTATGCAAAGGAAAGCCAAGAGCCGATCCCTGCATCATACCGCCACTTTCAAAGTAGTCTATGGTTTCCTCCATAAAGTCATTAGGTTTTCTAATTGTAGTATGCTCATCTAAACCAACCTGACTAGCATAATTATCTAGGTCACTATCATTAACCATCAGCCTTTTTAATCTTAGCTTGTCTAATACCTCTGCGCCCTGCTCTATTTTAGACATAATTCGTAGGATTCCTTAATTCGTTCAACTGCAAGGGCAAGCCTATCCATATCCTCTTCAGTTAATTTTTTATCTTTAAGCAGATGGATTCCGCTTACCAATACTATGCCTAATTCAAATCTTAATGCTTTGAGTACGTTTGAACTAAACGGATAAATAATTCTTTTATCATAATTTTTGTTTAAGTTATCAGGAAATAGATCATGTATGCCTATCCCTATGGCATCACAAATTTGCTCAACGCTTGAGCCACCAAAATCTTTTAACAATATCTTTTGGTCATGCGTGAGTTTAATCGCAAGTGATGGGGTGCTATCCCTCCTTGTAGGGGAAGATGCGATCCACTCACCTTCCCCTACTTTTTTTACCTTAGTTAAACGACCTAATAGGTCTTGGATTTGAATCATAAAGGTAAATCATCCTCTATGACCTTAGGATTGACAACCACTTCACCGTTATTCAGATCCGTAGTGTCAGTTTCATCAGGATCATCTTCACCACCACTCACTAGAAGCAAACCTGAAATAGCATAACGCCTTGCATAACTGCTAGCCGACCCAAATTCTTGCGATGCATCACAACCCTTCTTACCAAAGTGAACCCTAGCACTACCCTTACAAGATACTAATGCACAACCATCCTCGTAATAAGTAGCCGTTGATTCACATACAACTCCAAACTGACCAAAGTCTTTAAACTCGTCTGTCAACGTAATGACCACTTCAGGATAATTTTTTGTTATATCTTTAAGTTTATCTAAAATGGACTCTATGTTACGAAAAGACCAACCACTAAATGGATTCTTTCCATCTTTTTTAACTTGTAATTTGTTTTGTATTTCACTTAATGCTTTCATATATTACTCCTTCTAATTGACGATAATATTTTTGGTAAAAATTACTCATAATCTATCCTCTGGTTTTTGTTTAGTCCAAAGAGACCAACATGCTTTAAAAATTTTTCTTAACTCTGATTTTGGCACATTAAAAACACATGACATTGCATGAAAATCATTTGTGTCAAACTTTGGATCTTCACCTCGTGTCATTTTATGAACCACTCGTGTTTCCATAATGTGAATGATCCAATCTAATTTTGCATTAGTTGTGTCTGATAAATTGCCTATCTCTACAAAATTCATAATTGCTCCTCCTGTGCGTTTTCATCTTCATAGCCATTGTCTTGATATTCAAAATAAATATGGTTATACGTACAATAGCCGATAACGCCCCACATTTTTTGTGTCGGGGCAGTCATATCATTAATTAAAATGCGTGGTTTTCCTTCATCGCAGATTTCTAGGTGTAACCAGTAGCCGTCATCTGAACCCCATGACATACATCGTCCTTCGTCAGAACTAACAACCAATTCACCTGCTATTGCAGAGATGTTTGATATTGCCCATACAGCATCTGTCCAATCTTTAATCATCTTAGTCATGACTTTCCCCCTTTTTATACTCTCTACTATCACGCCTTGCTTCTTTTATACAAAATTGTACTAGGTTATCAGCGTGTTTTTCGCTAGGTGCAAACACATAAGCAAAGTTTAATATACTTGATACAATGCCTGCCATATGGTTTGAGGTAGGGTTCTCTTTAGTTTTAACCCCCAACTTATCTATTAAATCAAGCCCTAAATCGTAACCCGCTTGAAACTCTTTTTCTGTTTTATTCATAAAATTTCCTCCCCATTTTCATCAAAAATCATAACATCTTCATCATGACCAATTAAATTAATAAACTCTTCTCTTGCCTTTTGAGGTGTTTCAAAACCCTCAATAGTTTTAGTTACGCGCCCTGTGATAATATATTTATTCATGGTTATTCCCCTCTTTGATCTCTTTTTCAGAATAAACAACGAGCTTTAAACCTTGCATATCAACCTCTTTGCCGTGCTTATCCCATAACCTTATGCAATTGTTAGCCTTACGATCAAGCCGCGAATTGCTCTCATAAAATAGCATTAATTCTGCATCATATTCATCTTGACGTAATTCAATGTTGCCGTCTTTTTCTATTAATGTCTGAATGTAAGGCATTATTTAACCTCCCCTTTTTTCTAATTCAATTAAAATTTGATCGACCGCGCGTAAAAATTCCCAACACGCCCAATCATTAATCTTGCCTTGCTTTTCTAAGTTTTCGGCATGATGTAAAGCATCATATAAAACTTGATTAGTCATCTTATTTCCTCCAAAATAATTTCTGTTAAGTCATAAGGTTTGGTTTTTGATTTCCATCTTTGTTTTGATTTCTCATAAACCTCAATGTAACCTCGTGTTGTTGATCCACGAACAAATTTAATTATTTTGAATGGTTGAGTCCACCCATTACCAAATGCTCGATGATAAGTTTTATTTATATTTATTTCCATCATTAATTACCTCCGATGTAGAAGCGGCTTATGCCACTTCCAAGTTAGTTAATGTTGAACGCACATCGTATTCAAAACCATATTTAGGACTAAAAGAATGTCCATTTATAACGCTATTTACTGTACACGCCATATATCCTTTAGTTCCAACAAAACCATAGTTCATCCAAAATTTTTTATTGCGACCAGTTTTTATGTTAGGAACATTAAATTCAATTACAGGCTCATAAAGTTCTTCTGATCTGACTGACCTCCAATGTTCACGTATTTGCATAATAGCCAAATTATATGGTGTTGCTGATATAAACTCGCTACGACAAGCTAAATCGTATGCCTGGTCTTCTGTAATAAAAAGTCCGTGTATTTTGTTTATTTCCATCATTATTCACCTCCGTTAGGTAGTTTGTTGTAAAGTTCATCAAAATTTCTATACGCTAGGGTGGTGGCTAAAGATTCTAGCCAACCATCGCTCATATAGTCTTCGATAAATTGCTCGAACCACGCTTCTTTGTTTGCTTTAATGTCTACATAATCCATTAGTGATTACCTCCAATTAAAGTTTTTTCTTTGAGGTCATCATTTTTGCAATAATAATTCCAATGCACATAGTCATGATCAACTTGACTTGCTAGTTTGTGTAATTCAAGGATAAAGATTCTACCTTGATTCCAAACTGCATGGTCATCAGAATAATCGTAGAACCAATCTGCACGTTTAAGTTTTGCGATGTAATCATCAAATAATTTATTGTTTTTCATTATTTACCTCCGTTAATAGAGTTTTGATGTTGAGTTTGATAAGAAAATGTTTCCTCGTCACGAGTAGAAATCCAATCGTGATAATCGTCATATTCTTTTATGGGATCAAAGATGTCATGAGATTCAACGACATCATTGTTATTGTCATTTTGCATATCCTCACGCCAAGCTGTAAGGATTGTTGCTAACTCCGTAATACCATCTAAATAAGCCATTTTTACCTCCGTTTAGTTAAATGTCTTAATTAGTATCATACGCTTTTGATAAAGAAAATCAACCTTTTTTGCACTTATTTTGTAAAAATACTTCTTCAGGTATCTAGAATGTGGAAAATACATGATAAAATCTAACCTAGTTTTACAGGCAATGTGAAAGCGAGAAAGATGCGAGGTTGACAACCCCCTCTAGGGTTGGCAACTTTGAGAGATGAGAACGATTTCATCATTGCATGATCTGTAAGGCAATAAGTCTATACTTTAAAAGTATACAATAAATTAGGTATGATTGGTCATGATTACTCTATCCAGGTTAGAAGATATTTTAAAAGATTGGTCTTTATGGATGAAGTCTCATTCAAATAAATTAGGTTATCCAAGCAAATCTACAGGGGTGGTCTCTAGCGGTAATAATACTTTTGAAGACATGATTGAAAATTCTAATTCTACTAATGTAGATATTATTGATACAGCGATTGATGATTTATTACCTGAAGAAAAATCAGCCATTTATTATCGTTATCTTAGCGGTAAAAAACCCATTGCTTATGAGATGAAATTAGAATTAGCCTTAAATCATTTGCTAGCGTTAATTGAAAATAAAATACATTATTGATAAATAGGTATCTAGAATCTGAAAAAACATCTGTATAATATATACCTGTAGGAAAGATGCGTCTGCATTTTCTTACCCTCCGTAAGAGCCATTTCATCCTCCGAGAAGTGGCTCTTTTTTTTATTGGTTAATTAACCTAGTTAGTTAGTAAATCATTCGTAAAATCAAATAATTATGTTTTTCAAAAAAGGAAATTAACATGAAAAAGTACGGTAAAAAATATGGAAAAGGAAAAAAGAAATGATGGGATATAATCCGTTTGGTCAATTAAGCATGAACGAGTTAGCGTTATTGCAAAAAATGAATGGTGGAAACGAAGTGAGTCTTCTTGGCGCTGATCCATTTGGTCAATTGAGTAGCAGAGAAACAATGCTAGCTTCTGCATCTATGCCTGGTCAAACAGATCCAATCTTAAATCAGTTAATTGAAAGAGGAAATACACCTTTGAACATGGGAAGTAATGCGCCTGTTGATTTTGAGAATTTAAGCGACCCTGAAAAACAATATTTGCTTGAGTATGTTGAACAGCAACAACAAAAAATTTATGATCAGCAAACACCAAACAAGGGAATGAATCAAATTTTAAGATTGTTAGGATATTAATAATGTCAAAAGGACTATATGCTAATATCAATGCTCGTAAAAAAAAGGGAATAAGCAGACCAAAAAGTAAATCCACTATATCGGACAAAGCATACGCTAACATGAAAAAAGGATTCCCTAAATCTAAAAAGAATAAAGCCAAGAAGAAGTAATCATGGCTAGTTTGAATGGGTTGTTAGATTGGTACACACAACAAGACACTCCATTATCTGCATACTTGCGCGGTGATAATGTAAGTGAAGCAGTCAACAGAAGTCTTGATCAATCACTACAAAACCTGACAACGCCTGAAGGCGCAATGGACTTGGTTAACCCTATGTCTAAAGTAGCAGGAATGCTTGGAACTGTAAGCAAATTTCCTAATCAGTTTCTAGTGAATACAGCAACTAACCCTAACCCACTTGTTGGAAATAGGTTCACAGGTAAACAAGAAACTAAATTAATACCTGAAAAAATTATTCCAGGAAAAGATCTAGCAGGATCATCTATAGTGTTCATTCCAAGTGATGCTACCACTAGAGGATTCTTGATTGATAGTGTATCTGACTTTGGATTGCCTAACCCTGTTATGACTACAGGTGGATTCCAATATGCTCGTGATCCAATCATCTATGATAACTTGCTAGGGTATGCATCCAATAAAAATCAGGCACAAGCACTTGTAGAAAAAGTTAATGTAGCTCGTGATTACAATAAGTCATTAGGTGGATCAGGTAAGGTCATCGTCATGCCTGAAACAATGTCTAATGTTACAGGTAGACCTGAATACTTTTCTAATATGACATCTGAAGTGTTAACACAGTTTGTAGATAATGGTCGTATGACAAAAGAATTAATTAAAGATTTAGATGATGAAATGAGAAAGGGTATAGGTCTTTCTAAAGGTGAAGATGTTCCTAATTGGAAAGGTATCATGACACCTGAAGGTCGTGAGCAATTAAAATTAGGTGGTAAATACAGAAAAGCATTTGCCAAGCGTATGGAAAATCAAAAGTATCAAAAACAACTTGGCTATAACTTTGATGATGTTAGAGGTGCAGTTCTAGATGCAAGGTTAAAAAATCTTCCACAGTATAGAGCAGGCAATACACTATTGGATGTACCTGATGTAGATAAGTTAACACTATCCGATGTGACTTACCATCCTGCTTACGATAGAGCCTATAAGAATATGACTTACGGTGGATCACTAGGTGTAGACGATATACCTGTATACGATTTATTAGGTGATGATTATATGAGAAAACTATATTCAGGAACATTATCCCCTAAATTTACAAAAGATTTGAGAAAAACAGCTAACCCATTATCTAATGCAATGGGTATACTAGAGATGGGTAAAGCACCTGAACTGTTTCCACCTATATCAGAAGAGGTAGCTAATCAAATACAGTTTATACAGAAGTCAAGAGGAATACTATAATGTGGTCATGGCATATTTTTTGGGGCATGCAATTTGGTTTTGAATTTTATGAAGATAAAAAAGTGGATGATAGCAAAAATACACATCACTATAGTTTCTTTATTATTGATTTGGGTTGTTTCCGCATACAACGCCAAGAAAAAAAGGGGATTAATTTATAATGGCTAAAGGTGTCGCACATTACTTACCAAATGGTAAACTTTACAAAGGTAAAACACATAAGACTAATGGGAAGTTAATGTCAGGTGCTACGCATACAGCAAGTAGCAAAGTATTAACACACAAAAAACCAAAAGCAAAATAGTATGGCTAAAGACTCTAGACTTACAAGAGCAGGTGTATCAGGTTACAATAAACCAAAACGTACACCAAGCCATCCTAAGAAGAGTCATGTAGTTGTAGCTAAAGAAGGCAATAAAGTAAAAACAATACGCTTTGGTCAACAGGGTGTAACAGGCGATAAAAAGCCTACTGCTAGACAAAAGTCATTTAAAGCAAGACACGCTAAAAACATAGCAAAAGGAAAAATGTCAGCCGCCTATTGGGCGAATAAAGTAAAGTGGTAGATGATTCGCCATGTACAGGTGTATGCCGTATAGTAGACACTACTGGTGGTGAACCAAGATGTGTGAGCTGTTACAGAACATACGAAGATTTAGACCAATGGATTACAATGTCTAGGGAAGCTAGGCTAAGACGAATGGAACAATTAAGGAAGGATCATGGCAGCAAGATTAAAAAAAAGACATCAAGATGAAGTTAGGACAAAGATCCAGGCATCACAGCTAATTAATGTCTTACAAAACTGTGCTATTGGTGCAACAGAAGATTTATCACCAGCACGGCTAAAAGCTATTGAGATTTTACTTAAAAAATCATTACCTGACTTGTCATCAACAGAAATTGAGGGTAATGTAGATGCACCATTATCAATAAATGTTATTACAGGAATAGGACTCAACAAACCAAAAGATGAATAATCTTGCAGAACAGGACTTCCAAGAGGAAACTGTTGATATAGGTTACAGACCTAGAAAGCCACAAGAAATGATCCACGAAAGCGTGGATGGTAATCGTTTTACTGTGGTGGTAGCACATCGTAGGATGGGCAAAACCGTATCGGCTATAACACAATTAATTCATAGTGCATTAATGTGCGATAAACCTAAACCTAGATTTGGTTATATTGCACCAACTTACGCACAAGCTAAAAGAGTAGCTTGGGATTATCTGACAGAATACACAAGACCATTGGATGCAAAGGCAAATATTGCAGAATTGCGTGTAGACTTTATGGATCGTAGAATATCGCTTTATGGTGCAGACTCAATTGATGCACTTCGAGGTATTTACCTTGATGGCGTAATTATCGATGAGATTGCCGATATTAATCCTAACCTATTTACTGAAATTGTTAGACCTTGTATTGCTGATCGTAAAGGGTGGGTGATGTTTATTGGTACACCTAAAGGCTCTAATCACTTCAAAACATTGCGCGATAAAGCAATGTCAGGTGAGGTAGGTTGGAATCTGCTAGAATTTAAAGCATCAAAAACTAAGATTTTAGATGAATATGAGTTAGAGTCAGCTAAAAAAGAAATGGGTGCAGACAAGTACGAGCAAGAATTTGAATGTTCATTCTTTGCCCCTGTAGAAGGTTCTTACTATGGCGCAGATATTAACGAATTGGA
>Ga0222714_10005855_pt1 | contig 11569 bp, 5 predicted proteins | sample C33_3DmetaG_FD_165048 | JGI IMG/M metagenome (GOLD analysis project Ga0222714, IMG submission 165048) | Estuarine water microbial communities from San Francisco Bay, California, United States - C33_3D | ecosystem: Environmental > Aquatic > Marine > Unclassified | place: USA: California... | reverse complement strand
GGTTCGAAGTCTTGCTCCCGTGGGGCGACGAAGCCGAACGCCTCCGCGCAGAGGACATTGCGAGCGCTACCGGCGCTACTGTCTTACCCAAGCTCACGCTGAGCGGCCTCGCCGCTGAACTCGCAAACGTCAGCGGCGTCGTCGCAGTAGATACCGGCCTTGGACATTTGGCCGCCGCACTCGCGCGTCCCACGCTATCGATTTATGGGCCTACTGACCCCGGGCTCTCGGGCACTTACGGTATCACGCAAAAGCATCTGCGTTCGACCTTTGCCTGTTCGCCTTGTCTCAAAAAAACCTGCACCTACAAAGGTGCCCCTGTGCTCGAAGACGATAAAGCCGTTGCGCCGCCGTGTTTTACAAGCCATCCACCGGCCGCCGTATGGCAGCAGTTCGAGGCGTTGCTCGCCGAGGCCGCGCTGGGTCGTCCCAAAAGCTATTACGACACCAGTGAATACGGCGGCGCAGGAAAATGAGTGCCGGCATGAACCTCATTTTCGTTATTTACTCCTACTTTCCGCACGGCGGTCAGCAGCGCGACTTTATGCGTATTCTCAACGAGTGTCGTGCGCGTGGGCATACCATTACCGTGTATACCTTGAAGTGGTCTGGCGAAAAACCTGAAGGCGTTACAATTCATCTGGCGCCGGTGAGAGCATTAACTCGCACGCGGCTTTATAAAAAGTTTAGCCGCTGGTTTGAAAAGGCGATTAAAACTGAGGACGACAGAGAAAATGGCGTTCAGAATCGCACCATCGTAGGCTTTAACAAAATGCCCGGGCTTGACGTGTACTATGCCGCTGATCCGTGTTTTGCCGAAATGGCAGCCACGCAGCGCGGCAGCTATTACCGCTACAGCAGCCGGTATAAACACTTTAGCGCCTTTGAGGAGTCAGTGTTCGGCCGCGACAGTTCTACCGAGATTCTGTACCTTTCGCCACAGCAAAGAGCAGCGTTTAAAACCTATTACCCTGAATGCGAGAGTCGCTTGCACGCACTGCCAGCAGGGCTCGCTGAGGACCGTAGGCTCGTTGATCGCTCGCCTGAAGCGCGTGTGGCTCGCAAGAAAGCCGCACGTGAAAAGCTCAATAACGAATTAAACATAAGCCAAACCGCGACACTCGTTATGCAGATTGGCTCGGGTTTTAAAGTCAAAGGCGTCGATCGGGCGCTGCGCGCTATCGCGTCCCTCCCTTTGGAGACACGCCGCGAGGTGCATTACCTGTTGGTTGGCTCGGGTAAGTCCGCGCCCTATCTAAGGCTTGCTAAAAAACTAGGCATAGCAAATGAGGTAACCATTGTAGGCGGGCGGGATGACGTGCCTGATCTGCTCGCCGCCGCCGATCTTATGCTGCACCCCGCCTACCGCGAGAGTGCAGGTTATACCTTGCTCGAGGCGGTAGTCGCTGGCCTGCCCGTGTTGGCCACCGAAACCTGCGGCTATGCGTACCACATAGTGCAGGCCGGTGCCGGCGCTGTTTGCCCTGAGCCGTTCGCGCAAGCGTCGCTCAATAAGCTGCTTTTAGACATGCTGCAGCAATTACCGACTGCGCAGTGGTCGGCAAACGGACTTGCCTACGGCGCCGGCGACAGTCTGTATACCATGCCGCAGGCGGCAGCAGATTTCATTGAGCGTTTCGAAAGCGGAACCCCGCGCGGATAACTGGGAATGCGCTACGCGAACAACGAGTTTAAGGAATTTTTCGCCAGCGGTGACCCCTTTCAAATGCTTGAGGCAATTCAAGGGGAAGTGTTTCGCGCCGTCGATGGCCGCAAAACTTTTCGCTTTGATTTAAACGGCAGCCGCTATTTCGCCAAGCTGCACTTTGGCGTCGGTTGGCGCGAGATTGCCAAAAATCTTTTTCATTTGCGCTGGCCAATAGTCGATGCCGAAAACGAATGGCGCGCTGTTCAGCGCTTAAAGAGCCTCGGCGTGTCGACGCTTCACCCGGTTGCCTATGGCGTGGTTGGCCTCAATCCCGCCACGCGGCGCTCCTATCTTGTGACGCAGGACCTTGCCGACACAATCAGCCTCGAAGACCTCGGTAAACAATGGCTATCCCAGCCGGTATCGCCTGCGATAAAGCGCGCGCTGATCAAGCGTGTAGCAGGCATTGCTCAGACGCTACACAGTCACGGCATGTGCCACCGCGACCTGTACCTGTGCCATTTTTTACTTCACCAAAACCAGCCCGACCTGCGCGTCTCGCTTATCGACCTGCATCGCGCGTTCTCGAGCCCACGGCTGCGCAGACGCTGGCTTATAAAAGATATTGGAAGCCTCTATTACTCCTGTCTGCATCTCAACCTAACCCAACGAGATCTGCTGCGATTCATTCGCACCTACGAGCCGCGCGGACTTCGCTATGCCGTTAGCAGCAACGCCGACTTTTGGAATGCAGTGTCTACAAAAGCGAATTCACTCTATAAGCGCCATGGCGACGCCGCATGACAGCGCGATTCGATACCGACGCCCTCAGCGCAGCATTGGCCGCGTTTGAGCAATCGCTTTCTAGCGGCGCCGAACAAGGGACGGGCGCTGACAGCTACCGACAGGCAGAAAAGGGCGCTTATTTTGCGGTAGACCTCGCCGCGCTCACCGAGCTCGGCACGCGGGAATCTGAGCAGGACTTTTCGCAGCAATTCGCGGTGGCGCTTGCCGACGTGCTGCAGAACCCCGATGCGGCGATAGAAGCCGGCGAAACACTCAAACACGATCGCACCACCACCGTTGTCAAAATTCAGGTGAAGGGTATTTTCCTCGTTATAAAGCGCTACAACCGCAAATCGCTGCTGCATGGCTTTACTCGCCTGTGGCGCACCACTCGTGCCCGTCGCAGCTTTGATGCTGCGCGCTGGCTTCTGCAACACGGCATTCTCACCGCCATGCCTCTCGCCTTCATCGAAAATCGCTCTTTCGGAGCCCTTAATCACGGGGCTTACTACCTCAGCCTTTGTCACCCAGGTGACAACCTGCTCCGTCAACTCAGTAGTGGTGAGATCAAGGACCACGACTTTGATGCACTCCTCAGCGAGTTCGGACGACTCTTCACCCTGCTACGCCGCGCGAACGCCGCCCATGGCGACATGAAAATCAGCAATTTCATCTACCACAGCAACAGGCTGTGCGTTCTGGACTTGGACGCGACACAGCCCTATAAGCGCGCGTGGCAGGCGAGGCGCGCGTTTCGTAAAGATATCGCAAGGTTTGAGCGCAACTGGGTTGGGTCGGAGTTTGAGGGAGTTGTGGCGGAATTTTTGGGAGAAGTTTGAGAAATAATGGGAAAACTCTGGACTAAAGAGACACTACAGACATCACTGATGAACATCATAATACTAGCCTGTGGCAGACAAAGTTTTAGCAAACGTTTCTTTAAAGACGGAGGCATTGTCAGGTCAAAGAAGGCGGAGATATCTTTTTAGTTTAGGTATGAGTCTTAAGAAGTAAACGGCATCGAGGAGTTTGCGTCTTTATACGCAGGAAACTCTATAGAGGGCATAGCACGGTGCTTTACACGTCTCTCTATTATCGATATCCCCGTCATAACTAGGATTTGAATTAGATATCCTATATGTTTCATGGACTAATAATCACTAACTTTCTTTGGAAGCTTCCAACAAGGAATTACGAATGTACGTCGCTAAGATGCTATTAGTATCGATATTAATCTTACAAACTAACTTAGTTTTTGGAATTGAAATTAGCGGCTTCGTTATTCGTAGCACTGTTGGCCCAAGCCCCGCCAGCGTCTATGCCAATGGAACAAGAATTGCTGTGGCTTCAGACAACGGCTACTTTCAAGGAGAGGTCACTGAAGGCAATATTGAAATTTATGCTGAATTAAATTTGGCCAACGGAGTTGAGCGAAGCATACCGAGGCAAGTTAACCTCTTCACGGACACTAAACTACAGCTGTATATCGCTCCCGTGCACAGGGTTACAATTAACTCAGAATTGCCCGCCGGTACATATGGCCCTTGGCTGACAATCTATGAGGCAGTTACCCCATCAGAAAGATTATTTAATACCGATCTGCAAATCTTGCCGCTTTCTACCTTACCATCAGGGGGCTATTCACATAAGGCGAGTTACGATCTTCCTGAAGGGGTTTATCGAGCGCTTCTAAGCGCCCAGACTGGAGTAAGTGGTGAAAGGTATAATGCATGGGCCGGCTTTGAGGTAACGAGCGAAACCAAGGAGATAACAATAACTCCGCAAGACGAGTACTCCTCATATCCCGCAGAGGTAAGGATCATTGATCCTGCAAGGATAGACTTTAGTCCAGATGAGTTAGAGGGCTATTTAACTATACATGGTAATCAAGGTGCCGCATCTCCGAATATGGCGTTGACCATCCTCAACCTTCAGACCGGGCACTATACTTGGGGCTCATCTAGAGACGACGGGTCGTTCGCATTGGTACTCAACGGGTTGCCAGGAAGCGAGTATGCAATTTATCAGCGACCAGAAATTGATGGTTGGAATAATTATCAGCTGGGCGTGGGGACCACGATCCGAGCGCCCTTGGATTCACCAAATAGCCTAGAGTTTTCAACCGAACATTCTGCGTCAAACACGAACCATACTCCTAATAATCCTTCAGACGCGAAGTTACTTGGAGGGCGAGTAGGAGGCATCGCGCAGTACAGTGGGGAGTTCGATTTTTCCCAGTTATCATCAGGCAGCAGCGGCGAGATTTCGGGCACCGTGAAAGTCGTCGCCCCTTCACTAGAAGATGTTTCAATCTCTTGGGGCACCTCTTGGCCCTCTGGACTGTATCTTGAAAAAATCGTGTCGACAGACGGCTGGGTCGTTGCCGCCAACCCTGAAAACAGCTCGAACTATATGACCGTCAGCGGGCTGCCAATCAATGGAGAGCCCGAGGTAAATCGCACGCGGATCGGTAATGTTGCGTATTCTGAGATTGAGCAGATTTCTTCAACAGTATGGCGAGCAAAATTCGTAGCCAGCTACGATATCCCACCGCAGTTATCAAAAGGCCGATATCAACTACACCTAAAATCTTCGCTAAATACCAGCGTCTCCTCGGAAAAGGTCTTCTCTCATAATTTTACCGGAGACTCGAGCACCTCTGTTTTAGACGGACGCATCGGAGAGTTTGAAATAGGAGATACGAGTAGGACGAACATTGATGTTGGATTATTTTTGAATGAGTACAGTAACGGATCCAGGGGGACGGTGCCAGATAATCGATCAGGCGAGTTTGGTATAACTCCGGGGATCATCACCAACGCGCATAAATTCCTAATCGATGGCTCCATGCCCGGAAGAAAAGACGGAGCGAGCTATAACCTCGAGCCATTCATACCTCTCGTAAGCTGGACCACTAAGGGCCACCAGGTTCCACTTCCAATAAAGTTCAAATTCCCCTCCGGCAAACTTGAAGTAGCCGTAGTCGACCCAGCGGGTAACGTTTCTAGTTTCGGCCCTAAGCCATTTAGGGGAACCTACATGAATGAACCATTTATACTAAATAACACGGGCGGCGGGATGGGTGGCGCTGCGCCGCAAGTGTATATGAAGTTGACTACACTAACTGAAGACTTTGATTACGACTTTAAAGAGTATGGGGAGTACAAGATAAGTATTTTCGGCACTGTCCTTGATATGAAGGGAAGAGAGTACTCATTGAATGGAGATTTTACTGTTGTAAAAGCAGAGCCGTTAGATTTAGAGCACGGTGTCATGCCTGGAACGCCATTCGAAATCGGGGACTCTTTTTCGCCACAACTCATCGTCCAGCCAGGTGTACCAGCGAAGGTTGAGATCACACTCTCACATTATCCAAACTCTGACCCGGCAATGGTTGAAACAGCGAAATTTACAGGCTTTGCAAATAGATTCGGGTATTACGACGGTGGAGATCAAGAGTATAAGTTCAATTTGCCCGGCGAATACCGAGTGGACGTTTTTGCGAGTCACGAGGATACGGATGGCGTTATTCATGCCGCGAGTCGGACGTGGGGCGGGATAGTTGAATCAGATCGCATCGAGCTAGAAATGCGAGGGGTAAAGGGAACGGAAGGCTACACAAATTACAGACAATGGTTTGTATTTGACTCACGTCCTTTGGGAATAGGCGAGACGAACACTCACGTGGGACCCGCCTACCAAACCGGCGATGTTAGTTGGATGCTTGCCGAGGAGCTAGATCGAAGTAATTCCGCTATGACAGCGTTTTATACGATCTTTGATAAGAATGGCGAATTTAGGGACAGAGTAGCTAATCGGCTCTCCATCTACTCAGGACTAGACCTAGATAACACTGGCCTACCTTTTGTCTCGACTACCGATCTGAAAACTGCAACAGGCTCCACCATAAACCCATTTTTCGAGTTAGAGGATTCGGACGACCACTGGGCCTACTACTACAACGCAGCGGAGAGGCCTGGTGTTTCTGTTAGGGAGCATATCGGCCAACTCAGCACCAGAGATAACTACTGGCGCTTTACTGACACCTATAATCATCAGCTTGGGAATGGGTTTCAAGGAGACAACCCAAACGACTTCAAATTCATATTCGGCGGTGGTGTGTATCGAATGCCGAAGGCCAATGAAAATTATTATCTTGCCTACGGATCGCTCTGGGTTCACCTGCCGGCAGATGATGAGACTGGGGGCAGAATAATGCCCCCTTTCCAAGGAGCCTCAGGAGGGCCTAGCGGGGGCCCACTGATGACTCTGCTGGGAGAGGAGGTAGACATCTTTTTCCATCCCACGGGTGTGCGTCCAGGTTCTATTCTAGAAGTCGGTGACGTCGCTGCGTTCGCGGGTCAAGTAGCACCAACCCTCCCCTCGGAGGTGTCAATTGTTGTTACTACGCCTTCAAATGAGATCAAAACCATTGACGGGACGGCGAATAAAATTGGGTACTTTTATGAGCCAGAAACAAATTTTGAGATTACCGAGCCGGGTGTTTACGACGTGGATATCACTGTGACTCACAGGGGGATGACTTCAGCTGGGCTTGTCGAGTCCCCTTACCCGGTGGGAGGCATACTCAGCAAAGACGTACACTCCTATAAGTTCTATGCCGTGACCAAAGAGAGCGAGGAGGCTGAATTAGCTGCACCTTTACCTACCGAGTTACCGGTCACTACGGCGCTTAATTTTGCGTTCAAAAGCGAACCAACGTCTACCTATCAGCTGCTGAACCAGACCACGGTGATGCCAGGTTTCGTGCTTTCTCAGACTGAATCGAGGTCATTAACATACTCTTATAACGCAAAAGAATTGAATTTGAATTTCCCGAACCTTGACGTGGACTTAGACGGTGTACCGCGGAGCAATGTAGATACGATCACTTACAGTTTTCTTTTGGAGAGCCAAGATCAAGAAGGTAAACGCAACTATGAGGCGCAGCAGATAGTGCTGCAGGGTGATAAAATCATCCGCGCCGAGAGGGCTCAGGCTCTTGACGGGACGCTCGACGTAGTACTGGATAGATCTGACCTGGGCGCTGGAAAGATTCTGGACGCAAGCTTAGCAATAAGTGGCCAGGGGACTGGTGATTTATACGTCGTGCTGATGATGCCGAACGGTCAGTACCTGAGCCTGGGCGAGACTAGATTGGTCTCAGCAATCGGGGAAGTTATTCCTTTTAGAGAGGCGATCAACCTGTCTGCCGTAAAGACTTTGCCTCTTGTTAATCTGCCTTTGCCAGGTGGACTGGTTGAGGGGACCTATACTTTTTATGCTATTTTCGTCGCTGAAAAGGCGAATGTGTATGATGAAAGTAACTGGGTTTCTTTGGCTAGCAGTGAATGGACCTATGATTAGTTAACATCTAAGGAGAAGCTTCGTAGTTAATTAAAGATGGGATTAGTTTAAAGGACGAGAGAGCCGTTGTAACTAGAGCTCGAATTGCTGAGCATCGTAGCCAAGCCAGTTATCAATCTCGTAGGGAGACGTGCCTTTTTCCACGACTATGGCGTGCAGGACGAAAACTTCATTTGATAATAGCCGCGCATCTATACGCAGAGGATCTAGGGCGTGGGCATGAAGTGAGTTAGGTTTCGTGTGCTCACTCAATGGTGCAAATGGAGCGCCGATTTCTAGCGATGAGATCTTCCAAGCCGTGTCAAAGTACCAGTAGGCGCCTATCGCAGGCTGTTGAATCACCAGAAAGGTATCAAAGCTCACATTAGACGCGTGCGTAAACACGACGTTTAAGTCGCCACCTGGATGCGTCGACGCGACCTCTTCCTCCTTCTGACTCTCTGATTCTGTCCAAGCCTCGAAAGAGACCTCAATCGATACGACCGCGGCTGCGATGGGTGGGTTTGCCCTCGAAGGCTGTTCTATACCGGAGAGCAGGGGAAGCGCGCGCAGGTTGTCTGGCTTGTCTAAACTCTTCAAGTACATGACCAAGTCGGCTAGCTGCCCTGCCTCAAGGTCCGGCATAGTCTGCCCTGCAATATCGGCGGGGTGGCCCTGTAAAACCTCGGCTAGAGTGCTGTATCGTCCGTCGTGGTAGTAAGGGGCAGAGAGTTGAAGGTTGAGAAGCGTTGGGGTGTTAATGCTCTGAGTTACGCCTTCGATCAAGTTCACACTGTGGTTCTGATTATCGGTGAAAAGCGGCGCCTGGTGACACTGAGTACAGTTGAGCTCGGTAGATGTAAAGAGCGCCGCGCCGCGTTGCTCGGGCGATGGCGCATCGCTAGCCACCCTCACCTCAGCTCCAAAACGCAGGGTTGCGATGAACGCAGTTAAATTGTCTAGGGCCTCTGACCGTCCCGCATTTTTTTCAGCGCCATCGCAGGTCGGTGTGCAGTTGTCTTCGCCGCCAGCAAGTCCGGTGCCGCCCTGCAATTCTCTTATCGTGTTCTCTACATCCTGCACCTCATCGAGATTACCAGACCAGTGGAAGGGGCCGGTTAGCGAGGTCGTGATTAGTGAGGGGGTGTTGCGCAGGCCATCAGGGAAGTGCCACGTCTGGTTGTCGGAGCCGCCATCGAAGTGGCAAGTCGCGCAAGAGATCCACTGATCCTTAGCCATGCGGGTGTCATCAGACGAATGAAATAGTTTTAATCCCTGTTTAACGTTGTCATCAAAGGGAAGCTGAGTGACCACGGTGCGACTAATTTCACTAAGGCTAGTTGCGTCTATCACCGACACCGAGCCGTCTACCGCGTTGTCGATGTAGATAGAGCCACCATCAAGACTCTGTGCAATACCCACCGGGAAGCCGCCGACTTCGATGTGCGCCCGTAGTTGAGAGTTCGCAACATTGATTACCGATAGGTCGTTGCTCGCGGCGTTTACAACATAGAGATCCTTGCCACTAAGAAGAGACTCGAGCGGCAGTCCAACAGGCTTATCGATAATATCGAGCGCGAGCCGCTGCCTACGCAGATGAACTCCGTTCTGCAAGTCGATTATCGAGACGAACGGAAACACACTCGTATCAAACTCGAGCGAGGTGTTGTCGGTGTTGCGAATGGTGTTGGGGACATAGGCAAACTGCGCGGCGCTGTCGAGCGTGATGGACTGCACAAGACCCGCTCGTGAGCCGAGAGAGATCTCAGCGACGACGGTGAATGTGCTGGTCTCGATCTTGGAGATGATGCCTGAGTCGAAGTGGGACACGTAAAGCCAACGTGCATCGTCCGACAGGGTCATCCCGCGAGGAGAACCTTTTAACGCAACTTCCGCCAGCAGCGTGTAGTTGTATTTGTCAAAGACCTGAACTCGGTCTGCTTGCTGGGCCGACACGTAAGCAAACTTGCTCCCAATCAGTACACCATAAGGCGCCTCGCGGGTATCGATTGCGCCCAACAGCTGAGGCGCCTCGCCCGAGGCGGCATCAGGAACAGACAGCACTGATACCTTGTTCTCGCCCTGATTCGTCACCCAGACTACGCGCCTGTCCGAGTCGTAGGCAACGGTCTGGGGCGAGACACCTACTAAGATTTCAGCGAGCGGCTCCACCACGTCGCCAACGCGTATCAACGTCACACTGTTAGAGTACTGGTTGGCGACTACGGCAAGCTCTCGGCCCGCCATCGTAATCGACGAGGTCTTTATCGTCGCGCCCGCACTAACATTCGCCAACTGCGCGAGCAGCAGGAGAAGCAGGAGCCGAGGAGAGATCAGTGAACGCAACGTTATTACCTATAGACCAAAAGTGAAGCTGGCTTCAGACCAATCAAGCCACTGGGTGTCATCAAACAAACTTGCGCCAGCTCGCGTAATCACTGAAATAAATTTGTAGCTGCCAGGGGTAATAGAAGCACCAAGCGGCAGCCTGATGATTGGAATCTCGGTGTAGTTTGCAAGTCTGGTATTGAGCATAAACGGTATTACGCTATTTGCCTCACTTATGTTTAGTTTGTTATCGAGTGTAAGGAAATTGCCGTCGGGCAAAATCAAGGCCACGTAGAGGTCTGCATCACCCACGGCGCTTAGCTGAAGCTTTGCGTCAAGTATATCGCCGCTAGACAGCGTAGAATCGGCTAATACCAAACTAAAGTCGCCCGTCGGAGCCTGGTTATGCTCCACGAATTGAAGCACCTCACCCTGAATAGTGGCAGTGCGCCCTTCGAATTTCGTCTCACCGTTGTCGCCTAAAGTCTCTAGCAAAAAGCTTAGCGTCACCGTATCTGCTCCGTTAGCCTTTCGCAGTTGTCCGCCCGGGAGGTCAAGGTTAGGGAAATCTGAGTGCAGCGCGGTTGCATCGTAACTAAATTCGCTGCTCGACGATTCATGCTGTGCCAGTAAGAATCCGGGCATGGTAACGGAGCTGTGCATCTTAGTCGCCGTAGTCGCACGAGAGGGAGCGAGCTTCAAGGCGAGCCGCGTGTCGTCTGGCAGAGTTCGCGGTAACTGGCTGGCGAAGACAGCGGGCGCAGCGTCTGCGCTGGCCACGTAGAAATCGAAACTTCCATTGTCAGCACCTAGTACACTGCCTTGGGGATAGGGAGCTTCGACCAGGCCTGCGGACGTCATACCCGTGTGCATGACAGTGACAGCAGCGTTATAGACACCCGCCTCGGCTGCGACAAAGTCCGCTGAAGGATCGTAAAAGTACCCGACCTTGTTCGCGACACCTTTAATCGTCCGGGTAGAGCCACTAGGCGTTGTAATGATCACCTCAACCTCAGACGGCAGAGTGGGTGCAATCTGCGCAGAAAAACTTACTATGTTGCCGACCTCGAGAAGCGTGCCAGGCCGGACGCCCATGGGATGCGCGAAGATGTCGATGTCCTCCCCTTTAATAGTCATGAGAGGACCGCCAGACGGGCCGCCCGCAGCACCTTGGAACGGCGGCATCACCCTGCCACCTTGAACGTCATCATCAGGCAGCATGACCCATAGCGCACCGTAGGCTCCATAAAACGAGAGTTCCGATTCAGGTGCGCGATAGACCGCGCCGCCAAATAGAAACTTGAAATCGTCTTCCTGGTCGCCCTCATAGCCATTCCCTAGTTGATAGCCGTAGGGAGTGTTAAATCGCCAATAACCGTTGCTACTCTGCGCTGTACCTACGAATTCCCTCACGCCAACCCCGGGCCTGCCATTGGCTGAATAGTAATAGCCCCAGTGCAC
>Ga0222714_10005853_pt1 | contig 11572 bp, 28 predicted proteins | sample C33_3DmetaG_FD_165048 | JGI IMG/M metagenome (GOLD analysis project Ga0222714, IMG submission 165048) | Estuarine water microbial communities from San Francisco Bay, California, United States - C33_3D | ecosystem: Environmental > Aquatic > Marine > Unclassified | place: USA: California... | reverse complement strand
GTGGTATGTTCGGACAAGGATATTACCGATTGACTAAGAACGGACGTAGACACCCAATGAGTTATTTCAGGGTTGCCCAACAAGTGTACCATGACTACATGGACGGCTATTGTAAGTTGGTGGAAGAAAAAATAGTTGCAAAATAATCCATAAAAAATTTGGTTAGTAAAGTTATTTACATTATCTTTGAAGTAACAAAATAAATAAACACAATATGAACAATCCATTTTCAAGACCGCAAGCGGGAGCCTACAAACCATATTTGGTAGAGGCATTAAACAAAGTAGGTAGAACCACTGAAGCAGATGAGTTCGCCAAAGGTAATATGAAGCTTGCAATCTTGTCAAGTGTTACGGGTGGAGTAAGATTATTCCCCGAGTTGAATGAAGTTTGCGCCAACGCACTTAACGAACTTGACACAATTGATGAGAATGTGCGCTACTACTTTTGGGGCTTAGCCAACGGACAATTCGGAGTCGCTTCTAGCAATGGTGCCTACGTATACGACCCGACCGATATCAAAGCGGTTGAGTACGTAAAAGAACAAGTTGAGTTGAGTGACAATGAAGTCATCCAACCCTTCTTTACAAACTAAGGAGTTTTTGTTTTACTCATTTATATTATTTGTTTAATTGGGAAGTGGGGCCTTAGGGTCCCATTTTTTTTTGTAAATAAATTTGGTTGGTAAAGTTTTTTACATTATCTTTGAAGTAACAAATTAAACAAGATGGAAAAAAAGAATCAATTTCAGGAAAGAGTTTTGTTCGAGAGAACCGAGAACTTAAAGTTAGTTAAGGTAAGAGATTTAAGACCTTACTTTATCGTATCACTTTTGGTAAACATTGTTATCATCGCAAGTTCATTTGATAACAACCAAAAAACAATCGTTAAGTATAAGACAATCTTTAAGGATAAGGTTGAGCAAGTTGCAGAGGTTATGAGTGTGAGCGATATTGAATTAACCGATGAGGCGATACTTAAAGAATTGATCGAGCAGGATTGTGTGTTACCTAACGTGGCGTTGGCACAATTTAAGATTGAGAGTCAACATTTCAAGTCAGAGATTTGTAAGGAGAATAAAAACATCGCTGGTATTAAAACAAGTCGAAGTGAGTACGTTATCGGGAAGAATAGAAACCATTGTTCTTATGCAACCTATCGTGATTGTATTAGAGACTACATTCGTATCCAAAACCGATACCTTGAAAACATTGACGGACGTTACGCAGAGGACGGACAATATGTTGCCTTGGTAAGAAAAATGTAAAAAAGTTTGCTTGGTAATTTAATTTTACTTATCTTTGAGTATAATTAAACAAAAGGAGTTATGAAAAAGTTAGTGTTATTACTTGGCTTGGTGGTATCAATGAATGCTTTCGGTCAAATGAGTGCGGATGGTACGGTTGAATATATCGGTCAGGATGAAAACAATTATCCAATCTATAAGACGCATAAGCCATACGCAAACACAAGTGCGAGAATTGGAATCAGTTTGGTAACAACGGGAATCAGTGCGATTATTGTTCATATCTTTGTTGATAGAAAGAAAGAGAAAGAACAAGCGGAGAAGGAACCTTTAATACAGAAGAACGTGGAGATTTAAAATCCACGTTTTTTTTTTGTAAAAAATTTGGTTGGTAAACTTTTTTGTATTATCTTTGAACTATGCAAAACAAAACAAGATACGATGTGATTAGTCCCGATGGGTTCTCAATCCACCACAGCGACACCTACGCAACCAAAGAGGATGCGATGAATGCTTTTCACGATTGGAAGAAAAGATTTCAAAGTCAAGGGTATTATTCATCCAACAACGGAAGAATCCCTTTGAATGAATTGGAAAACCATTGTAGAATTATAAAAGTAGATTAAGATGAAAAACTATCATGTAACGGTTATGTCAATTGACCCCGATGACCACTATGGTCGTGAACAAGGTGATGACCACCAAAAGTATGGGTTGAGTGTTCAAGCGAACAACGAAAGAGATGCACAAGATAAAGGTGCGGAGAAGTTCAAGAAACAACATCCAGGTTTACCAATCTTTTGGGTAAAAGTTTTTGAAGAATAATTTGGTCAGTAAAGTTTTTTACATTATCTTTGATATAACAAATTAAACAAGATGAAAAAAATTATTGCTTTTTTTAAACGTGGGTTCGAGGACTTGGGTTACGCTTACTACAACCAACTTTATTTATATGACTGCAAACTTTATTTGGGTTATGTAGTTGTAAGAAACGAGAGGTTTTTTTGGATACCAACATACACACGTGTAGCGGTTTGTTGCGACAAAGAGGAATTGGATCAAACTTTAAAATTATTGCGAGAAAATTAGGTCGGTAAACTTTTTTACCTTATCTTTGAAGTATAACAATTAAAAATAATAAGATGTATAATTGGAGATATTATCGCATATTAAGTTATGTTTGTTTTTTCATTGCGTTGTATTTAAGTTACAAAGGTAATGATGCTGGGTTTTACGAATACTTTGGTATTGCCTTATTCTTTGAACTTAAAGACCACCTACAAAGAATTGAAGAAAAGATTGATTAAAATTTGGTCGGTAAACTTTTTTTCATTATCTTTGAAGTAACAAATTAAACAAGATGAACGAAGCAGAACAATTAAAGCACCGCCTTGCAATGATCGAGGATGACCTAAAAGTTATTAGAGCATTTGTCTATGAGCAGGGGTTGAATGAAACATTCCAAAAACCAACACCAATGGCTGACGAATGTTGGACACACCTAAACAATATTGATATTGCTTGCGACCTATCAAGTAATGAATGTTTAAGTTGGAAATTATTTGCAAAATAATTTGGTTGGTAAAGTTTTTTATATTATCTTTGAAGTAACAAAAACAATTAGACATGGCAACATTAGAACAAGCAATCAGAAAACACCGCACAATCCTTGCAGAGTACAATCCATTTAATATGGAAGATGAGCTCGAAGCAGAATGGTATTGGGATGACTTCATTGATGAAGTTAAAACAATGATGAAGAAGATGCGTACAAAGAAATTCTTTGCGTATGGCTTATCATTGACTTGGAGAAACGTTGCAGGGTACACCGAATTTGAAACGGATAGCGCAAGAACATTGGTGAACAAGTTAACACCGAATAGCGAATTTTCAATCAAGTTTTTGGCTACCGAAAACAAAGGTATCATTGAAGTAATTATTTCGCACCACGATGCACCTACGGGGGAAACAATGTACCTTATGAGCCAAACAATGGAGAAGAAGCAAGGAATAAAAGATAAATATTTTTCATAAAAAACTTGCATGGTAAATTTATTTACCTTATCTTTGAAGTATCAAAACAATTAAAGATGGCAACAAAATCACAAGACATTAAAACAGCAATCGGATTAACAATCTACAAAGGGGATTATGAAGGTGCTCAATGGACTATCACTGGTAATCCAAAGGCAGAGGTAATCGGACACGAATTTGAGGGAGCATACGACTTTGAGGATTGTATCAAACGCAATGTAAATTGTAGCGGGATAGAGTTCGATAGTGAGTATTGTCAGTTTTGGGCATACGCAAAGACAAAGGCAAGATTGGTTAGTTTTGGTAAGCAGATTGATAAGCACTTTGCAAAGGCGAAAGCGATGACAGAAAAAATGTATTAAAAAGTTTGCACAAGAACTTTTTTATACTTATCTTTGAAGTAAGTAAAAAAAATAAATAGTCGGGTGGCGGTTGGACGCACAGCAATGGGATAACGCCCTACTGAAGTTACAGGTTCGAATCCTGTCCTGACTACAAAAAAATTAAAGTTATGTTAAACAGAGGTCATTTAGAAAATTGTTACAAAGAATATTGTAAACCAAATAGAAGACTTCATGTTGGTATATATTTGGGTTATATGGAAGCATGTCTTGTCCAATTTGGTGTGATAGAAAGTAAAAACAATGGGCTTGCAGATTACGCTAAAAAAACTAAAAAGAAGGGATGGTTTCGTGAATACGAAGAAATAGAGGATAGACATCAAACTATTATTCGTTTAGTAAAAGAGTATTTAGGGAAATAAAATAATAATACAGTCAAGTGGCGGAATTGGTAGACGCAATGGTATGTTAAATGAGGGATTTCTCCTAAACCGAACCCTAGTATTAGGGCTAACCGTTGGAGTTTAAAATTACAGGTTCGAGTCCTGTCCTGACTACCCAGACGATTTGATACCCCTTTACGTCATTAAATAATAAATTAGGTTGACAGCTTGGAAAGACAGGTATTTCTTATTAAAAAGTTTGCACAAGAACTTTTTTATACTTATCTTTGAAGTATCAAAACAATTAAGCAATGGAAAATTTTAATCAAGTATGCGTTTGGGAAGGCACAGTTGTCGGAGCAAACGAAGTAGGAAGCTTTGAGAATTGGGTTCAGTTAGAGTTCGGAGTACGAGCAAAGTATTCGGAAGAAGTATTAACCTTACCAACACCAGGTGTAGAGGGAACAGGTGGAAGAAATGATTTGTTCTTTCGTATCCACGATGAGGACGTTCAGAAGTTCTCAATAGCACGTTTGGTTTATGGTATCCGTTGGTGGGAAGATGTTTTGGGCAATGGTAATGGAGAATTGTACCCACAAGAAATTTTGGAAAAATATCCAAAAACTTGGTAAAAAAGTTTGGTGGGTAAATAAATTTGTTTTATCTTTGTGTTAACAAAACAAACAAGTATATGCAACAAATGATTTTAAACATCAGAAAGAAAATGGGGTATGTTCCGATGGAGCAGTACCTACAAGAAAAAGAAGACACTCAAATCACAAGCATTAAAGATTTTGAGAGGGTTATTCACATTTTAAGTTCATCTATACACGAAGGTCATATAGCAACGGCTGACCAATGTTTCGAGGTGTATAAGAACAAATGGAAGGGTTTATCTACGGAGATAATGTCTTACAATACTTTAATCTTTCAAAACGAAAGAGAGAATGTGTTGAATAGATTTCCGAAGATTGAAGAGCGTGTTGAGTTGTTGCTGACTTAATACTTGTTTAATTGTGAAGGAAAGGGGAGCGAAAGTTCCCCTTTTTGATTTCATTTATTTTGTAAATAAATTTGGCGGGTAACTATTAAAAACATACCTTTGTACTATGAAAACGGAAGAGAAAATTGTGGAAATTAATCATAAATTAGATTTGATTAATGATAGAGTTTGTGAGATTAAAGGTGAGTTGACTACACTTGATTTCCAAATGGAGTTAAACAAAGTTGATGCGAGGTTGTATCGTATGAAACGCAAAACCTTAATGTATGAATTGGAGTTATTAGACAAGAAGGTCGGTTCATTAAACAATGACTTGGCGGTATACCAATTATTCAAAGAGTTGGCTATTGAATCGGAAGAAAGATTAGACGAAGAAGAAAGAATCGCAAAATGAAAAAATATATTGTATCCATATTAATGTTGGTAGGGTTGAATGCTTTTGCTCAATCCCCTAAACTGAAAATAGTATTGTATCCAAATACTGACCTTGAATACGCACAAGCGGTGAGGTTAATGAATGATACTACATTCAATAAAGATTTTTGTTTTGATATTGTTCGTAAACATAAAGACCCAATGTTCCCAGCACAATACTCAGTCGTTAAAGTTGATTTTGTTTCATGCGAGGAAGATATTATGGTTGCGAGTTGTCAAGCGAATACAATACCCAGCAAGAAAGAATTAATATTATTTGCGAATACATCTTTGACAATTGCCAGTGATCCGAAATTAAGAAAAACCACAAAAATTTTGTATTAAAAATTTGGTTGGTAAAGTTTTTTATAGTATATTTGAATTATAAATCAATTAAACAAATATATTATGGCAAGCGACAAAATGACAGACGCACTTGGTGTAAAAGAAGAATGGTGGGATAACAGACTCGAATCAATTAAGCAAACTTGGAATTCGGTTGGTACTATCTCGGATGTTATTCTAAAGGAAGCGGAAGACCAAAGAACCGAATCTTTCGGGGATACGGGAATCAGTCTTTCGGATTACGAGATTAAGTTGGTAACGGTTGGATACCTTATCGGCTTAACTAAGGCAGTAGCAGACCAACAATCAGCATCACCCGAGAATGATTTTATAAAGTTTCTTATTGAAATGACAAAAAGACAAGGGGGTGAATAACCCCTTTTTTTATTCATAAAAATTTGGTTGTTAAAGTTTTTTATGTTATCTTTGAACAATGGAATTAATAAAAGGATTAACTCTTATGGTCGCATCGGCTTTAATGGGTATGTTTGCTTTCAGAATCGCAAACACTTGGGATATACCAGTGGATAATCAAATGGCTATGGCTTTCTTCGGTTGTTTCTTTTTTACAATATCAATTATTTTATTGTTCACCGAGATTAGTGGGTTTATTAAAAGAAAAAAAGTTGTAAAATAATTTGGTCGGTAACTTTTTTGTATTTACATTTGTATTATAAATCAATTAAACATATAGTATGAAAAAAGTAATTTTAGTTTTAGCGTTGGCGTTCATCGGTAACATCGCAGTTGCACAAACAACAACAAAGGAAGAACCAAAAAAAGAAACCAAAGCACCAAAGTTGCCTGACGGAATCGAAAAAGGTTTATCAATCACCTATAATGAAATCGGTGAGTTGATATTCATCACCAAAAAGAAATCAATCTATTCAGACATTGAGGAGATTAAACTTTACATTGGTGCAAACTATCGCTTGTATAACGCATCAGCACCCGAAATCGAAAGAGAGGGTAACAAGTGGATAATCACATTCAAGAAAAGATAATGAAGTGGGGGGCGAAAGTTCCCCATTTTTTTTTTAAGAAATCGATCAAAATACTTGCACAATAAACTTTTTTATATTATCTTTACAATATCAAATTAAACAAGATGAAAAAGTTAGTACATTACATTATTATATTTTTGGTTATCTATTGGTGTTTTAATAACATTAATGGGTGTAGTGTTGGAAAAGATATAAAAGTCCCGCAAATCGAATCAGAGGGGCATCAGTGTGAAGGTTGTACATCACCAATAGAAGAAGTACCACAAGAAGAATTGGATAGCACAAATGCGAACACTTGCTACAAGTATTTAAAGGGTGCTATATTGAACACAGAACCGCATCCAAACACATTTGTTGAATTGAATCATAAGATAGATGTTCAGTCACCAAGATGTATTGTGGTTACTATTGAATATACTATTGTTAATGATATTAATCAGAGAGTTCATAGAGAGTGTATCGGAACACACAAGTATTCTGGTGAGGGTATTATGAATATGGTTGATATAAAAGATAAAACAATTTTGTAAAAAACTTGCATAGTAAATTTATTTATATTATCTTTGATATAACAAATTAAACAACGATGGATAACAAACACTTAATCGGTAGGAGAATTAAATTAATCTCGATGGTGAACGAACCGAACCCAATTGAAAGTGGTTCAGAGGGTATAATCACAAATATTGGGTTTGATGTTATGACCGTTCAATGGGACAATGGCAGGAAGTTGGGTGTTATCATCGGAGAAGATATTTACGAAATTTTAAATTAAAGTTTGTACAAGAACTTTTTTATACTTATATTTGTATCATAAATCAATTAGACATGAAAAGAGAAATTAAAGTTATCCCGTTATTCCTATCAATTTTAGGGTTTGTTGCAGTAGGTCTTTGTTTGGGTTCATTGTATGAAGTCGCAACAACATTCGAGTTATGGTTCGGGGTTGTGTTTGGGTTCATCGCCTTTACATTCATTCTACTATTATCTATTGGGTTCCCCTTGTCGAAAGAGGAGAGAGAACACACTGAAATAAAGTTCTAAAAAAGTTTGGTTGGTAAAGTTTTTTATGTTATCTTTGATATAACAAATTAAACAAAAGTATTATGAAAAACTTTACCAACATTCTAATAGTGATACTAATAATAATTGTAGGTGTCGCATTTGTTAATCTTATAATTAAGTTCGGTCTTTGGTTATTATTCTTTATATTATTCTATCCAATACACGTTCTTATTGTTTTAATTATTTTAATGTTTATTTTGAATAAACTTGCACAATAACTTTTTTATACTTATCTTTGAAGTAACAAAAAACAATTAAGCAATGGCAACAAAATTATGGAAGTCCGAGTATCATTCAGGTGGCTCAATCCGAGCAACCACAGATGAAAAGAAAAAGAAAGTAACCTTTTTAGTAAGCGACCACGAGTATTCATTTGATACAAATGATAGTCGAGCAGAAACGAAGATAGACGCATTCTTATTTGAGGTAACAAGTTCTTACTATGCCGATGAAATAATGAAGTGGGTTAAAAGTAAGATAAAAATTGAAACGCCAAGTTTTTGGTAAAAGACGTTTAATTGTGAGAATCGGGGGCAGAAATGTCCCCTTTTTTTTTTATTAAAAATTTGATCGAAATACTTGCACAATAAAGTTTTTTATATTATCTTTGATATACAATTAAACACAAAGGGTTATGTATAAAATCATTCAAGCAAAATTTTCAAGCAAGTGTGCCAAGAGTGGCAAACGAATTAAGAAAGGTGATACAATCTTATATGATATATATAAGAAGTTAGCCTACATCCCAGGAAACGAACCAAAGGATTATACTTACCAAGATGATGGTAAGATGGTACAGGCACAGGAGAACGCTTACTTCGATAACTTTTGCCAACAAAATAATATCTAATTTAAGAGGGGACAAAAAAAGTCCCCTTTTTTTTGCAAAAAACTTGCGTGTTAAATTATTTTATATTATCTTTGATATACAATTAAACACAAAGGATATGTTAAAAGATTCATTCAAAACACAAGTATTATTCAGAGTTGATAAAGATGGCACCGTATTCGCTTTAATGCCTTATGAGTTAGCGGATATAATTGGTTCAGTGATGAGTTATCAGCACTTAGGACAACATGGTTCAGCGGATTATGATTATTGCCTTAGAACGTCTAAAAACGCAACCACCGAACAAGCCTTATCTTTACATAAAGAACTTGAAAGTATTGGGTATGATTTGGAAGTGATTAAAAGACGTAACTATAAAACTTATTTAAAGAAGTTCCAAGAACTAGGTCAGGCTTACATAAAATAATTTAAAAAAAAGTTGTAAAAAACTTGCACGTTAAATTATTTTATATTACTTTTACTCTATAACCAATTAAACAAAAGCAAAATGAAAAAGTTAGTATTATTATCAGCAGCGATTTTAGTAGCAGTAGGAACAAGTTTCGCAGGAGACGGAATCAAGAAACTAAAAAAACACAAGAGAGCAAGATACCACACTTGCGATGCGTACAAAACACACTACGCACCAATCAAACAAGATAGACACCGCAGTCATGGTTTATGTGACGCTTATAACTAAAAAGAGAGGGGACAAAAAAAGTCCCCTTTTTTTATTATAATAACTTGCACAATAAAGTTTTTTATATTATCTTTGATATACAATTAAACACAAAGGGTATGCGAAGTTATTCATTTCAAATTACAAGAGAACAATATAATTATCTATTACCAATTTTTGGTAATGTAGGTACCAAGCAATTGCACACCACAATCGACAGAAAGGTTGGGAAGTTCTTTTTTATTGGGACAGATGAACAATATAATGATCTACTCAATAGATGCGCTTATATAAAATAATTTAAAAATATTTTATAATAAACTTGCATAGTAAATTATTTTATATTATCTTTGATATACAATTATGAAAAAGATATTATTAATCATCGGAATCGTGGCAGTGCTTATGGCATCTTGTGGAAGTGCAAACCATTCTTGCAGTAAAAGAAGTAAAAACTATTGGCACAACCAACACGCAAATTTTTAAAAAAAAGTTTACAAAAAACTTGCACAATAAAAAATAATATAGTACATTTACATTATACAATTAAACAAAGAGTTATGAAAAAGTTAGTTTATTTATTAGTAGTTGTTTTCGCAGTATCATTAACAACAACAAGTTGTGCAAGTTCAAAGTACGGAACTTACAAAGTAAAGAAAAAAGGGTGCATGACCAAAACAAAATACAAAGGTCCTAGAACAACATACAGAAGTACAAATTGGTAATCAGATATCAATCAACAAGAGAGGGGTGCGAAAGTTCCCCTTTTTTTTATATAAAATAATTTAAAAAAAATCTATAAAAAACTTGCACAATAAAAAATAATATATTACTTTTACTCTATAACCAATTAAACAAAGGCAAAATGAAAAAGTTAGTTTTATTATTCGTAGTTTTCTTTATAGCAATGGGAACAAATGTAGATGCTCAATGTAACTACGGCAAAGCACAAAAGTTTAACCACAGACAAAGCAAAAAAAGTCACAGATACCACAAGCACCACAAGAAACAAAACAATAGAATGTTTATCAATTTCTAATATAAGAGGGGACAAAAAAAGTCCCCTTTTTTTTTATAATAAATTTGGTGGGTAAATTATTTTATATTATCTTTGAAGTGTTCCAATTAAGGAAAGGGTCGGCCTAACAAGTTGAGAGAGTAGACTCCAACCTACACGATACTTTTTATGTTTAACTTTCACCCCTAAACATTAAACAAAAAAAAATAAAAAATAATTGTAAAAAAGTTTGGTGGGTAAAGAAAAATAACTATCTTTGTAAGGTCAATAAGGCACAACACAATTAAACAATTAAACAAATGGAAAATTTAAGCAACAAACAAGAGGTGATTTTAGCAATCCTAAACACCTACACTAACTTGTCAGTAGAACAAGTGGAAAACCTTATCAAAGCAACCAACGGCATCGGTGGGGTATCTTTCGTATCGGTTAACGGCTATTCAAGTGATAAGTCAAACAATACCGAAGTAGCAAACCAAGTAGTAAACATTGGTGCAAGTTACAGCAATATGCTAACAAAGGATAGCGACATTTACGCAAACTTTGATTTGTCAAAAGTAGATGTAGATAAGTTTAACTACGATACTATTGATACAAACGGCTTGACATTGGAACAATTCAAACAAGCAGTTAAGGAAGCATTACCAACGGCATTGGAAGAACTTAATCAACCAAAGGCAAAGAAAGATACAAGCAACGATATTTGGTTAAACAAAGCATTGGTATTTAACTTTAATACTATGCGTTTGGGTATCTTTGGGCAAAGCGTTAACAAGGTAGTAGAAACAAAGGGAAGTTTCAAAGTTGTTAAGTCAGCACCTAAAACAATAGCAAAGCGATTGATTGAGAAACAAGCAAAGGGCAAAGCACAAACATTGAGAAGATTTGCCATTGATAACCTTGTGGGAAGTGTTAAGGTATCGGGCGAAGTGGTGGAAGTTGGATAACCTACAACGAAGATAGAGAAGGGGTAGAAATACCCCTTTTTTTTGCTTTATACGGCTTTATCTTATATAAGTGGTATATTGTTATAGGTGGATAGGTTACAAGGGCTTAAAGGGGCTTAAAATGATTATGTTAATATGTGGATAACTTAATTTGGTCAGTAAATATAGGGTAGTGCTATTTGGTCACCAAAGTGGTATAAAGACCCCCCCCCCTCTTTATTAGCCCCCCATATACCCCCCGTAACACCCCCCAAAGTGGGGCTC
>Ga0222714_10005852_pt1 | contig 11572 bp, 10 predicted proteins | sample C33_3DmetaG_FD_165048 | JGI IMG/M metagenome (GOLD analysis project Ga0222714, IMG submission 165048) | Estuarine water microbial communities from San Francisco Bay, California, United States - C33_3D | ecosystem: Environmental > Aquatic > Marine > Unclassified | place: USA: California... | reverse complement strand
ACCGTCGGGGCACTGGTCGACGAAATCAATACCGACCCCAGGCGCGGCGACGGCCATGCGACCGCGCTGACCAAGATCCGAATCGACGAGCTGGCGATTGCGCGGCTCGAGGTCCAGGGGTACACACCAGACTCAGTGCCGGAACTCGGCGCCCGGGTCATCCTGCGCAACAACGCCAACCTGAGTACTGGCGGCACCGCCACGGACGTGACCGACGATGTGCACCCGGAGCTCGCGGCGCGTGCGGTCGAAGCGGCAAAGATGATCGGGCTGGACATCGCCGGCGTTGATGTCGTCACCGAGACGGTGCTCAAGCCGCTCGAGCAGCAAGGCGGCGGAATCGTCGAGGTAAACGCCGCACCGGGCCTGCGCATGCACCTGAGCCCCTCGTACGGCAAGCCACGCAATGTCGGCGAGGCGATCGTCTCGATGGCATTTGCCGATGGCGAGGATGCACGCATCCCGGTCATCGCGGTCACCGGAACCAATGGCAAGACCACCACGGTGCGCCTGATCTCACACATGCTCGCCTGCAGCGGGCTGCGGGTGGGCATGACCAATACCGACGGAGTCTATGTCAACGGACGTCAGACCGATTCGGGAGACTGCAGCGGTCCGAAAAGCGCCCGCAATGTGCTCTTGCATCCGGATGTCGATGCTGCGGTGTTCGAGACTGCGCGCGGCGGCATTCTTCGCGAAGGGCTCGGCTTTGATCGCTGCAAGGTCGGCGTGGTCACCAATGTGGGCAAAGGCGACCATCTCGGGTTGAATTTCATCAATTCCGTCGAAGAACTCGGCGTGCTCAAGCGGGTCATCGTGCAAAACGTCGCACCGGATGGCTATGCCGTGCTCAATGCCAATGATCCGATCGTTGCGGCAATGGCCAACACCTGCCCCGGGTCGGTGATCTTTTTCGGAAACGATCGCAGCCTACCGGTGCTGGTACGCCATCGCGCCAAGGGAAACCGGTGCGTCTATGTCGAGGGCGGCTCAATCGTGGTCTCCTCGGGTCGCCGAGAGCGCCGGCTGTCGCTGGCCGACATCCCGCTGACCAAGGGCGGTGCCCTGTCCTTCCAGGTCGAGAACACCATGGCAGCGATCGCAGCTGCCTGGGCGCTGGACATCGACTGGAAGGCGATCGAACAGGCGCTGGCGAGCTTTCGCAGCGATATCGGTACGGTCCCGGGCCGCTTCAATGAATTCTCCTATCGCGGCGCAACCATCATCGCCGACTACGGGCACAACCCGGATGCCATGATTGCACTGGCCCAGGCGGTCGAGGCGATGCCGGGCAATCGGCGTATCGTGGTCATCAGCGGGGCTGGCGATCGTCGCGACGAGGATATCCGGGAACAGACACAGATCCTGGGCCATGTCTTCGACGAGGCGATCCTGTATCAGGACCAGGCGCAGCGCGGACGTGGCGATGGCGAGGTCATCAGTCTGCTGCGCGAGGGACTGGTCGGTGCGACCCGCACGAAGCAGGTCGAGGAAATCCATGGCGAATTTCTCGCGATCGACGCAGCACTCGATCGACTCGGCCAGGGTGACCTGTGTCTGATTCTGATCGACCAGGTCGATGAGGCGCTTGCGCACTTGCGCGCCAAGGTGGCAGCCGGCTGAGGCTAGCCGCCGTGTGCGCATCCCGGTGAAGCCGACGTCATCGTCGGCTTCGCTGTCCCGGCTTAGCCAGTCGCAGACGCAATCAGCATCCCGGTCGATGTGGCCTGTGCCGCAAGCCGCCCTTCGGCGTTGTACAGATCGCCCTCGAGAAACACCACACGCTTGCCGCGCCGAACGACGCGTCCATGCACCTGGCCCGGACCGGGCCCGACCCGCTCAAGAAAACTGACCTTGATTTCCAGGCTCACGACGCCGAACTGATGATCGGTGTCGTGGCGCACCGCATGGGCCATCGCGGCATCGAGCCAGGCGGTGACAAAACCACCCTGGGCGATCGTCCCGTTCGTATGGCAGTACTCGCGGCGCACCGTGAATGCGGCACGTACGCTGCGCGTGTCCGCATGCCAATCCACCACGTGGAAATCCCCCATCGATTCGCTCAACGCCTTGCCCGATCTGATGCGGGCCTCGAAATCGTCATCCATCGCTGCTGTCACCGGTCTGAGAAAACCGGCATTTTCTCCGATCAGGCGCCACACTAGCTTCGCCGCGCCAATTCACCCGTGCAAGAATGCACGCAACTACGCGCGCAACTAAGCACGCAACTGAGCACGCAACCAAGGAGACAGCACGCAATGAGCACGACGAACAGGCGCTGGGTGCAACGACCCGAAGGCTCGAACTGGGGAGACTTCGGCGATGACGACCAGTTGGGCCGACTCAACCTGATCACGCCCGATTGCCGGCGCGCCGCCGCCGCCGAGGTTCAGGAAGGTTTGAGCTTCTGCCTGAGCCTGCCGCTCGACTATCCGGGCGGCAACGTCCTGAACCCGCGCCGTCATCCGCCAAAGACGCGTCCGACAGTGCGCGGCGGGATGCCAAACTGGATGTTCGAGGTTGGCAGCGAACTGGAAGGCGCCACCGACGTGATCTGCGACGACATGGCGATGATCTGGCTGCAATACTCAACCCAGTGGGACAGCCTCGCGCACGCCGGCTCAAACTTCGATGCGAATGGCGACGGCCGCCCCGAGGTGGTGTTCTACAACGGCTATCGCGGCGGCATCGAAATCCCGAAGCCCGAAGGCAGCGGCGAATCGCTGACCAGCGCGGCGCGTGCGCTGGGCATCGAAAACATGGCGCGGCACGGCGTTCAGGGGCGTGGTGTGCTGGTCGACCTGCATGCGCATTGCGGGGACGTCCGTGAGGTGGTCGGCTATGAGCGGCTGATGCGAATCATGGAGACCGACAAGGTCCAGGTCGAATCCGGCGACATCCTGTGCCTGCACACCGGATTCACCCAGCGCGTTCTCGAATGGAACAAGCAACCGGATCCGGTCGCGATTCACAACATCTGCGCAGCGCTCGACGGCCGTGACGCGAAGCTGCTCCAGTGGATCACCGACAGCGGAATCGCGGCACTGGTCGCGGACAACTATGCGGTCGAACATCACAGCACCGACAAGCCGGCCGGCAGCTGCGCGATGTTGCCCTTGCATGAGCACTGCCTGTTCAAGCTCGGCATGCCGCTGGGCGAAATCTGGTATCTGAATGAACTGGCCGTCTGGATGCGTCGCGCGAAACGCTCGCGTTTCATGCTGACCGCCCCGCCGCTGCGACTGCCCGGCGCGGTCGGCTCGCCGGTTTCTCCGATCGCGACGGTCTAGGCCCGGCCCGTGGCGATTGGTGCCCCTGTTCTGCATGCGCCGGGGCTACCGGAGCATCCGGAACGCTATCTGCACGCGACTGACTTTTTCGACATCGACCATCCGTCGGTCCGCGCCTTCGTTGCAGAGGCAATCAGCGATGCGACCAACACACGCGACAAGGCGGTGCGATTGTTCTATGCGGTGCGCGACCAGATTCGCTACGACCCGTACCGGATCTCGTGGCGCCCGCATGACTACAAGGCAAGTCGCGTCATTGAAAGCGGGTACGGTTGGTGCGTTCCGAAGGCCGGCCTGCTGGCAGCATGCGCGCGCGCGGCAGGGATCGCCTCGGCAATCGGACTGGCCGATGTCGTTAACCACCTGAACACCGAAAAACTGCGCGCCCGGATGGGCGGGGTCGACGTTTTTTACGACCATGGCTACGCGGCGCTGCTGATCGAGGGCCGCTGGGTCAAGGCGGTCCCGGCGTTCAATATCGAGCTATGCGAGCGCTTCGATGTGCAGCCGACGCAGTTCGACGGCTACACAGATGCGCTCTACCAGCAACATGACGCGCATGGGCGCCTGCACATGCAGTACCTGGCGGACCATGGAACCTGGTCGGATCTGCCGCTAGACAAGATCCGCGACGACCTGACACGACACTACCCGGCAGCGCTGTTCGAGACCGATGCGCATCCAGGCGCCGACGCCGGCCGCTTCGAGGACGATGCCGGTCGCTGACCGCCCACGCGAGCAATCGAACCCGCCGGCCATGCCGGACAACTCAGCGCATCGCTCGTAACCTGGCCAGCGTTCCGGCGGGCAACAACACCGCAGCCATCGCAACCAGAATCGAACCGAGAGCGAACCAGTCCTGCCAGCGCGGCGTTTCACCGAGCAGCGCCATCCCTGAGAAAAGTCCGGTCACCGGGATCAGCATCACCGACAGACCGCTGGCTACCGGCGGCAGCGTTGAAGCGATCCGAAACCAGATCGCCTGCGAAAAACCGAAGATGACCACTGCGTTGTAGATGATCGCGGCCCATCCGACACCGCTGGGCGGCCAGCGCCAATGGTCGCGCTCGAGCAGCAGCGCGAGCAGCGAGCACACCAGCAGCACGATCGCCTGCGACCAGAACGTGATCGTCAGCACGCTGGTCGGTTGACGCCGCCGGCGCATCAGGTGCGTGCCGAAACCCCAGACCATTGCCGCCACCAGCATCAATATTGTGCCGAGCGGGCTACCGGTGATTGCAGAAAACTCGCCGGCCAGCAGCAAGGCGACGCCGATCGCTGCGGCGACCACGCCAAGCGCCAGACGCGGCGATGGACGCTCCCGAAACACCACAATGCCGAAGATCGCCGCCCAGACCGGCATCGTGTATCCGAGAATCGCCGCCCGCCCGGAGTCCAGCAGCTTGACTCCGTACATCACGAGAATGAACCAGACCAGCATATTGGTCAGCACCAGCCAGCCGAACTCACGCCAGTGCTCACGCGGAATTTTCAGCGAGACCCCCTGCGAACGTACGACCAGCCAAAGCAGCGGCATACCCCCGGACATGCACACCATCCGGAATGTCATCGGCTCCATCTCGCTGACACCGATCTTCATGATCGGCCAGTTCACCCCCCAGGACAGCGTCAAGACGGTCAGCAGCCAAAGATCGCGGCGCGAAAAGCTAAAGCTCTGACTGTTCATCTGGACCGGCTCACCTGCGATTCGTCACGGCCGCTAGAATCGAGCCTGACGCGGGATTGCACCTGCATATTCTGTTTCCGGGAGAGCGAATTGTCGTTCGTATCAGATCTCAAGGCTGCCTGGCAGCGTGCCGATTCCTTGCTTTGCGTCGGACTGGATCCGGATCCGGCCAGGTTCCCCGCCCATCTGAGCGGGCGGGATGATGCAATCCTGGAGTTCTGCACCCAGATCGTCGACGCGACCGCGCAGTATGCCTGTTCCTTCAAGCCACAGATCGCCTATTTTGGGTCGTGCGCAGCCGAGCAACAGTTACAGGCGCTGATTGCCCACATCCATCAGCGGCATCCGGGCATCCCGGTGATCCTGGATGCCAAGCGTGGCGACATCGGATCGACTGCCGAACACTACGCACGCGAGGCGTTCGAGCGCTACCGCGCCGATGCGGTCACGCTGAGTCCCTACATGGGTTACGACTCGATCGAACCTTACCTCGCCTACCCGGGGCGCGGCGCGATCCTGCTTTGCCGGACTTCGAATGCCGGTGGCAGCGACTTGCAGTCACTGACGCTCGCGGATGGCGAAGGGCCGGCTGCTGAGCGGCTGTTCGAGCGCGTCGCACGGCTGGCGGCTGGCCGCTGGAACGCGGGCGGGCAGCTCGGGCTGGTCGTGGGTGCAACCTTTCCGCGAGAGCTCGCCCGGGTGAGAGAACTCGTCGCAGACATGCCGCTGCTGGTTCCGGGCATCGGTGCGCAGGGCGGCGATATCGATGCCTCGGTGGCCGCTGGTGCAACCGCCGACGGCACCGGCATGCTGGTCAACTCGTCGCGTGCGATTCTGTACGCAAGCCGTGGCGAGGATTTTGCGCAGGCCGCCGCCAGGGTCGCCGCCGAAACGCGCGACGCGCTGCGCGCGGCCGCCGCCCGCAAGCGGCTCGGCTGAGCCCACCGAAACGCTCAGCATCTGCATCGATCCACACTGGCCCTGTCCCGGAACCGATTCACACGCTACACTGCCGGCAGCCAGTACGGACTCCGAGCAAGGGCCAGTGGCCCTCGACGCCAACCGGCCGCATTGGTCGGTATCGAGGAGGAGAAAGATGCGGATACTGCTCGCAGAAGACGATCAGATCCTCGCCGACGGATTGTGCAGATCGCTTCGTGAAGCCGGTTATGCGGTCGATCATGTCGCCGACGGCGCGAACGCCGATGCGGCGCTGGCCGCGAATGAATTCGATCTTGTGATCCTCGACCTCGGGCTGCCCCGGGTCGATGGCCTGGACGTGCTGCGCCGGCTGCGTGCTCGCAATACATCGACGCCAGTCATGATCCTGACCGCTGCCGACTCGGTTGAACAACGCGTCACTGGCCTGGACCTTGGGGCCGATGATTTCATGGCGAAACCGTTCGCGCTGTCCGAACTCGAGGCGCGGGTCCGTGCGCTGGTGCGCCGCTCCATGGGTGCAGCCAACTCGCTGATGCGCCTGGGTGCGCTGAGCTACGACCAGGTCGGTCGAGTCGCCTCGATCGATGACAAGCCGGTCGAGCTGTCGGCACGTGAGATCGGACTGCTCGAGATCCTGTTGCAGCGTGCCGGCCGGCTGGTCAGCAAGGAGCAGATCGTCAACCACCTGTGCGAGTGGGGCGAGGAAGTGAGCCACAACGCGGTCGAGGTCTACATGCACAGGCTGCGTCGCAAGATCGAAGGCGGCGGCATCAAGATCTCCACGGTGCGAGGGCTTGGCTACTGCCTGGAGCGGCCAGCCGAGGCCGCCGCCGCGGAATGAACGAACCTGCGCAAACTTCTACCCGGGCCGCGACCCCGGACACGAGTCCGCCCGCATTGCGCAGAAACTGGTTCGATACCCGTTCCCCGGGCGAACAGCGCAGCCTGTTCGGCGAGGTACTCGACTGGATGTTTGCGCCACTGCTGCTGCTGTGGCCGCTGTCGATCGCGTTCACCTTTTTCGTGGCCCGCACGCTGGCGGACGCACCGTATGACCGCGCCCTGGCGGATCACGCGAACGTGGTTGCCCAACAGGTGCGCTTTGTGAACGGACAGCCGACGGTGCACAGCGTCAGCGCGTTGCGCACGCTGATCGGAGTCGGAACCGAAGAGACGCTGTTCTTTCGGGTTTCCGCAGCAGACGGTGCCTTGCTGGCGGGCGATCCGGAACTGCAGCTTCCAGGCCTGTACGACTTTCCCTCTCCGGGCAGAACGAAGCTGCGCAACGAGACCTTCCGTGGGCAGGAGGTTCGGGTTGCGTACACCTACGCGCAGCCGCGCGAAGACGACCCAAGTGCACTGACCGCGCCAGCACTGGTGCAAGTTGCCGAGACAATCGATTCGCGCAGCCAGCTGGCCAACGAGATCATCAAGGGGGTGATCTTTCCGCAGTTCGTGATGCTGCCGCTGGCGGTTGCACTGGTCTGGTTTGGACTGAGCCGTGGCCTGGCGCCGCTGAAGTTGTTGCGCCAGCGCATCCGCGATCGCCGCACCGATGATCTTTCGCCGCTGGACACCCGCGGCATGCCAGAGGAGCTATCGCCCCTGCTCGAATCGTTCAACGAGTTGCTGCTCAGACTGGATGCAAGCCTGGGATCCCAAAAGCGCTTCATCGCCGATGCGGCCCACCAGATGAAGACCCCGTTGGCCGGGCTGCGCACGCAGGCCGAGCTGGCGCTGCGCGAGACCGATCCGCAGGAGCAACATCGCCGTCTTCGCCAACTGGCCATCGGATCGGAGCGCACCGCGCATCTGGTCAATCAGTTGTTGTCACTGGCCAGGACCGAAAATGTCCGCTCCAGCGGGCCTGGCGAGCGGCTTGATCTGACGCCGCTGACCCGCGAAATCGTCGGGGAATGGGTTGCACAGGCCATTCGCCGCGGCATCGACCTCGGGTACGAGAACGACATCGGTGCAACGCCGGTTCTGGGTCATGAATTCCTGTTGCGCGAGATGTTCGCGAATCTGATCGACAATGCGCTGCGCTACACGCCACGCGGTGGCAGCGTTACCGTCAGACTGCGACCTGCCATTGACGGCCAGGTCTGCGTCGAGATTGAAGATACCGGCCCGGGGATCGCTCAGGCTGAGCGGGAACTGGTGTTCGAGCGCTTTTATCGGGTGCTCGGATCGAATATCGATGGCAGCGGACTGGGACTGGCGATTGTGCGCGAAATCGCGCTACAACACGGGGCGCAAGTCTGGATCTCGGACGGTCGAGGTCCGAATGGTCCGCTGGGCACCTGTTTCAGCGTGATGTTTCCGCCGGCCGGCGTCGGACTGATTCACGCCGCAAAAGCGGCACAAGCTCCTGTCTCAGCCCCTCCACATCAACAGGAGCGTCAGGCGAGCCTTTGACTTGAAAACCCGCAAAGGTTAATATTCGCGCCCTTCGGCGCATTAGCTCAGTTGGTTAGAGCGACGGAATCATAATCCGCAGGTCCGGGGTTCGAGTCCCTGATGCGCCACCAGTTTTTCGCAGGCCCGCCCGTCGACGGCGGGCCTCGTTCTTTGGAGCGAAGACTGTCGCCGCGTTCCGGGCGTATTGCGGTCGGTTCCCCGAAAGTCGACTCGCTGGAATACTGCCGGTCATCGCGGCAAGGTGCCGCGCGATGATGTCGCTTCGCTGAGGTCGCCCCATGAGCCGCAAGGTCTACATCCGAACGTTCGGCTGCCAGATGAACGAATACGATTCGGCCAAGATCGCCGACGTACTCGCACAATCCGAAGGCGCCGTACCCACCGACGATCCGGCCCAGGCCGACATCATTCTGTTCAACACCTGCTCGGTGCGCGAGAAGGCTCAGGAAAAGGTCTTCTCCGATCTTGGCCGCTTACGCCAGCTCAAGCTTGAACGACCGGAACTGGTCATCGGCGTTGGCGGCTGTGTCGCCAGCCAGGAAGGACAGTCGATCGTCAGCCGCGCCCCGTACGTGGACGTCGTGTTCGGTCCGCAGACGCTGCACCGCCTGCCGGAACTGATCGAAAAGCGCCGTCATACGGGCCGCTCGCAGGTCGACATCTCGTTTCCCGAGATCGAAAAGTTCGATCATCTGCCGCCTGCCCGAGTCGAAGGCGCCAGTGCATTCGTGTCGATCATGGAAGGATGCAGCAAATACTGCAGCTTCTGCGTCGTGCCCTACACCCGGGGTGAAGAGGTTTCGCGACCATTCGAGGACGTGCTCGTCGAGGTCGCGGGCCTGGCCGAGCAAGGCGTTCGCGAGGTCACGCTGCTGGGTCAGAATGTCAACGCCTACCGTGGAGCCATGCCGGGCGACGGACAGGACTTTGCCGATTTCGCGCTCTTGCTCGACTATGTCGCCGAGATTCCGGGGATCGAGCGCATTCGCTACACGACCTCGCACCCAAAGGAATTCACGCAACGGCTGATCGATGCACACGCCCGGCTCGACAAGCTGGTCAACCATGTGCACCTGCCAGTGCAGTCGGGAAGCGACCGGATCCTGGCTGCCATGAAACGCGGCTATACAACACTCGAGTACAAGTCGATCATCCGTCGCCTGCGCGCAGCTCGTCCCGACATCTGCCTGTCGTCGGATTTCATCGTCGGCTTTCCTGGCGAGACCGACGAAGATTTCGGGCGCACGATGCAGCTGATCGACGATATCGGCTTCGACGCCTCGTTCTCGTTCGTGTACAGCGCGCGGCCTGGAACACCAGCGGCCGATCTCGACGATCCGACACCGCAGGCGGTGAAGCTGGCGCGTCTGCAGCAGCTGCAGGCCAGTATCGATGCCAATGCCCAGCGGATCAGCGCCGCGATGGTCGGCAGCCGTCAGCGGGTGCTTGTCGAAGGGCCGTCGCGCAAGAATCCGGCCGAGCTGGCGGCTCGTACCGGAAACAACCGGGTCGTCAATTTCCCGGGACCTGCCGAACTGATCGGACAGCTGGTCGAGGTCGAGATCGCAGCGGCACTGCCGCACTCGCTGCGCGGTCGCCTGCCGGCACCTCACCGGGATCAGGCCGTCATCGATGACAACTGACAAGAACCACACAGAACCCGGATCACAGCCCCAGGCTGCCGCGGCGCCAGGCTCCGACGCAGACAGCGTCGGACGGACCGCAAACCAGGCGCCAATCGACAATGAACGGCTGGCCAATCTATGCGGCGCGCTTGACGCGAACCTGCGCCAGATCGAGGAAGCCTTCGATGTGCGCATCGCACGACGCGGCAACAAATTTTCGTACCATGGTGCGCGTGCTGCCGTGACGGCGGCCCGGCAGGCAATCGAGCACTTCATTGCCCTCGCGCAGCGCCCGCTGTCGCTCGATGACATCCAGTTGGGCCTGGTCGAGCTGAAAGCGACACAGGCAGGCGTCAAGCCGGATGCGGATGACTCACCGGTACTTCACACCCGACGCACGGATCTGCAGGGCCGCACGCCACGACAGCGTGAATATCTGCGCAAAATCCTGTCTCACGATGTCACCTTCGGCACCGGCCCGGCCGGCACCGGCAAGACGTATCTGGCTGTCGCCTGTGCGGTCGATGCGCTGGAGCGCGACGCGGTCAAGCGCATCGTTTTGACGCGCCCAGCGGTCGAGGCCGGCGAGCGCCTGGGCTTTTTGCCCGGCGATCTGGCGCAAAAAGTCGATCCGTACTTGCGGCCGCTGTATGACGCCTTGTACGACCTGCTCGGCTTTGAGCGCACCGCCCGGATGTTCGAAAAGCAGGCGATTGAGATCGCGCCGCTCGCGTATATGCGCGGACGCACGCTGAATCATTCGTTCGTGATTCTCGACGAGGCGCAGAACACCACCCCGGAACAGATGAAAATGTTCCTGACCCGGATCGGCTTTGGCTCGAAGGCCGTGGTCACCGGCGACATCACGCAGGTTGATCTGCCCAAGGCACAGTCCTCGGGTCTGGTCGAGGCCCGACGCATCCTGGCCGGCGTGCGCGGACTTGCCTTTACCGAATTCGACAGCTCAGACGTCGTGCGCCACCCGCTGGTGGCGCGCATTGTCGATGCCTATGAACGCGAAGCACGCCAATCGGGCTAGGGCTGTGGCGGCCTCGGTTGCCAATGCTCCGACCCCACGCTTGTCGCTGTCGATCCAGTCAGGCAGCGCAGCGCTGTCCTTGCCGGTGTCGCGCCAGCGATTGCGTCGCTGGGTGACCCTTGCCCTGCAAACCGAAGCACGCCTCACACTGCGCTTTGTCGACAGCCGCGAAGGTCGCGCACTGAATGCCGGATACCGCGGCAAGGACTACGCGACCAACGTGCTGACCTTCAATTACCCGCCGTCGCCACAATCGCCAGGCAAATCGGCCTGCGTTGCCGACATCGTGATCTGCTTGCCCGTGGTACGCCGCGAGGCCCGCGAACAACGCAAGCCGCTGGATCACCATCTGGCGCATCTGGTGATCCACGGTGTGCTGCATGCGCAAGGCTTCGAGCATGAGCACGATGCCGAGGCCGAAGCGATGGAAGCGCTGGAGAGCGCTCTGTTGCGACGACTGCGAATCCCGGATCCATACGCGAGCGAAAAGCCAATCAAGGCGACAAACTGAGCCGGGGCGTACGAATCCACCGATAAGCCGCGCAGCCGGGGTTTTGCGGGCATCGCG
>Ga0222714_10005851_pt1 | contig 11573 bp, 29 predicted proteins | sample C33_3DmetaG_FD_165048 | JGI IMG/M metagenome (GOLD analysis project Ga0222714, IMG submission 165048) | Estuarine water microbial communities from San Francisco Bay, California, United States - C33_3D | ecosystem: Environmental > Aquatic > Marine > Unclassified | place: USA: California... | reverse complement strand
CGGCTCGGTCAGCGCCAAGGGGAGTTTCCCAAAGCTGATCACTACTTAGGTGTCCAAATAGGTCGGACTTAATTAGACACCTGCTTTTATAAAGGCTAGCCTAAGTAATAACTAACAACGAAAGGGAAATATGAAACAACAATTTATGGACAAATTAAAAAAAGCTTTAGTAGGCCAAACGATAACTAAAGTTGAATATTTAAGCCCCAAAGATACAAAAGAATTATTAGATTGGGATTATCAGCCTTGTGAAATTCATCTTAGTAATGGAACTATTTTAACGCCAAGTGCAGATGATGAGGGAAACAATGCGGGTGCAATCTTTACTAATATTAAGGGATTAGAAGTTATTGGAGTGGAGAGAAATTAAAACAAACAAAGGAGAAAAACTATGAAAGTAAAAGATATAGAAATAAATACTTTACAATTAGATGTAAATTTTATTTTAGAAAACGGCTCGGTCATTGAGCATCAAAAATTTAATTCAGAAAATTTATCAGATACAACGCTTACAAAAATTTTCGATGATTTATCAAACATTAAAGTACAAGGAGAAAACAATGAAAGAATATAAATACACTTATCATGTAGAAGAAACTTCACAAGATACAAGGAACTATACTGTTGAAAGTGATGTCCAATTAACCGAAGACGAAATTATAGATTTTTTGGGTAATGTATCCATAAGCAATGAAACAAATTCTTTTGTCGGTAAGGACGGAATAAAAACTACCTTTAAAGATACTGATTGGGGCGATGATAGCCAAGTAGATATATCGGGGGACGAGGTCAAAGATGAAGAATAGAGGATAAAACAATGCAAATACAAATAACACAAAAAAATATATATGAGGGTCAAGGTGGTTGCGGTTTATCTTGCGCCGTTGCTTTGGCGGTTAGAGATAAGTTTAAAACCAACGATGTTCGTGTATCTATAACTCATGAAGATGATGATAATCAACAATATCAAGTTGGTATTAAAGTGAAAGATAAACATTTTGTATCTAACGACCCAAATGTTTATTATTTTATTTCAGACTTTGATATGGGGGGCGCTGGCTCTGTGAAACCAATGCAATTTACTATAAATCAAATATAAGGAGCAACACCATGTATGTATTACAAAATATAACTTTCGTTAAATATGATGATGACGGAAACGAACTATGCGATAACAAGGGTCAAGTGATTTATTACACTTTAAAAGATGATGTAAATTGTGAATGGATCTGTGATCCCATAACTGATGAAGATGTACAAATAGCAAAGGAGCAATAATGTTTACAAAAAGAGAAGATGAACTGTGTCAAAAATTAGGGTGGCTTGCTTGTCATGCTGATGAAGATGTTGAATATAAGTCAGACGATTTAAAAGAATGTATTGATGATGCCTGTACTTATCTTGAAGAAATAGGTTGGTATAAATTTAACGAAGAAAGGTTGAAAAAATAATGAAAAATATATTAGTAGAGTTTGAATGTCAAATTGGAGAGCATTGCCATAATTCATGGTACATCTTTGATAAAAAAAAATCAGATTGGGGATACTGCAAAGAATTTTGGGGTATTACCAAAAAGAATACCTTAGAAGAGGGTGTCTTTTGGGATGATTATATGATGAACACAATCAAAATTTGTTCTGATCAAGAAATCACAGAAGAAGAAAAACAAACATTAAACAAACTGGGGGTAGCATGAAAGTAGGAGATTTAATCAAACAATTATTAGATATGCCAATGGATGAAAATATTTCAATTAGATTGATTGGAAAATTCAAACGCAAAAAAACAGATCCAGAATTTTGTCTTCTACCATTAACTAAAGAAGATGTTGAGTATGATCGACATGGTATTATTTTTTATGTTGCATTGGATGACGCTTATCATTATGAATATGACGGCCAAAAATGGTTTCGTGAAAAAATAAATATGGATTTAACAAAAACAATGAGGCAATAAATGAACATAACAGACAAAGACATAAAAAACTATGCTAGAAAAATTCACTATGAATTAAAAAATTATAAGGGAAAAGATCCCGAGAAACTTATTAATCAATTACTTCATAACATGAGAAAACATCCTATTAAATATTTAGAAGAAGAATTTAAAAGGATTTTAACTGAACCTAGATTACCAAGAATATGACTACTATTACTTTACCTACTTACCAAAAACATTGGATACATACGAGGCCGTATGGTCATGACATAATTATTTGGTGTGATACTGCGGGAAAAATAACTATTGAATGTAAATGGCAACATATTGAAAGAACGAATGACGGACGAGTTAAACAAAAGGAGATAAAAAAATGACCTCAAATAATCATTGCATAGGAAAACTTTGTCCTGTATGTAGATATACTAAAGCTAGTATGGCGTTGATGACAGCACAAACAGAATGGGCAAAACAATTTTGGAGCAAAGTTAAACAACAATTAAAGGAGAAATATTATTTACAATGACAGCTTTACCAGAACCAACATTACAAGATTTAAAAGATTATGAAACATTTCATCAATCTCCCAAATATATTGTAAAGTATAGAGAAACATTAATGACAGAAGACCCAAGCCATAGAGTAAAGAAAATAAAACATTATGGATTTTTTGCATCTAAACAACAAGCACAAGATCACTTTTCTAGTTTACCTACCTATTATAAATGGAAAAGAGAAACCTACGCGCGTGAATTTATAGATATCTTATCGTTAGAAGAATTCAAACAACATAGACATAAAAAATGGTTTAAAAGAAAGGTAAACAACAATGATGGACGAAAATAGAATAAATCAAATTAAAAAACAATTAGAATTGATTTCCACAGCTATGCGCGGTGGCATGGAAGATAAAACCATGCATCAAACCCAAGAGGAGATGCGTATGGAATTAATTGATTTAAATTTAACCATGGAAGAAATTTCAAATAGTTTAAAAGATATCGTAGGAGTATTAAAGAATGGAAGACCCTAGATCCGTGAGCCGTGTATCGTTCACCCCCTACATTAGCCCCAAGGTACAAGACAAAATGTTCATAGACACATGCTATGAAATAGCCTTTGGCCACGGGGCTGTAGGCAAGAAATATACCCACGCAGATGTGCTAAAACAGCTCAAGGAACAGGCTAATTTGGCTTTAAGGGTAGAAACTGTCCAAAATATATTATTAGCAAGGAGAACGATGAAATCGTGATTATTTCATTATCAAAAAAACAAATATTTAACAAAGAAAAGGAAACAAAGTACTATTTCATTGTAGTTATTGACGGTTACCGCATTTATGACGGTTGTCATGCTTATGAAATAGATGCTTTAGAAGAGGCTTTTAAAAAATATGATAAAAAAATTTCTTGATTTATTGTTATTATTATCTATAGTAATGGCTACAGGATTAGCCATTGGTTATATGTTATTTCTATGGGTAATGATGTTATAGAATTACGGTCTTTGTAATCAAATTTTTTAATTATTTTTGTGTTTGATTACAATGCTCGGCACAAGTAGCCGACAGCGCGCATAAGGGGTAGTAAGAATTTGGAACTCTTCTACCCCTTAGTATACCTTACAATTTAGTCTTCGTCTTCCTCGTCAAAATCTTCGTCATCTGCAACATAGTCTTCTTCTCCATTACAGACACATTTTTCTCTAATTAAATCGATATCTTCTTGTATTCTGTCTAAGATATCTTCCACAGTTTCATTTTTTATTTTCTTTTTAGTAGCCATATAGTTATTTTCCTCCCAAGAAATTATGGGGTATAGAAAGGGTTAGGTCAACAGATGGTGGAAATAAAAACAGAGGTAATAACATAAGTGGTTGCTAATACTACCTTTTTTCGTAAATCTTCCATTCTGTATTTATGGTACAGTTTAGATTCTGGATCCCTAGCATTTTTGTATTTATTATATTGAATATAATATTTAGCCCAAGCCACTTGTTTATTAGTAAAAGTAATATCTAAATCCTGTACTGCTTTGGTGTATTTTTCATTGATATGTTCAGGAGAAAAACCAGCCCAATAACAGACTAGTTCAAAGTCGTCCGATTTAGTAAGGATCCAATTATGCGCTTGTGATTTATAGATACTAGACTTTCTATCGTTTTGTTGTAAACAAGCGTCTTCCAATGCATTACAAAGAACCCCTCTCCATAATTTTTTTTCTGATTGAATTTCTTCAGTATTTAATAATACAGAGGCAAAACTAGTGCCCATAAGTTTTAATAAGGTAGGAGAGTAAGTCACGGTAATGTAAGGTTATGTTCGGATTAGCCCTCTGTTTAGTATAACTTTCATAGTCTTCATGGATATCTGATATCAGTTTGGTTATTTCATGTCCAGACCACTCAGAAGTTTCTATGCTTTTATCTTTGGAATTAATATCATAAGGCATAGAACCATTGTATATGTTATTTTTCATTTTTTCCACCTTTCACTACTTTTAATTTAAATACTTTTTTCTTAGATTTGACAACTTTATCGCGGTTTTTAACCCATATGCTATGAATATCTTGTAAAATTCTTTGATCGTGGTCATGATAACCAAACCTAGAACCCATTAAACATCGGAATAGTACTCCCGCAACAAAAGAATATTCAGCTTTATTTAATTTACCAGATAATAATTTTAAACTTTCGTGAAAATCGTTCAATGTTCTAGTTTCTTTTTCTTGTTGATGCATATTTCAAGTAAAGTTATTCTTTTCTCTAATACGTTAATTTCATAACCTTGTTGTTGTATTTGCTCTTTGTAATTATCGTACAGTAAAGTTTGGGTTTGACACATTTTTATAAGCTGGTGTAATGCTTTTTCACTAATGGTAATAGGGTCTTTTATCTTTGCCATTTAAACCATTTACCAATATTTACACCTTTGTCAATCCTTAAATACACAATAAAAAGCTTGATTAACAGCGTTTTATTCACTATAATATACAAATGAAGCAATATCGTTTTATCGCACATTATGCTGGTAAAAAAATAAATTGTGCCGTAAGTGCAAATGATGATGATAACGCTAAAATTGCTTTCATAAACAAACTTAATAAAGGTGAGTACGAGATGAGCGAAAGCGCTAACACACCTAAGAAAATCTTTATTACATTTGAGGAGATCTAATGAATATAGATCAGAAGCTTTTAGCTGATAAACTCTCATTAGAATCAAAGTGGACACAAGAGTATTTAGAACACGGGTACACTGTTGGTTTAACGGAGATTGAAAAGGATATAAAAGAAATTAGAAAAAAAATGATTTCTTCGTATCACAAAGAAGCTGAAAGAATTATGAAAAGTCCAGTAGAAGAACTAGAAATATCTACTTAGAGGCTTTGTTTTTTTTATTTTTTTTATAACTGGTGTTTCCAGCATATGGAATATTGTCCCTTTTTAAAACACAGGGAGCACAATAGTAATTCGTGTTTTGCTCTATTAGGTGTGCTTAACGCCCACAGATCTTACATTGGTATTGAATAGATGAAGACATTTATCAGTATATTTTTTCATTTTACCTTCAAAACAAAAGCCTAGATCATTTACGTGCGGATGAAGTTCCCAAATCTTTACATTAAATCTAGATAAAAAATTAACTTCCTCATCAGATTGTGCTTTGTAAAAAAAAGAAGCATCCCCATGTTTACGAATAGCCTTAAATCTATGATTGCCATTTCTTAATTGTAAATCTTTATCTACTACTAACGGACACAATAATCCATTTTGTTTAATATCTTCTCTAATGGTTTGTTTAAAATCATTATGAGTACCATGGATAATTTTAACATCCTCAAATTTAATTAATTCTAATCGTTCTTTAAATACTCGGTACCAAGGCCAAATGACTGTACCAAAACCTGCAATTTCATTTTTATGAAGCTTGTCCAAAATCATCTCCTATAGAAACATCTACTACACTAGGAACTTTAAACTCCATGCAATTTTCCATAATCGTTTTTATTTCTTTTGCTTGTTGTTCGTCTTTGATATTAAAACATAATTCATCATGTATTTGCAAGATAGGTAAATAACCAGCTTCTGCGCAAGAAACAATTGCTTGTTTCGTTTGGTCTGCGGCGGATCCTTGAATTAAACGATTTAATGCTTTGTAGGTATAAGCACGTTTCATATTATCTTTTCCATATTTGGCTCTAATGTTTTCTTCAGTGTCTGCCATATGTAATCCCCAATCTTTTGTTTCCCATTTATCAAAACGACATTTTCTACCTTTTTTTGTTCTGATCACTCCATCATCATTTGCTTTTTTCATACAACGATCCGATAATAATTTTACAAAAGGAACTTTTCTATTATATTTAGAAATTAATACATCTGCATCTTCTTTAGATAATCCTAAACTTGCGGCTAATTTATTTTTTCCCATACCATACATTAAACCTAAACCAATAGTCTTAGCTTGTGTTCGTTCAATACCACAAAGATCTGCAACAGTTTGGTGAAAATCTGCTGAAGCATTTTCATAAGCCGCAACCAATTCCTGTGAGCCCTCATAACCATCTCCAATAGAAGCAGCATAGTGAACTACCATTCGTGGTTCTTGTTGTGAATAATCAAAAGAACCCCACTTATGGTCTTCTTCAGGTAAAAATAAACCTCTTATTTTTGGGCCGAATTCTTTATTTCTAGCTGGTAATTGTTGTAAATTAGGATTAGACATACTCAGTCTTCCAGAAACCGTACCGCCATTATCAGAACGCAATTGATTAATTTCAGCGTGTATTCTTCCTTTGTGTTCATACTTTAATATGCCTTGCAAAAATGTATTATGAAACTTGTTAATTTCGCGGGCTTGAACAATTAGCTTAGATATCCTATGCTCTGAATTATGCAACCAATTTTGAGTAAATGATGGCTCCCCTGTTTTTTCAGTTCGTGGATAAGGTATCTTCAATTTATCAAAAGCATGTCCTATCTGTCTTGCCGCCCAAATATCTATATCCGTCCCTATTAATTGTTTTATTTCTAATAGCTTTGTTTTCTCTTGGTTAATAAAATCATTTCTTAGTGATTCTGCTTTCTCTACATCTACTCTAATTCCTCGTTCTCTCATCTTAATTAAATTAGGAAGTAATTTACATTCTAGTTCCCATACAGTTTCTAAACTTTGTGTTTTAATTTCATGTTTAAAACGTTGCCATAGCAGGTACGTGAGCCGTGCATCTTGTTCCGCGTAAAAACCAACATGCTCACTAGGTAGTTTCCACATCTCTGCCTTGGGATCTACCCCATGATCTTTTGCCGCTTCAATCAAATCTGTTTCTGCTTTAATCTCTCCTAAGTAATCTCGTGCCACATTGTTTAAAGAATATGACCAACGATTTTCATCGATGATCGCCGCCGCAATCATCGTATCAATAATTTCTCCATTAACTTTAATACCCATTTGTCGTAACCAGCCTACATCGTACTGTGCGTTATGAAATATTTTAGTAGCTGGTAATGCACAAACATCATGCATGTACTTAATCACTTGTTCATATATCATGTTCCCACCACCTAAATGATTAAAAGGATAATAAGCTTGCCATCCTTCTACTGCTACAGCAAAGCCAATTACTTCTCCTTGTCCTGTAGCCCAACCTGCACCTAATTTATTAGTGATCGCATCATCTCTTGTTTCTAAGTCAATGGCTATTTCAGAATAACCCGATAAATCTTTATACTCGGATGGAGTAGACCATATGGTTTTTTTAAACGTCATTGATAATTGTAATCCCGTCATGTGATTCGTTTGTTATACACTTTATAATTGTTTTGACAAGAAGAAATATCTATTTCAAATAATTCTATCCCCATTTCTTTTTGTTTTTTTGTTGTTCCTCTTCCTATTCTATCTCCTACTTTACAATGACTTGAATTACTTCTACGTACCTTTAAATTTTTTACATCAATTAATCTAGATTTACCTTGTTTATCCGTAACTACTAAATCAAAAGGACATTGTGGATCTAAAGAAAAAGCAACATAAAAACCTCTTTCCATAAAGTAATTAACTACGTATAGTTCTGCAATTTTACCTTTTGCCGAATCTTTCATTATTTTTTTAATTGTTCTATTTCTAATTCACAATAGTGAATAATTTTTTTAAGGTCTTCTATTCCATTTTTATCTTTATAACGTACTACATATTTAATAACGTTACCTTGAAAAAAAGACAATTCATTTTCTGTTATAAAAGTATAGGGCTGTATCTTATGCTTTTTATAATGCTCTCCCCCCTCTTGTCGTAAAGACGGAAATACTTCTCTAAACATGTTTGGATCGGTCATGGTATATTTTCTCCTGTTGATAAGTTAAATAATGTTTCCCAATAGGGTAATAATAACGATCTTTGGCATATAGAATATGTACACTATCTACGGCTCTAGTAATAGCTGTATACATTACTCTATTCTCATCAATACGTTCTTGTTTGTTTTTACGGTTATAATCTGAAGCATAATCGCATTTATTAAATAACAGCACATTATCTGCTTCATCTCCCTTTACCGAGTGTATGGTATCTATAATAATTTTAGGAGATTGATCTAATGTTTTCTGTCCATATCTTTTTAATAAACTAACAAAATATAATTTACGACTTGGTATAAAGTTTCTATTTAATACATGCATCCATGTTTTTGTTTTCATATCTTCTGGTAAATCTAAACCACATTCTTTTTCTAAATAAGTTAAATTATATTCTGTGTATTCAGATTGATCTTTCCAAAAATCCTCTTCTCTAAAGGAAGCATCTTTTAATTCTCTTATGTATCTATATACAATCTGTGCTTCTTTTTTATGAATAGCTTTTCCTTTTGTTAAAGCTGTCCATGCTCTAATCGCTAACCATTCATTTTCATTAAAGGATTTGTTTCCTTTATTGTCAGAATAATATAACCCCTCTTGTTTAGCCATCATTCTTAATTGATTTACAACTTTGTTTACTCTAGCTAAGAAGAACCAAGAGCCGTGGTACTTGGTAAAGTCTATCTCTTTAAAAGATAAATAACGTTTAATCTTTCCTGTTTTATTTGGATTGGCTCTAAATTCTTTTTCAATACTATCCGTAATATCTTTTCGTATCATTTGAGAAAAGCTATGGATATTAGAACCAAAACGATAAGTTTGACGTAACACTACTTTTCTTCCAGGGAAATAAGTGGTAAAATATTTAGGGTCTGCACCATTCCATTTATAAATAGCTTGGTCATCATCTCCTGCTAAATATACTCGTTTGACATTTTCTACTATCTTATAAATAACTGACCATTGTAAAGGTGTAAAATCTTGAGCTTCATCTAGTATTAATACTTCAATAGAAGGAAATTTAATTTCATCAATAGCTCTTTCAATCATATCGGTAAAATCAATTAAGGGATTTCGTACATCCGCTTTTTTAAAAGCTTCATAAGCACTTATCTTTTTTAAAAATAAATCTATATTATCTTCCTTGTAGGACTCTTCTTTATATACATCTATAGGAGGACGCATCATGTTTCTTGATTTATCATAAATAGACAAAGACCAATCTTTGTAGATAAAACCCTCATCATCTAATCTTTTATCTGTATGTTTAATGATGGTTTCTTCTAAAGCAAAATCAATCATACATTCTTTAATATCAAATATATTTTCATCAAAATATCTTCTGCAGTATTTATGTAATGTTTGGAAACGACTAAATTGTTTATCGGATAATTTGGGAAAAGCATCTAAGGTTCTTTTCCTTGCGGTGTTCACAGCTTTATTGGTAAAAGAAATAAAAGCAATTTGCTCTGGATCTATTCCTTTACTTAAATATTTACGTACTACCTTTTCCACTAAAGTAGTAGTCTTTCCTGTTCCTGGTGGCCCATAAATCTTTATCGTCTTATGATAAATATTTTTAAGCTTGTGGATTTCTGAATTTTCCTGTGTGGTATGCATCATCCATTTCAGATACTACATCTTCCTTCTGTTTAATTTTAATTGATTGTTGGTTTACAAAGTCTGGCATTTGCACTGACCATACGTTTTTAACACCTTCCACATAATCAACACGTTTACATTCTAGTAACTTTATTGCGTCTAAAGCAGAGTGGAATACTTTACTTTTTTTATTTTTAAACCAATCGTCAATCGTAGATCTTTTAAAATAACAAATATTTGTTTTAGAATCTAAGATTACATAACCGTCTTTTAATTTATTAAAGTCATCTACTTCTATGGTATCTTCAAAGAAATCTTTTAATCCTTTATAACGTGCGTCTTCTAACGTTTCTTCAAACTGCATGTTTTTATTTTCTTTTGCTCTAACCGTTATTTCTCTTAATAATAATTCAAATGGAGGTGGTCCATTTTTAGGTCTAGGTAAAGTAAGCCAATAGATGCCGTATTTTAAAAACTTAACTCTCCAACACTTTTCATCTTTCATATCTTCTGGAGTAACTATGATATGCTGACCGTCATAATCAAATTCATAATACATAGTTCTTAAATCTTTTACGTAAGTGATATTAGTAAACTTATCTATGATAGATGGTGTTTCGGGTTGTATACCTAACATCCTCATCTTGCATAATTCTTTATTACATATACTTTGTAGTTCTTGATGTTTAGGAGGACATTTATAAAAGTAACCACCTTTCTTAATAGACTTGGCTAACGTAGTAACTTCTTTATCATCTAAAGGTCTAGAAAATATTTCTTGGTTTCTTTTTCTAGCTATATTAACTAAATCTTCCACACTAATAGACTCATTCTTTTTTGTTTCTAATACTAAAACATTAAATAATAAATTGTTTCTGTTATCTCCATGCCATTTTTCATTGATTAATTTTTGTACACAAGGAGGATAGCTAGACCATTGTGACTCTGGCTCATAAGAGTTTTCTTTAAAATTTTTTAATTCTTCTAATGTAGTTTGTTTTTGTTTAGCTAATTCAATAAAAGATGCACATAAGATACCTCTACCGTCTTCATCAAATGCATATTCTGAAGCGGCATTAGCATTACTGTAAGGCATACCTACAGCTTTATTCATAGGAAATACTTCATCGGACATAAAGTATTTATCATTCCATTTATCTAAAACTTTTCTAATTTCTTTTACACTTTCCCAATCTTTTAAAAATAAAAATAAATGTAGTCCTCCTGATTTAGATAGTACAGGCACTAACGGTAAGTTAGTTGTTTTAATTAAGTCTACATATTTTTTAGTGGAATATTCTTTATAATTTTTTGGATCTACATCAATACAACCCCATTTGGCTACCTCTCCCTTTTCGGGTCGTATCCCTATTTTAAATTTACCGTCTAAATGATCTTGCCAAAGACTTTCCGTAACTGGTTCGTGAAGCGTTTCATATTTTGCTTCTTTCTTACCACGTTCATTGACCACCCCTGTAAGGGTGGCCTTAATGAACTTGGAATCGTCTCCAGCAAATAGTTCAGCTAATTGCTTATGCATAAACTAAAATGGAACGGATTCGCTATTTGTCTGTTGTTTTACTTCTTCTTTACCAAAGTCAATTTTACCAAAGATATCACTCTTCATTGCTGATTCGTAAAATGCTTTAGTAGCTTCTAATGTATTGACCATGTT
>Ga0222714_10005849_pt1 | contig 11573 bp, 9 predicted proteins | sample C33_3DmetaG_FD_165048 | JGI IMG/M metagenome (GOLD analysis project Ga0222714, IMG submission 165048) | Estuarine water microbial communities from San Francisco Bay, California, United States - C33_3D | ecosystem: Environmental > Aquatic > Marine > Unclassified | place: USA: California... | reverse complement strand
TTATTCGCCGTTCGAAGACGAAAGAGAGATGGCACCATCATATGGCCGCGTTGATGCACGTGTGACTTGGAGATCGGGATCAGGCAACTGGACGGTGACTGGCTTCATGAACAATGTCCTCGACGACATTGGTCATCTGCAGATTATGCGTACCGGTGAGGCTGAGTTCTTCCGTCACAACTCAACTACCACTGCACCCCGTATGTATGGCCTCGAATTGTCCTACAACTACTAAGCTTAAGACTTAAGCTAAAAAGAAAAGTGGCTTGCCGGTTTCGACCAGCAAGCCATTTTTTTGTCTTTTAGTTTTAAGGATTGAGACGTAATAGCAGATCAGCTGACTGCAGTAATTTATTCTTAAGCCTGATCGACAACTCTGGATTATCAATGAGAAAACGGCGAATGATGCTGGCGGCCTCTTCTGATTGATAACCTCCGAGTGTTGCATCAAGCCATCGCCCTGGGAAAAAGATATCCCCCGTCTCTTGGATTTCTTCCAAGAGTTCGAGCGCGGGAAGGATCAACTGAGGAGAGCCACCGTGCAGGGGACTATGCAGATTGCTCATCGCGTCGAGCACCCACGGCTCGATGGCACGATTATCAGCAGCGCTCAATGACATAAACAGCGCGTCTCGCGCTTCCTGAGACTGAGACAACGACGGTCGAACGAATCGAAAGCGCGCAAGCCTGTCGGCATTTTTTATCTCGCCTTCCTGTTCGTCGAGCCTGCGTTCGCTGCCCTCTACTCCGCGCAGAGCAAGACCTGAGACCAATGCGACCCTGTCTGCCTCGGAGAGCGGCAAACCTGTAACCGCCTCTTCGCCTTCCCATAGCCTAATCAACCGGGCGACGCCTAAGTCGGTTGTCGCGAGCGCGCGATAACTACGATAAAAAGCTGCACGCGCAGAAGAACTCCTCTGGGTAGATTCCACCTCGCGCCAGAGCATATTCTCTAGCACTTGGCTTGCCGCGAGTCGCGCCTGAGGGTCTAGTCGCAGCCAGTAGGTTTCACCGAGCGTACTGAGCACGCGATTGACGATGAGCTCGTTTTGCTCAGAAGGCAATTCGCGCAATGCAGCATTGAAAAATACCTCTGCCGACAGTCTGCTTTCCTGAACCTCCTCCCAAAGCGTTGTCCATGCAGCGCCGCGTGCAACGGCGGGCTCTATTGAGCCTATGCTTCGCAGTAATTTACTCTGACTGATGGCGTCGAGAACAAAATCACCGTATTCAATCCCACTCGCGTTGGGTAACAAGCTCGCCATGTCCGCGTCTTCCGGCGACAGAGGTATCGCGATGGCATCGGCGCCGAGCTCGATCTCCCTTGCCGTCGCGCCGGTACCCGTGAATACTTGAAGACGTAATTTCTGTGGCCAGACCCGGCCCAATCCGGCGGGGTCTTCCTGCCGCAGAACAAACTGCGCATCGCTCTGCTCTCTCGCAACAACGATCCGCGGTCTGCCGGCCTCATACACCCAAGCATTGTTCCATGCGTCTAAATCCAATGCGGTTTTGGCATCAAGCAGTGCGATTAACTGCGGCCAAGTAGCATTACCATACGCATAGGCTTGCAGATACTCGCGCAGCCCCTCGCGCAGAGAGTCTTGCCCGATCAGGTTCTCAAGGTGTCGCATAATAATCGGCGCTTTCTGGTAAATTATTGCGCCGTAAAGCGTACCGGCATAGCGCAAATTTTCGAGCGGTTGCCCAATCGCATTCGCACCCAGCGTGCGGTCGACCGCGTAAGCCGACGGATGGTGCGCCGTGTGAAAGCGCAGTTCGTGATCAACTTCGGGAAATGCGGGGTTAACAATTTTCGCCGCCATAAAATTAGCGAAGACTTCTTTAGTCCAGACATCATCAAACCAATTCATCGTCACGAGATCGCCAAACCACATATGCGCCGTTTCATGCGCAATCACCGACGCGCGCGCGAGTATCTGAGTTTGGGTGGCGGTCGCATCTAACATCAGGCTCGCTTCGCGGTAAAGAATACTGCCGGGGTGTTCCATGCCACCATACTGAAAAGCCGGGATGAGAACGAAGTCGAATTTCTCGAACGGGTATTCAATAGCGGTGTAGTCCTCGAGCCAAGCGAGAGCCTGTGCGTGTAAGGCGAAGATTTCATCTGCATTAGCATCGACTTTCTCGCGATCGGTTTCGCGGTGATACATCGTCATTTCACGATTGGCGATTGTTCTCGTCTCGCGCTCAAACTTCCCCGCTGCGAACGCAAAAAGATAGGTCGGCAGCGGCTCGCTGCGCGCGAATGTTCGGACAGTTGGGTTTTGAGATTGATTGGAATCGTCACCCGGTGCGGTAACGACCGATCGCTCGCTGCCGTTGGCGACCACCTGCCAGTCGTGCGGCGCGGTGATAGTCCACGCGACAGAGCCCTTTAAATTAGGCTGATCGATGAGTGGGAGCGAAAAATGCGCTCGGTCGGGGACAAACAGTGTGTAAAGAAAATCAGTGCTACGATTGAGAGCCGCGTCGCCGGCTTCGAAAACCAGAGTCACGCTATTGTCGCCGTCCTTCATTAGCCCTGCCGGAATAAGCACGTGGTCTTCTACGACAGACCATTCACCCGGCTTACCATTGACTGTCACCGAGTCGAGCCGACTTGCCGCGTCGACAAAGTCGATGACGAGCGGAAACGCTTCATCGCTCTTTAGACTTAGCCGAAATCTCAGCGTCGCTTCGCCAGTGATCGGTACAGCACGCTCGCGTGGAACAACGAGGCTGAAATCATACTCTAGCGCTGACAGGGTTTGCTTTCGGTATTCGGCGAGCTGCCATGAAACCCCTCTTTCAAGTCTAGGGTCATCATTAAAGGCCCTTAGTTCGCCAGTGTGACGCTCGTCGTCCGCGGGCGCGCACTTTGCGAGAGTAGCAATACTGAGTAGAAAAAATACGACGCGCAAAAAGAGCGCACTTCTCGATTGATCCGTCGTCGAACGCCTTCGCTTCTGCTGCATCGTACTCTCTCTCGCGCTATGATTCTGTTGTGTGTAAGTGTAGCGCTGTCTCTAAGGCATTGCAGCCGACACCATGAATCTCGCTTCCGAATCTCTGCGTATGCAGGGTCAACACAAAGCATCACCCGCCAGCATGGCGCAGGACAGCAGTTACTCATGCAAGACGTTTTAATAATCGGCACAGGAATGGCAGCGACGTCGCTAGCGAACTCGCTCGCCGGTAAGGCGCGAGTCACACTCATGGAAAAGTCACGAGGATTCGGCGGGCGCATGGCGACAAGGCGGCGCGAAGGGTTCGAGTTCGACCATGGCGCGCAGTTCTTCACCGCTCGCTCGCCCGCTTTTCAGCAGTTTCTTGCCCGTCCAGTCGAACGCGCGTGCATTGCAGAGTGGCAACCACGGCTGACCACACTGGAGGCTGGTCGCGAACCGTATAAACGCGAGTGGTTCGAACCTCACTTCGTCGCGACACCCAGCATGAATTCACTCTGTAAAGAGTCGCTCAAGGCTTTAGAGGGTAGCGTAACTATTAGTCTAGGCTGCGAAGTAGGATCGCTCGAGAAAATAGACACAGGTGAAGCGCCGTGCCGCTGGCGAGTTTTCGCTAAACAGACAGACTGTCAGCGAGAGGTTCTAGGAGAGTTCGACTGGGTGTTGAGTACAGCGCCCTCAGCGCAGACCAGCACGCTTTTTGCCAATACCAATTTTAGTCAACTTGCGCGTCTGCACGACGCGGTGCACCTTCCCTGCTTCAGCCTCATGCTCGGCCTAGCAACATCACCCAAATTGAACTTCGACCTCGCTACCGTGAAAGCGTCGCCGATAGCGCTGATTGTTGCGAACGCGAGTAAACAGCAGCGCGGCGCAAGTCACTCACTACTCGTCCACAGCGACAACGGTTGGGCGCGCGAAAATTTCGACGCCGATCGAGCGGTAATTCAACAGCAGCTAATCGATGCTAGCTGCTCGCTGCTTGGTCTCGACGCCGCATCTATTGTTCACAGCGACTTGCACGGCTGGCGCTTTGCAAAGACCGAGTGCGCAGCCGATGAAGATTTCTTGCTCGACAGCGAGAATCAGCTCGCCGCCTGCGGGGATTGGTGTTTAGGTGGCCGGATTGAGGATGCGTTTTTGAGCGGTCAAAGGCTCGGCCTCTCGCTCGTCAAGTTATTCAGCAGTTAATCAGATTTTCCGAGAGGTTTGTTTAGATCCCGATTCCCCTCTGCGCCACTGCTCCTCGACGGTAGCATAGTTATACCGCACGTGAACTCGTCTCTGCGAGCAATAATTATCCGGCAATTTGAGCGACAAGCATCTCACACTCTAGCTGTGTCCGCTTTCTAACAGCGATGCTCGCGCAAGGAGAAGTTCTACTCGGGAATTGCGACTTCGAATGAGTACTGGCCAGTGTAAGTAGCGGGATCGCCTTCGACACGCGTTTGCCACTTCACGGTGTAGGACCCATTTGTCAGCGCTGGCTGATAAATCTCGACCATAAGATCATCGGCGCCCATCGTATGTAAGCCCCGCAGGCTGTAGTCCCCCTCCGGCCCCGTGAGCGTGAGTTCACTGCTGTCGACATTGGGAAGCGCTGCGTAGAAAAGCCGCAGTGTACGCGGAGTGCGTTCGGTGATCGTCTCGCCCGCACCTGGCTCTGAACTAAGTAGGGGCGTGTAGTTGTTCGCGCCCGAACAGCTCGCGAGCAGAGAGGCTAAAGAGGCGGCGGCAAAGAGTTTGCTAAAATTCACGCCCGATAAACGCCGTGTAGTAGACATACGCTGTCCTCAATGCCGAGCGCGTTCGCGCTGCGCCTGTGCAAACTCTTTAGCGAAGGCATCAAGCCTTGCGCGAATTTCTTTTTCGTTTAACGGTGCAGAACGCGAGCCGTTCTTTGCCGCAAGGGGATTCGAATCAAGATCGAAGGCGGTATCGCTAGCACTTTTCGTTGCACTAAAGTTGTCGGAATAGGCCTGTGCGCGCTTGTTCATCTCTCGAAGACCCCTCTCGTTAGCCAAAAACTTAGCAATTCGTCCGATAACGCAAGATATAGTCTTGCACACTTTCTGTCAATCAATATCTAGGCATCCACTCCTCTAGAATGTTTTGCCATACACAAAAAATCCCTTATGTGTCGCTGTTTATGCAGCATAAACAACCAACTACACCAGCAAGCTCGCAATAAAGCAGAGAACTCAAAAAAAAAGACAACCAAAGGACACCCAATTAATAATTTATTTCACCTTTCATACGCGTCTCTCACAACCGCTATCGAGGCAACTGGCCAACTAAAAACGCATCTGAGCTTCATTTAATAATTAAAGGACACCCAATTAACTAATTTATGAGCAAAAATGCCTGAAACGCTGCCGCAGAAAGACGGCGCATGCGTCGAGTAGCCTTGGATGGCAGCAATTTGAGAAAATTCAGACGACTTTAGGTCGTTTGATAAGGAAGGTTGCGAAGAAAATCGGCGTTAGCACGCGTTGGAGAGGGAGTCGCAGTATGAAAAACTGGCGTTCTGAGATTAAGTTTCGTACAGCAGCTTCGCCGCGGCGACGCCGCGCACCCACTTCGTCGTAGATCGCATCGCCTCGCCTGCTTCGACGCGTCGCGCCTGATACGCGAGAAGAGAATCGGTGCTTCCTGCCGCGAGCGCGTAGTGCCTGTGGAATTTTGTGACGGCCTGAAGCCAACCATGGCCTTGCATGCCGAGCTGCGAAAGCAGGGAGTGATTGCCGAGCGGGTTTAACAACTCAACACCTGTCGCGTTCTCAACCCTCAGCGCACGCACGCTCGCATCGAGCAACGCAACGTAGCTCCCGCGATCAATCGGCAATGGATCCTGCGCCCGATTCCCAGGCTCGGAGAGGGGTCGCAGCTTGGAAACGCTCGACTTTAGTAAATGGCGCGCGTTGCGGCGTTTAAGCAATCGTTGCTGGCGGTAATTAGGTTCTTTGACACGCTGCGCCTGACGAATCAGGCGCTCTTGAATCGACGTAAAATCACTCGCCTCGAGGCTGTCACTGACGCCGGCTCTAATTGGGTTGAGGTCGACATAGGCCATGCAGGTCACCAACGCCTTCTCGTCCAAAAGCGCCTGACTCTTGAATCGGCCCTCCCAAAAGCGGCCGGTACAACTGTCCTCGCGATTAGCCGCCCGCGCTATGCGCTCGTTGAGACAGCGCATAAACCAGCTAATATCCTGCAGGCGCTGCCGCCACTCAGCCAACGTTTTTGCCTCGAGCTCCCGCGCTTTCTTGCTGCTCGAGTTAAGCCGCAGAGTTTCGATCAGTTTCGCATTGCGTGGGAATAATTTGGTCCAACGCGCTAACACCTCGTCGTCACTCCATGATCGAGCTTTGCCCACATCGACACCTAAAACCAGGTGGTAGTGGTTACTCATCACAGCATACGCGCAGACGTCGATGGCGAATTGGCTCGCAAGCCATTTCATTCGCTGCACGAGCCACCCTTTGCGATGGTCGAAGTTCTGACCAGTCAGGGGATCGTCACCGCACAGAAAGGCGCGCCTAACACACCGCGAGATGCAGTGATAATACGGGGTATCCTCGAGTGATACCTGTTGGTTGCGCGCGCGTGTCACTTGCTGCTTTCCGACCCTTTTGAGCAAAAAATAAAACGGGAAATTGATTTTAGAGAGATTAGTGTAGACTTCAAGATCTAACTCTGGTTTTTATACACTCAACCTACCAACTCAAACTCAGCGCACAGAGAACAATTATGCGTATCGGCATCGATCTCGGCGGTACTAAAATCGAAGGTATCGTCCTCCGCAACGACGGCGAAATAATCCATAAACTCCGCGTCCCGACCCGCGGCGAATACTACGAGGTGATTCTCGACGACCTCGCGGCACTAATTCAGTCTCTTCAAGCTCGGCTTAAAGACCATCTCAGTGTGGGTATCGGCACGCCAGGCTGCCTCTCCACTAATGGCGAAATGAAAAACTGCAATGCGATTGAACTCAATGGCAAACGCCTGCTCGAAGATATCGAGATAAAGCTCGGCTACGAGGTTCGAATTGAGAATGATGCAAATTGCTTCGCGCTTTCGGAGGCCTGCTACGGCGCGGCACAAAACGCTCGCTCGGTCTTCGGGGTAATCGTCGGCACAGGCTGCGGCGGCGGAATAGTAATCGATAAAAAATTAGTCACGGGGCCTAACAGTATCTCGGGCGAATGGGGCCACAATTGCATGCCGGCGAATGCACGCGCGATGATTTCTGCCGATAGGGAATGCTACTGCGGCCGCATCAACTGCATCGAAACACTACTTTCCGGACGCGGGCTGAGCATGAATTATTTTGATGCCACGGGGGAGCAGCTGTCGGCGGTAGAAATCGCCGAACGTGCAGAGAAAGGCTTCAAACCGGCGCAGGTGTGTCTCGAAATTTACGCAGACCAACTCGCTCACTGCTTAGCCACGGTGATCAACATGATTGATCCAGAGGTCATCGTCTTCGGTGGGGGATTGTCCAATATCGCCTCGCTCTACAAGCGAGTCCCTGCCCTGTTGCGACCGCATGTGTTTAATGACCAAGTCCACACGCGCATAGTTCCCCCTACCTTCGGCGATGCTAGCGGCGCGATCGGCGCCGCATGCCTCTGGGAGCATTAACGCCTCACGCGTCAAACGGGTGTCTGAGGATTATGGTCTCTTCGCGATCAGGCCCTGTGGAAATAATATCGACGGGCACTTCGATGGCCGACTCGATGTAGCGAATATAGGCGCGAGCGTTCTCAGGCAGTTCGTCGAGGCTTTTCGCGCCGACAGTTGACTCGGTCCAACCGGGCAGATCTTCGTAGATTGGCTCGAGCGCTTTATAGCTGTCAATGTCCATTAGACTGCCGGACGCGCTATCGCCCTTCCCTTTATAACCTACGCACACGCGGATTGTTTCTAAGCCATCAAGCACGTCGAGCTTGGTCAGGCAGATGCCCGAAACGCTATTGATACGGACCGCGAACCGCACCGCGGCAGCGTCGAACCAGCCGCAGCGACGGTCTCGTCCTGTGGTCGCGCCTTTCTCGTGGCCGACACTCGCAAGGTGAGCGCCAACCGCATCGAACAATTCGGTGGGGAACGGGCCCGAGCCTACCCGAGTGGTATACGCTTTTGTAATACCGAGCACATAGTCCAGATACAGCGGACCATAGCCACTGCCGGTGGCGGTGCCTCCCGCAGTCGTATTGGACGAGGTCACGAAGGGATAGGTGCCGTGGTCGATATCGAGCAACGAGCCCTGGGCACCCTCGAAGAGTATGTCGGCACCTTCTTTGCGCCGGTTGTGCAGTAAATCGATCGTGTCGTCGATAAGGGGGCGCAGGTTTCGAGCGAGCGCGAGCTGATTCTCAAGCGTCGCCTCGAAGTCGACAGGCTCGACCCCGTAGTAATTTTCGAGCATGAAATTGTGATATTCAGTGAGCTCTTTTAGCTTTTCGGCAAAGCGCTCTTCGTTCAGCGTTTCGGCAAGGCGAATACCGCGACGGCCTACTTTGTCTTCGTAAGCCGGTCCAATGCCGCGTCCGGTGGTGCCGATCTTGCCATCGCCTTTCTTGAGCTCGCGTGCCTGATCAAGCGCAATGTGTGAAGGCAGGATGAGCGGACAGGCCCCGCTGATGCGAAGGCGATCACGAACAAAAACCTGCTTGTCTTCGAGCGCGGTAATTTCTTTGACTAAGGCATCGAGGCTTAACACGACACCATTACCAATGACGCACATTACGCTTTCGCGAAGTATGCCACTAGGCAATAGGTGCAACACGGTCTTCTCACCATTGATAACTAGCGTGTGACCGGCGTTATGGCCTCCCTGAAAACGCACGGCAACCGATGCCTGATCGGTAAGCAGATCGACGATTTTGCCCTTACCCTCGTCGCCCCACTGCGTGCCTAACACTACAACTGATTTCGCCATGTCGCTCTCTCGTTACCTTGCTCATTGCAATCGTTGCCCCACCGAACGCAGGGCGCTAATACTACCTAGCCGTGGTGGCTAGCCTCACAATCCAAATTAAACTGGCTTAACTTCCCAACCAGACTCGCCTTTGACGATTACGCGGTCGCAGTTCTGCTCATTAAGCTGCTCTGCGCTGGCAGGCACTTCGCTCAAGCTCGACACGACCTGTTCGCCCGACGCACGCAAGGATGCGATCAGCGCGAGTAGCTCAGCATCGGTTGAGAGTGGCGCCGCAATACTTGGTGCCTTGGGGACGTCGCTTAACGAGAGTCTGACGAGCGTTTTGAGATCGCTGTCAAAACCCGAAGCCGGACGCGCGCGCCCAAACACTTCGCCAATATCGTCGTAGCGGCCACCCTTCGCAACCGCTCGCCCGTGGATCGGCGTGTACGCGGCGAAAACAACGCCGGTATGATACTGGTAGCCGCGTAATTCGCAGAGATCGAAACAGAGTCGGACGCCAGGCACACGCGCCTGCACACCCGCCGCGATGGCCGCTAATTCAGCGAGTGGCGCACGCACCGACTCAGGGGCAGAGGCAAAAGCGGCCAGCGCCTCGTCGAGCACATTTTCGTCGCCGCTCAATTGCGTAAGTTTCGTGAGTAGGTCCCGAAGCGAATCGCTCGCTACTGACGCATTGAGCACCTCCGAAATCTCGTCGTAAGCCTTGCGCTGCACCGCGTCGAACAGCCTCGCCTCGGTTTCCGCATCGATTTGCGCGGCATCAACGAGCGCGCGGAAAATGCCGACATGCCCGAGCACGTGATGGATATCCGGCACCGAAGCCGCCTCGAGCGTCGCATGCATTAAGCAAATCAATTCGATATCGCACGCAACGCCCGCATGCCCATAGAGCTCGGCGCCGACGCGAATAGGAACCCGCGAAGTCAGCAGGCCGCGCGGCTTGGTATGCAAAACACTGTCGGCGTAGCAGAGCCGCACGGGGCCCTCGCGATTGAGACAATGCGCATCGATACGCGCAGCCTGCGGGGTAATATCCGCGCGGATACCCATCATGCGGCCACTTAGCTGATCGGTAATTTTAAATGTATGCAGGTCGAGGTCATGCGACGAGCCCACCAGCAACGAATCGAGAAATTCGATCAGTGGCGTAATCACCAGCTCATACCCCCAAGATCCGTAGAGGTCGAGCAGCTTTCGTCTTAGCGATTCGAGCTTGTGAGCTTCGCGCGGAAGGATTTCCTCCACGCCGTCGGGTAGAAGCCAGCGCTTGGCGTTGGTCATATTGTATTCATTCCTTACCTTAGAGAGCGCCGCCGTGCCTTGGGTATTGAAGAGCCCGGCTATCGAGCAGGTGAGTTTGCGCAAATCGGCATTTTACGCCAGCCGCGCCCATCAATAAACGGAAGAATCACTGAATCTCCTTTTAGCTCAGGAGGGCAAGGCGCCAGAAACCAAAAAGGCCCAGAAACTCTTCAGCTTCTGGGCCTTGTATCTCTGAACTGTAAATGGGCAGAGAGGGACGTTAGTTAGCTATTTCGCCGTCTTTTAGGTATTTGAAATAGTCACTGTCCGGATCGAGGAGCATGACATCTCCTTTGTTGTTAAAGGTCTGCCGGTACGAATTGATGCTGCGAGTAAAGGCAAACCACTCTGGGTCTTTCTGGTAAGCCTCAGCGTAAATGCTTGCAGCCATCGCGTCTCCTTCACCGCGGATTTCCTCGGCGTCTCTGTAGGCCTCTGCGCGGAAAATCGTTGCCTGTCTATCGGCGTCGGCGCGAATACCTATCGCGAGCTCCTCACCGCGTGACCTCAGCTCTTGGGCTTCACGATTTCGCTCGGTAATCATTCGATCGTAAACCGATGAACGCACGTCGTCGGGGAGATCGATTCGCTTAACCCGCACATCGATGACTTCGATGCCAATATCGGCAGCGGTGTTCTCGTTGAGATCGGCCGTCAGATCGAGCATCAGCTGATCGCGCTCGCCCGCCACAACCTCTTGCAGACTGCGGGCACCGATCTGGTCGCGTAAGCCGTCATTGATTCGCTGCGCAAGCAACCTACCAGCCGTTGCGATATCACCGCGCGTCGACACATAGAACTGCCCCACATCGACAATCCGCCATTTCGCATACGAATCGACTTCGAGCGCTTTCTGCTCGAGCGTCAGATAACGCTGGCGCGGCGAGTCCTCTGTGAGGATTCGCGCATCAAATTTACGCACAGTGTTTACCACAGGCATTTTAAAGTGCAGGCCCGGCTCAATATCGGGATTAACGATTTCACCGAACTGCAGCATTACCGCCCGCTCAGTCTGTTTGACGACGAACAGCGAGTTAGAGGCAACAGCCACTGCCACCGCTACTATTGCTAACAGGAGAAAATTTTTCATTTAGCGTACTCCTCGCGTATTCGTTGGCACGCGGCTGCGATCGATAGAGTTGCTGTTGTTATTCGCCGAAGGCATATACGGCGATAACTGCTCGGCTAAGGCTCTAAGGTCCTGCGTGCTAGACGCGCCACTAAGGCCGCGGCCGCTCTGCTCCATAATTTTGTCGAGTGGCAGATAGAGCATGTTGTTGCCGCCCTCTACGTCGATCATGATTTTAGTGCTCGCGGTCATGACGTCCTCAACTGCCTCAATATAGAGA
>Ga0222714_10005848_pt1 | contig 11574 bp, 16 predicted proteins | sample C33_3DmetaG_FD_165048 | JGI IMG/M metagenome (GOLD analysis project Ga0222714, IMG submission 165048) | Estuarine water microbial communities from San Francisco Bay, California, United States - C33_3D | ecosystem: Environmental > Aquatic > Marine > Unclassified | place: USA: California... | reverse complement strand
GTACCAAAGATTAATTCTATCAATTAAAGAGTAATCATTTAAATTTCTATCTTTAGTACCAAAAAAGTTTTCTTTTAAAAGACTATCAAAACCTTTTAAATAGTTTTGTACAACACCTGGATATTTTTTTTGTATAAGTTTATCAATTCTAGTATCTTCTAAAACGTTTACAAACGACCTAAACTCATCTGATCGGTCTTTCATATCTACCCAACTTTTAGATGGTGTATGTAAAGCGTGTGAAACTTCGTGTGCAATCAACATATCAATAACGTTATTGTCATTATGTTGAAAAAACGGAATAGTTAATACTCGGTCTTTAACATCAAACGAAGCCGTCTTAACTTGATTTTGTAAAACTTGTATATTTTCTGTTGCAAGTAATTTTGCCAGATTAGATTTTTGACTTTGCATAGTGTTTTGTGTCATATACTAGCTACGCTACACTAAAACACTTTAAAAGTCAAGCGTTAAAAAACAACGATTTTATTAGGTTTTAATGAGAACAAAACAAGAACATTAGATTTTTTTCTTATTTTTTTGTTTTTTTTCGTGTCGGCAATGACTACAAATCTGAATCTCATATCTTTCACCATCGCCATCTGTGTATTCTTGTTTACATTTTTTTCCACAATGGCATTCGTGTCCGCAGTTATTACAGTAGTTTTTTATTTCAGTTGTTGTATCTTTTTTTTTCATTACTTGATTCCAATGAATATAGGTTCGTATTTTCTACCTGGAATATCAGGTCTTGCGAATCGCCCTATATAATTGTTTTTTTGTTTTACTTCAGTTTCATCACCATCTAGTGTTGATTGTGCCTGTGTACCTTGTTGGGTAGATAAAGATAACCACCAAACATCTATATCTTTAAATCCTGCTTCTTTCATACAATCATAAGTGTCTTCTTCAAATGTCTTATATGATTTAACGTTTGCAACATTGAAAGCTGCATACTTACCTTTTTTCAAACCTTTGTATGCGTTTTGTATAGTCTTTAATAAGAAACCATTACGCCATTGATCTTGTACTGGAAACTTTCTAAATGATTGTTCTTCTTCGTCACCATACATTTCGTGGCCTAGATAAGGTGGACTTGTAAATACAAAGTCTAAACTTTCATCTTCTGGTATAAATGTCTCACTACCTTGTCTTAATAATTTATACGATTTATGAGTATGACCATATTCGTCTCTAATTTTTTCTAAACCTGAATAAGTAGGAACACAAGGATCTGTACCTATGTAATTAACGCCAGCTGCAATTGCACCTAATAAACGACCACCATAACCCATACTTGGATCCCATACTGTACCTGCTTCTGTGCCTTCTAAAGGACTATCTTTATCTACAAATAAATCATATAAAGTTGCGGCCGCTGTAGGTCTAAAATTAGATACCATTTGAGTACCACTATATCGTCTTAACATAGCTCTCATATCTGAATCTGTAATTTGATGTGCTGGTTTTTGTTTAAAGAAAGTGCCTGTTAAAATCTTATTAATGCCTTTTTCTAAATGTTCTTCATCTTCCCATATTTCCATAGGTGTTTTCATCTTGCCACATTTAATACCCCAAGCGTGTGGCATATAAGACCACGCAAGTGATAATCCGTGTGTTGATTGTCCTATGATTTTATTAGGTCTATCTAAAATTGTATCTCTATTAAATGATAATAAGTTTTGATATTCTTTGTCTTTCCATTTTTTATCTTTAGGATAATATGGAAATCCTTTATTATCTTTCCAGTCTCTAACTGCTTGTTTTGCGTTTTCCATAAACTAAACCAGGGAGTGTGCCTTTTGCCCAACTTGTTTTTCCCTCAACTTTCATATCTATGCTATCATAAAATTTACACGCTGTCAAGTTATCAGCTCTTACTGATAAAAAGACGTTTTGTGGGCACCATTCAAAAAATCTATTAATAACTAATTTACCATTACCATCACCTTGAAATTCACTTGCGATCTGGTGTAATACGGTATCACCTTTTTCTATTTGTACATTACCTATCTTTTGTTTTCTTTTAGCGTGATGAAAGGTAATAATAACCGAATCCTCATAAACCATTCTTTCTTTTGCAATCATACGTTTCATATAATCGGTTCTTATATGAGGAAACCATTTTTTGTGCTTATAAAAAATTTCTTTTACTTTTTCAAAATCTTTAGGTCTAGCTAGTAACATCTTGTTTTAATAAGTTTTTTAATTTAGGATTGTTAAAGCAATCTATAACTAAATGTAGTCTATCAAAATCTGCTAAGTTTTCTACGGCGTGTGGTTTAGAAACATCTGTATAATAATATTTACCAGTTTCTAAATTATATACTTTAGCGTCTTTGTTTTCCCATAAGGTCATAGTTACTTTTGAGCTTGTTTTTAAAGGTACGTGTAATCTTATTATATCACCATTCTTAATGGCCTTGTCAACTTTGTCTGTGTGTTTAGAGATTCGAGTGCCTGCTTTCAATCTCATTACTCTTACTCTTTCAAATTCAGCAGGTATGTGTAATAGTATTTCTTTTAAAGGTAATAATTCTGCTTGTTCATATAAATGTGTCCATCTTAATGGTTGTTCTTCTACATTACTTTCTAATACGCCTGGTTTTAATATATTAGAAATGTCATCACTATAACCTCTAATAGATATAGCATCCCAATTGCCTTTTGCATTGTATTTTGTTTTAACAACAGAATAAGATAAATTGTTTAAATAGTTAACAACTTCGTCTAAACTATTTTTATACTGAGGTAAATCTAATTCTTTGCAGATTGGAGTTTCCATAATTTTTGCATCCTTTTTATTTCTTTATCTCTTTTTTTAAGAGCGTAATCTAATTTAAATTTACTAACCCTTTCTGTAAAAACAATACCATTCATATGATCTAATTCGTGTTGAAAACATCTACTAACAATACCAATCATATCTTCTTCTTGTTCTTTTAAATCTTCATCAAGGTATTTAACTTTAACTGAGTTTGGTCTTTCTATGTCTAGGAATAAAAAAGGAAAAGTTAAACAACCCTCTTTCATTCTAATTGTTTGTTTACTTGCTAACGTTACTTCTGGATTTATACAAACCCATTTTTTACTTTGATGTACTTGTGGGTGATCACCCATTATAAACATACGATAAGGTTTTCCAACTTGATTAGCTGATAATCCTATACCACCATATTTTTTCATAGTTTCAAACATATTGTTAACAAATTCTTTTAGTTCTATCTTTTCTTCTCTTTTAAATGTTTCAATATCAAAAGGTGCTATACTTGATAGTACTCTTGGATCACTTGGTGGTAATAATTCATATGTCATTGTGCTAACCTCGTAAAGTTTTTATATTTTTCAAACTTAATTATATTAGTAAATTTATCAAATAATATATCTCCTTTATGTGATATAATAAATGTATTTTCGTTTGTTAGTGTTTTGAGTATTTTAAAAAAGTCTTCGGTACCTTGACCATCTAAACTACTATCAAATATTTCATCTAATATTAACAGATTTGTATTTGTACTATTTTTCATTTTGGCAATAGTTCTCCAAGTAAATAATAATGCAAGGTCTATTCTTAATTTCTCACCTTCACTAAAACTATTATAATTAAAGGTATCTCTAAATCTACTTTTAATTGTTTCGTTAAATTCTTCATCTAAATGAAAGTTAACAAAGAAGTCCATAGATTGTAAATACTTATTAATCAAATTATTCATTATTGGTAGATACTTCTTAATAATGTTGGCTTTAACGCCTGTATCATTTAATATTTCTCTGGCAATATCAATATATTTCTTTTCTTCCACAGCCTTTTCTTTTTCAACGTTTACAGATTTTAAACTTTCTTTTATTTGTTCTAATTCTTGTGCTACTTTGTTTGTATTTTCTGAGTCTAATTCTAACTTAGCTATTTCTGAATCTAATCTATTTGAGTGTCTATTAATTTCTGAAATAGAAGTATTGATTTTTGCTACAGCTATATTTAATTCTGACAGTTTGTCATTTAGTTTACCCATTTCATCTACTTTTGCTTGTGTTTTTTCCATTTCATTTGAAAGTTCACTTAGACCTTTTTCTAATTCATTTATTTTATTTTTTTCTGTAATTACTTTTTTTTCTTTAAAAGATGATTCGATTGGTTGTGTGCAAGTAGGACAAGTGTCATTTTCTTCAAAAAAGTTTAAAGTTTTTTTATGATTTGACAAGTTAGTTTCTATTTTTGTTTCTAACTTTGAAAGGTCATAAATTTTTTTATTATGTTTTTCAGCCACCCATATTTCTGCCTTTGCAGTTATAATTTTTTCATTTAATAATTGTAATTTTTGATTATATTCGTAATTACTTTGTTCATTTTCTTTTAGTTGTTTTTTTCTGTCTTCAATATCCGAAGTGTCTCTATTTTTTATTTGTTCAAAATGTTTCTTTTGTAGTTCGTATTTTTCTGTCATTAGATCGTATCTATGTTTTACATCTATAACAGCTTTGCTTAATTCACCTTGTTTTTGTCTTAATAATAAATCCATATGACTAAAAACTCTTATGTCTAATATTTCTTCTACTACCTCTCGTCTGTATCTAGCACGTAGGTGCATAAAAGGTTCATAAGAGGTAGAACCTAAAATAACAACTTGACAAAAAGCTCTATAATTACATTTTAATATGTTTTGTTCTAACATATTTTGATAATCAATATTTGAAGCATCCTGATTTAATAATACATTGTTACAATAGATTTCAAATGTATTTGGTTTAACTCCTCTTACAACTTTATATTTCTTATTACTTGTTTCAAATTCACATTCAATTAAACAATCATTTTGATTAATTGTGTTTACCAATTGTTCTTTTTTTATATCTCTAAAAGGTCTATTGAATAATGCAAAACACAATGCGTCAAGTAAAGTAGATTTACCTGCACCGTTTGTTCCAATAATAAGTGTTGATTGTGCTTTAGCTAAATCAACTTCTATAAACTGATTACCAGTAGATAAAAAATTTCGCCATCTAAGTTTTTTAAAATATATCATACTGTAGTGGTTGTGTCATTAGCTTCTATGTAAATTGATTTTAAATATTGTTTTAGTTTTGATTTATTTACATCCGTTTCTATCTGATCAACATAATTATTTAAAAATGTAAGTGTGTCTTCGCCCATTTCTAATATATCATCTCTAACACTAGCTTTAATATCTGAAAAATCTTCTATAATATTTAAATCATACACAGATATTTCATTATACAATCTTTCTACAAATTTGTCAAATACTTGATTGTCTGTTTTATTTAATACAATTAATTTAATAAAATGATTGTTGTATTCAGATATATCAAGGCTTTTATAATCTCTTTTTTTATCATCATATATTATTTTTTTATGTATTGTATATGGATTTATTATTCTTTCTATTTCTCTTGTTTCAGTATCAAATATATGAAAGCCTTTTGGATCCTGATAGTCTGACCAAGTCATTTCATATTGAGCACCACAATAGTAAATCTGACCATCATCTGTATGTTTGTGAAAGTGGCCTGATACAACTCTATCAAATCTACTAAAGTCTGATTTATTTAATCCGTGTTCATTAATTACACCATTTTGCATTTCAATACCTTTAATTTCTAAATGGCCAAAACATAAATCTGCCTTAGCTGTTTTTAACATTTCTAAAGAATGGTTGTAGTTATCATCACAAATCCAAGGAACAAATAATATATCTGTCCCGCCAATGTTGACTAAAGTAGATTTTGTGTAAATCCAAGGTTCTTTATTTCCGTCAAATGATGTATATAAGTTTTCTACAGCATTAACTTGATTTGTATTTTTGAAATATGTATCGTGGTTTCCAATAATAATGTGTGTATCTATATTTTCTTCATATAACCTATCAAAAAAATATTTTCTAAAAACTGAAGCTGTTTGAAAGTTAATAAACTTTCTTCTATCAACAACATCACCTAAATGAATTAAGGTTTTTATGTTGTGTTGTTTTAAGTAAGGAAAAAAGATTTCGTTATAAAATCTTAATTGATAGTTTCTAAAAGCTTCGCTGTCGTTACGAACACCAAAATGGGTATCGTTTAGTAATGCAATTTTCATTATATATCTAAAACGCTTGTATAAGTTCTTTTTTTTCTTTTTTTAATCTTTATATCTTTTGGATCAGGTTGTTCATCAGTTGATGGTTTGTTTTTTCTTAAAAATTCTAAAAATTGGTTTTTGTAATTGTTGTCTGTATCTCCTGGCAGTACAGTAAATTCATCTATATTAGCTTCTTCAATCATTTTGTATTTAATAGAAGCTTGTTTTTTCTCTTTCTGTATTCTTCTAATAAAAGCATAATAAATTATTTGCGTAAAATAAGCAAATGGGTTGTTTGATTTTTTATGATTAAAGTTACCTAAATATTGTAAACAATTTTCTATACCATCTGAAATCATATCATCTCTAAAGGTATAATTTATAAAGTTTGGTCTATAAGATAAATGATTCGCAATCTTTAAAAAACATTCTCCTATATAATTTGTTACTGGAGGATTTTTTCTACCACGTTTTTTAGCTTTTTCACAACGGTCTTTATATTCAACCATCGCTTCAAAAAACTTCTTATTATCAACGTAATGTTCCGATCTTTTTTTTGTTTTAGTCATAATTATATAATACTACATTTAGTTGTTTTTGTCAATGGTTGACGATTAAATTAACCAATTAAATACAGCCCTCATAGCAAGAAACATATAGAATAGTTCCATTAACATACGAGGTATGTCTTTGTCTTTCCAACCCATATACACCCATATAGCACAGGAAAAACAACCTATTAACCATCCTACCCATTGTGTTGAGATATTTGCACCTGAAAGTATAAATGCACTTAACATAGCAAGAAGAAATCCTGCCCATCGGCCTTTACTTATATCTTTATAATATCTAATTTTCATAAGCACTTGACATAATTTAATTTTACTGTTATAATACCCTTGTGGGTTGTTGCCGAGAACCAGCTACCTCACTAGTGTAATTTCTTCTTATTATTATTTTTAATAAATTTAGTAATCTCCCTCATCTCATCTTCATTAACTTCTCTATCATAATCTTCATCATTGGAAACGGCAAAAGATAATTCTTCTTGTGTCATATTTCTTTCAATATATCCAGGAAGTGGTTGTTTAACATTTTTTATAGCTGCAGTTAGTTGATCGTATCTTTCTGTAAACTGAGGAGTGGCATTGCAGATTGTAATAATTTTATCTATAGGAATTGTTACCACTTTTTCATCTGTAAATCCTACCCACTTAACTAATGCTATGTAATCGGAGATACCGTGTTCAGTAATTCTAGGAACATATTTAATTAACATAGGTTCCTGTAATCTCAATAGTTTTGAGTTTTCAGGTAATTGATTTTTAGCTAGAGGAAATTTACAACATATTTCTTCTCCAGAAACCAATCTGAGTATTTTAACCGACTTTGTATCTATACGATTAATCATATAACTATTTATCTTTCTTTAGGTCTAGTATAACACAATGTGTACCACCAGTACGTTGAGTTATTTGATAGTTTTCCAATGCAGCTTCTTTAAAATATTTCATATTATACTCACCTTTATTCTCATTTTTATTTTTATTTCCTGGAAGATAATCGTGGAATGCAATACTAAAATTATCAGTTGTTCTTTTTAATATTTCTTTACAATCACCCAATCCAATAGAGGCGTCAACAAAAACAAACTCATATAACAAATTATATTGTAAATGTGGATTAAACCAAAAGTCTTTACTTTCCATAATATGTCTCTTAGCAAACTTTAATCCTTTAAAAGTAAATATATCATTTCTATCAATAGTAACTACAAGTGAACCGTTTGTTGAAAGAGCAGCTGTACTCTTACCTGTTCCTGTACCTATTTCTAAAATTGTTCTAGCATTTCTACTCTCATAAAGTAAAAAAATAAAATCCTCATCTGAAATCATAAATCATATCTTTCAAAGTTATTGTGTGTATTTCATAGTTAAAATTTTCTCTATTGTATATGTTAACTCTTTCCTGAAAATGTGTTAACGTAAAATTCTTTTTATCTTTATAGGTCAGATCATCTGAAATATCATATACTGTTGCACTTTGTTTTTTATCTCCAACCCTCAATCCTCTACCAATACTTTGTAATATTCTGATAGGACTTTTACTAGGACTTGTAAAAACAATATTGTGTAGATTACGTATATTAATACCAGTAGAAAAAGTTCCAAATGAAGCAATAATAATAGCATTATCTGACTTTTCTGTAATTGCTCTAATCTTTTCCCTATCCTCTGTTTCTGTTCCACCATAAACAAAAAACACTTTTCTTTTTGGATCAGCCTTTTGTTTAATTAAGTTAAATAGATTTTCACCGTGTTTTTCTACTAATTGAAACAAACATAAAGTATTACCATTTAAGGCTAAAGTAAGATTTCTTATATATTTGTTACGAGATACATTTTGAGTAAGATATTCTAGTTCTTCAAAGTACTTAACACCATATACTTTTTTAGCTTCTGCTTCTGGATATTTTAGATTTAAACAAACAATCTTTAAGTTTGCTAGTTGTTTTCTTTCAATTAATTCAGTTGTTGATACAACCTTATTGACCATACCAAACAGACCTGTCAACACTAACTTATGTGTTTTACTATCATCTAAAGTTCCTGTAAGGCCAATACGATACTTACAATCAGTTAACTTTGTCATAATCTTTGTTAATGAAACAGCTTTAAAAAGATGTGCTTCATCACCAATTACAGCACCATAATTTTCAAAAGAAGCTTTAGGTAATTTATATAATGACTGCCAAGTAGAAATAACTACTCTCTTGTTTTCATCAATATCATAACCGTGATATTTTCTACTTACATTCTTTGTAACGTTATATCCATAATCTTTAAAGTCTTTATATAATTGTTCTACAAGTGAGGTAGTAGGTACAATGATTAAAACATTATTGTTTATTGAATTAAGATAATGTCTGACCAACATATAGATAATAAGCGACTTACCTGAAGCTGTAGGTGATAATATTAATCCTCTATCATATTCTAATGCGAATTTAAATGCGTTTATTTGATAATCCCTAGGTTTAATAGATAGATCATATTCTTTAATCATACCGTCTATATCGGCGGCTGAGACACTCCTATGTGTCAATATTTGACTAGATTCAACAATATATACGTTTTTCTTCTTACACCATTCTTGTAGATAAGGATATAACCCTACATACATTTGACCTGTAGCATAAGAGTATAATCTTATTTTTCCATCCCAAACTCTACTACGAAACTGAGGTGTAAACTTATAACCAGGAACCTCAAAAGAAAAATAGTCGGACAATTCTCTACGAATAGAAGCGTCAGCGTCAATTTTTATGTAAACATCATTAAGCTTTTCTACAATTATACTTTGCATATTATTTAAAAGGACTTCCTACAATCCAACCAACTAATGATTTTCTTACACCTTTTATAACAGGATTAACTTTATGCCAAACAAAACTAGGAAACACTATCATAGTTCCTATTTGTTTATCATCTATTTTTACATATCTTTGTTTTTCTGTTTTAGGAGAGGGAACGCAAATTTCAAATTCACCACCTTCGTATTCATCATTTAACAATAAAGTAAAACTTAACTTTCTTATTAAACCATTTGGATATGGTTTGTTGTGTGTATCAATATGCCAATCATAAAAATCATTTTGATTATAAACTGTATATTGAAACGGCTCACATTCAGTTAAGTCATAATTCCATATCTTATTACAAGTCTGAATTGTACTTGATAAAACATTTTCAATACTCTCATCTTTAATCCAAGAAACAGTTGACTTACGATTATTTTGATGGCCTTCTTTTATTTTTGCGTCAGTTAATTTTTGTTGCTCACCAATTGAAATTATTTCATTACAGATACTTTTAGAAATGACAGATTGATGGACCTTGTATGGTTCAGGAGTAAACATTTTAGATAACGCCAGAAGTAAATTTTTTCCACTCTATAGCATTTTTAATTTGAAATGTACGATTTGAAATAATACGAATAGTTTTATCTAAGTAATCAACAACACTTTGTATATACGTTACCTTTTGTTCTAACTTAATAATTTCATCATCAGCTTTTAAATACTTGTCAACATCTTGTTTTAAGATTTTTAGATTAAAAGGTTTTTCTTGGTACACTTGAGGATCAGCTTTACCAGTATAATACTCCCACTTATCTTTTATTAATCTATCTCTATCTTGTTCGGCCTTTTTTAATAGATTAATATATTGATTGTGAAACTTACAATACTTATTATGTAAGGCTGGTGTTTTTAACGATTCCAAATCCAATTCAGTATCGTTTATTTGAAGGTCTTTATCGGCTAAAGCCTGTAATTCATCAAAGGTCATAATATCTCCATTATATCATTTATTGACTATTTAGTCAATGGTTTAGGATGTAGTTTCTAGTGTTCCTGTGGCACTAACATTTGCAAATTCATATATCTTATATTGAAATGTTACAGTAGCAGTTAGATAATCAACATCCGTTGCTTGTTGATTGTAATCTAATCCAGATAAAGAAATAGGATATACATCTCTAAATCGTATTTCTATATTTGAATTATTTTTGCTTGTCAACACAAACAATGTAGCGTCTGAATATAGACCTCCATCATCTGGTGTTTGTTTTGATACTTGACCTATCTCACTTGAATAAGTCTCATTCGTTGTTGTAGGAAATCTATCTGAGCCTGCACTTTGTAAAGCTCTGTATTGTGAATAGTCTTTTGGAAATCCAAGGCCTGTTAACCAACCGTGTATCTCTCTATAGTTTTCTAAATTTTCATCTACTAAAAAAGAAATATTTAAAGTATCATAATCTAATTTATCACCTGGAATTGGAACATCTTTTAAAGGTGTAGGTAAAGATGTACTACCTAAAGTAACACCAGGTATATTTGCAGCTGTACAAAAGTATTCTACCTTAGGTAATTTAAATATAGAAAATTTAAATTGAGTAGGACTTGCATAGTCTAACTTTGTAGGTTGTCTGCTATAACTATTTGTAGTTGTCATAATACTATTTATGAGAGTTTTGTTTATCTACTTCTTCCCATTCTTTAGTAATTTCTTCTTGTTCAGCGTTTTTTTTAATCTTATCACATTCACTAGGATTAAACATACAACCTAACATAAGTCCAAGTGAACCATCATATACACTAGGTTGTTTAGATTTAGTTATAGGTTTATTTGTACATCCCCATATTCCTAACACAATTATAGTTAAGAATAATCCAAGGATAATATATCGTTCTAACTTTTTATTCATTTTTCCACACACACTACTCTTATAGCAGAATGTTCTATTTCAAACTGTTTATTTAATTTGTTCATTTCTACTATACATTCCTGTTGTGTCTTATATTCTTTAATATCCATTTCAGTAAAGAGTTTAAACTCTTTGTCATAAAAATCAAACAACAAAGGAATGAGATAAATTATCTTAATCATATGATTATTTAGTGCTAAAAAAAAGGGCGACTTTTTAGGGCCGCC
>Ga0222714_10005846_pt1 | contig 11574 bp, 30 predicted proteins | sample C33_3DmetaG_FD_165048 | JGI IMG/M metagenome (GOLD analysis project Ga0222714, IMG submission 165048) | Estuarine water microbial communities from San Francisco Bay, California, United States - C33_3D | ecosystem: Environmental > Aquatic > Marine > Unclassified | place: USA: California... | reverse complement strand
ACGGTAATAATCAATGCTTCTCATTGTTCTTTAATCACACAAGATGAAGTGCATTTAAGTTCACCAGAAGACCCAACAACCGTAGAAGTATGTTGAGGAGTTCTGTCTGGTGTTAAATTATAGGACATAAGTGCCGAAACGAAAAACGCAAGTGCTGGAATCGCAACATATTGTAGATAAGTTTTACTGCTCATTGTCCTAATCTTAGTTTGCGTTCAGGTGAAATGGTAGGATTGAAGTCATCATCATAAGGGTAGATATATTCAAGATACCATCCCAAAGATAACCCCTCCCAAAACTCATCATATCCCCAAGTATCACCATCATTATAACAATCCAGACAATTCCAGAAGTTATGGAATCCCTCAAGAAAGATTTCAAGTTTTGTTGGATTTTCAAACCTCACGGCGTCTCATCACTCCAATAGTACCTCAGTTTATCACCATCCGCAGAAATATTCAAGTGATAGATTTTATCATTTTCACCATAAACACCAATCCAAAGTGTGCGTTCGTTCATACTTTCCAGGTGAAACATTTGAATGTCTTGGAGAACAATTTCGTCGGGGTTTTCAGTGAAGCGGCTCATTTTTTCAACTTCATACTCTTCATTTCATACTCTTTATATTCACCATCTTTATCAACTTTATCTTCACATTTAATATAAAAGATAATATTAGTACCACTCGCAAGTTGTTCTTCAATTCCTTCCATCGTTCTATATGTTCCAGTTCTCAGTTTTTCTGGAAGAGAATTAAATGCATCTTCAAGAGTTTTGATTTGTTCTTGTGTTAATCCAGTCATGCTCCAATCTCATCAAGTTTCTCATTGATAATACCATTCATATCAAGTGTGCGGGGATCAATACCAGCATCAGTACAATCCATGATAAACTCCATGAATGCTCCGAGAATGAGACAAGCACGGCGTTTATCATCAATTGGCATGGCAACATAGTTTAGCACATGACAGTAGAGATCATCGTAAGTCATTGAATTACCTCCCAGTGTGAATCAGATTTGTCACCGAAACGATTAGTGCCAGTGCGAGTTGATACCCAGAAAAAGTATTTGCGATTTTCTGAGGCAAGAAACAACTCACCACCAGTATCCTGCTCCACAATGCAAACAGGATTGTTTTCCATCATATTTGCAAGACGGTTTTTTGCCTTGCTACTGATTGGTTTGACTTTGACTTTCCTCATTTTCCTCATCAGTCAGGACAGTTCCCATCGGACCTTTTTTAAGGCGTTCCCACTCTGCGTCTGCTTGTTGCATATCATCAAACTTCTTCCTCAGGTCTTCACCCAAAGTCAGTTCAAACTCATCAGCAACCTTACGCATATCTTCTTCTCTGCGGTGTTCACCGAATGCGAGACCACAAGCACCTTTCATAATATTGAGGTCATCGTGACCCATTGCACGGGCAACGGTTGCAAAAAAGTTAAACAGTTGATAAGTGTTAAGGTCTTCAGCAGGAACCTGAAAAGTATAATGCTCTTCGGGGAGCATCATATCATCAAAACCACTGCTGTAATGTGTAGAAGTCCATTCAGTATCGAAAGAAACTTTTAGGGTTGCTTTGTAAGTCATTGGGGGCGGCAGATCATGTAAGTATTATAGGGCATACAGACCAAAATTGGTTGCCCTTGATCCAGTTTCCAAAGTGTCACACCAGCAATGATAAACTGGAGAAATGGTAGTATCAATATAATTCTATTCCTCATCTTCCTCTATCAACTTCTTCAACTCATTCATAACATCATCCAAAGGAATGAGTTCTACTTTACCACTATCAATATCATCTACCATTTCTTGTAGATATTCAAGGAATTCTTTTGAATAAGTTTCATCTAGGTTGATAGAAGTCCAGAACCAGTTATAACATTCTTCATAGGGATCATCCTCTTCCAATAGAGCATAGTTCTCATAGTTTCCACTGATGAGGTCTCTCCACATTTTGAAATTGTTCCACATCTCCCTCCAACCAGTTTGGAAGCAATGCCCAAAATAATACTCAACCCAAGTCAACTTCTTGCTCATCTACATTCTCCAAGTAGTTCCAATTCCAGGTGCGTGAAAGAATATCTACATCCAATCCAAACTTATGTGCCCAGAACAGAATACTCAAAGTTGAACCAGAACCTGATTTGATTTGAATATAAGGCCAGGAGGGATAATCATTCCAACTGACTGATAGTTGAAGCAGTGACCAGTTTTTTACATTCAACAGTTGAACATACCAATCGTGCCCGTAATCTTCACGGTGCTTAAATTGAAATAGTGTCATCGTCCTGTTACATCCTCATAGTCTTGTAGTTTACCATATTTGAAGTGAAGTTTCAACCTAGGCCAATCTTCCCACTTACCTTCCCATTGTTCTGGATAGATTTCAATATATTTGGTAATAGAATGAACACGATACTTTCCATGAACTCCCGTAGGAATCCACTCATAGTTTAGAAATAGATGTTTATCGCTGTATCGTGGATCATCTTTTTTAATAATCTCAAACGTATTGGTTCCTTTATAATCACCACACCACAAATATCCAGTAGGATCTATCCAGAAGTGTGACATTGTGCCACTATAACCCTCTTCAATGTCTTTGGTTTGGTTTATACCCATAAAAGGTTCTGGTAGAGGGTAACTACTTTTCACCCAATCAAACATTCCCATTTGTTTTTCTCCAAATCACAGCAGGGTAGGGCATTTAGTAGCAACAACAGCAAGAGCAGTGACTTCAATCGCAGGAGATTTGTTAATAACTTTCCTCACATTATTCCCACCAAACTTATCATTTGCTTTGGAATAGGCAATAAGAACAGATTTAAGTGTGTCCATACCCTGTGCTTTCGCAGCACAGAAGTCACCAGCAACAAAATTAAGTAATGTGAGTAGTGTGAGTTCGGTCATTTCTTTAAGTATTTTTGTTTTTCTGTATCAAAGGTTGTCCACTTTGCTATTGTAAGGCACATCCGAATTGTTTGATGTTCACGATCATACAATTCCCAGTCACCTTTGCACATAGCATTGTATCGTCTTTGATAGGCACATTGCCAAACATCCCGAAAGATTTTATCTTTTTCAGTCAAAGACATATCTTTTCACCACAAATCCACTGCTTCCCATTACGATGGAGTTCATAATAACCAATCCAGTCACGCTTCACATAAAGATAGTGTGTGCCGTCTTCTCTCTCACAAATAAAGTCACACTTGTGAGGAGAATAGAGACGGAGTTCAATTACTTTGTCGTTTTTGTTCAGCATATTCAATCACAATTTTCTTGTGCTCGTTATACTTATCAGTTACAAGAACAGTGTAAAGTTTTCCACCAAGTTCTTCTGCTACCATTTCTAGCATGGTTAGTTGTTCAGGGGTCATTTTTCTTCAACGTGAAGGAACCATCTTTGTTGTCAATCCATTTTAGCACATCACCCTCTTTCCACCCAAGTTCTTCAATCATTTCTGGCGGAAATGTGATTACACCATCATCATCGATTACCAGTGTAGTTTTCATTGAAGACCTTTTAGGACTTCCTCAAACTTATCAGCACGATTTTTATGCTGTTCGGCATTTTGTTCTAGCACATCTACAATGTCCCCAAGAATGGTGTCCACAGGAGCATCAGAATCAAAGTATTGTTGGATTGCTTCGGCAAGATATCTCTTCCGACTCCATTCCATACTGTAGGGTTTGTAGTCCATGACGATAGAGTATTTGCTAGGTATTATAGGTCCTTTAACCTTCATTGTCAAGTTCTTTCAAGTAATCAGTCCACCACTGTGGGTCTTTCTGCATTTTCCAGTTAGGAACATCAAGACCACGCTCAAAATACCACTGCCAGAGTGCCTGCTCGATTATTTCCTTTGTTTCAATAATCTTCGCTTTCTTCATCAACGTCTTCATATGGGTTTTCCAAATAAGGTCCGTGTGGTCGTTTGGCGTCATCTCTGACATACTTCTGCTCCATATTAACAGTAGCAATCCATACTGACAGTTTCATCACCAACCATATCACAACAAGGGGTAAAAAGCAAGCAATAAGAATTAAAGCTTTCATTCTTCAATCTCCCAGCATTTTTGGAACTTATCTCTCAACTCATTGATTTTAACATTGTGTTGAAACTCCATAATGTGGTCTTTTATTTCCTTCTCCTCATCAGTAAACTCCATACGATATTTGAGTTTAGTATCAACAAGACGCACCATTTCCATATAGAACTCAGTACCCTTATGAATAAACTCCTCGTAGGTCATTAAATGATTCCTTGCTGGCACATATATTGTAGGGTTTCTTTCATACCACCAACATGCTTAAATCCAATGTTAATTTGTGGATATTCGGCACCAGAACCAAACTCTGCCTCAAATCCTCTTTGAGTGAAGTGTTCGTTTAACTTATATTCAAGAAATTCACCACCAAGTGCTTTCAAAAGCAAAGCAATACGCTCACACTCTTGACTTCCGTTAGAATAAATTACTGCTGTTTCAGTCACGCTGCCTCCAATCAGTTTCGTCATCGTCTCTCTTAAACCAGTCAAGAAGATCGTCTGGACTATCAAAGCCACGACGACCAAATCTCTCATGTCCTAAACCACCAATATCAAGTTGGTTCATAAAGTCGTCCATATCGTCCATGTCAGGATTCTCTGCTCTTCTTCTTGCCTGACGAAGAATAGTAGCAGCAGAACGATTGGACTTGGCAAGTTTCTCTGCCCAAATCATATCTTCCAAACTCACTTCTTCATGCAGAACAATCTTCTCACAAATTGCTTCAAGACGAAGACGATATTGCGTAGAGAGCATATTTTACTCCTGGTATGGTTTATTTATTTTCTTCAAAGTATTTCTGTAACTCTTTGGCGAGTTTCATAGAACGACGCCACATTAGATATTTTACCACAGGATTACGGGGATTGTGCGTAATCCACCACCACTGACGCTGAATGTATGCTTTTGCTAACCTATACACATAATAAAAAGCAGCGGCAACGCTCTCATCAGTTACGATGAAATACGCAGCCACTGCAAATAGAAAAAATGAAAATATCTGAAAGTTCATGTATTAAACTCCACATCTCTACGGGAGTTTAGATACTCAAGAACCTCTTGTCTCCATTCAAGTAATTCATTGTAACATTGTTGATTGTGAGCACATTGTCTCAACTCATGGTCTGGTTTCAATACACTTTCAATAAACAATCCAAGAGCATCCTTGCGTTTTTGTTCTTTGTTCATGAGTTGATTTCAGTTATAGTATTTAAACTACTTCTTCTTGGACTTTTTCATTTCCTTGAGAATGTAGTTCTTAGCAGCAGTGTAGTTCTTCGATTCATGAACCACTGATCCATTATGAATGATGGCAAACGCTTTACAACCAATCATTGGAACTGCTGCCCACATGCCATCTTTTGTTACATAACCCTGAGGATCTCCTGGTACTGGATCAAGAATACCAGGACGATCAATAAAAGGTTTTTGAAAACGTTCGCTCATCCGAATACCGCAGTAACACCAATAATTTTAGCATTAGGATTACGGGCAAGTGCTACCTGCCGTGCTTCTTGATAGTCCCGTGCTTCTACAATTTCATTGAACACTTTACCAGCAACGAAGAGTTGGACTTTGCAGCGCATTGGTTTTCTCCTGAACAAACTTAGTATAAGGCACTGAGCAATGGATTCAAAGGGGACTGTGCCACTTCCTCATCTGTCACAAAGGGGTCAATCTTGTCATAAGACTCAACCCATTCTCTTGCTTTTTCAAAGTATTCTGGACTATTTTCAATCCCAATGTATTGGCGGTTGATGTTCTTGCAGGCAATAATTGTTGAACCAGAACCCATGCAGTTATCTAGGATAACATCACCTTCATTACTATAAGTCTTGATAAAATACTCAATCATTGCCACAGGTTTCTGTGTTGGGTGAAACTTCAATGGATCATCGTTGTTGATGACAGGAAATTGCAGAACATCACGGGGGTAACGTGTAGTTCCACCACCAGGATTGCCCAGTCGCTTCTCAACATGGTTATAATTGCGTTTTTTATCTGGCGCAGGCATGTTGTCCTTCGGCAGCACGGCGTTCATCGGTTTATGCCCATGTGTCATTTGGGGATTGTATGTTGGCAACTTACGATAAAATACCAGCACATTCTCATGCGCTTTCATTGGCATCTTCTTTGCATTTAGGTGTCCAGTTGCCTTATTCTTTTCCCAGATCCATTCATACTTGAAATACTTCAAGTTAGAACATGCAAGAACCTTATCAAATGGTGGTTGAGCAGTGAGTACAATTGCACCATTTTCCTTCACCACACGATGATATTGCTCCCATAGTTGATCGAATGGAATCAAACAATCCCACTCATTCTGAGTAGTCCCATAGGGCAAATCACAAAAGACCATATCCACACAACCATCAGGAAGTGTGGACATAATCTCTAAACAATCTCCTTGAAACAGTTGATTCATCGCTTAACAACAGAAATAGCAGGTTGACCTTGATTGAACACGGTGTCCACCACCGCTTGCACCTTACGGGCGGTGCTGATGCCCACAGAAGAGTAGACAGGGATGCAGACCAACCCAAAGGACTTAGTATACTCGGAAAGGTTTCCAGGCGCAATAGCGCCGCTTCTGAGCGCCTCTGCATCGCTCTGGTGAAGGCGAATCACTCGCCCAATGGTTTGGGAAACACCAATGTAATCCATCGAACGCATAAAGAGAACTGCTTCCAAACCAGAAACATTGATACCCTCAGAGAGAATGCTGTGGTGAAGAACCACAAACTTCTTAGAGTCATCCTTACCCCAAGCACTGAGAGTATCGAAGAACACCTCACGATTCACCTTTTGACCATCAATGATTGCACCAGTCTTGGAAGTAATATACATCCAAGAGAAACCACGATCTTCCAGTTGCTTGCAGAAATCAGTTTGAGAAACAAGATTCTGAATCTGTTTGGTTGCCTTAGCACAAATCAGAACCTTCTCAACCTCCTGAGCATCGATGGTAGCAATCAGATTCTCACAATCAACATCAGCAACGATTTGACCCTTGCTCAGCATCTCAAACTGCTGCACCACAACCTTAGGAGGAACAATGAAACCACCCTCAACCAGTTCAGGAGCAGGGACATTACAAATAACGTTGCCATAAACAGCAGCATCATTCATACCTGGTTTTGCAATAGTGGCAGAATGCTTAGGAGTAGCAGTGAAGAAATAGCAGCGGTCAGCAGCAGAAGAGAAATGCTCGGTGGCAGGGAAGAAATGGCGTTGAACAGAATTGTGTGCCTCATCGAAGTAAATGGTATTGACAGGAATATCTGCCTGTTGCAGACGTTGCAGAGAGTTGTAGGTGGTGAAGATCAGTTTATGACCCTGAGTTTGCTCATACCAGGAACGAATCACATTAGGGCGAGTGCTGCTGAAATGATGAGTCTCACCACTGTGGACGTGCAGCACGCTTGCATTGGTGATAAACTCTAAAAACTCACAAGACAGTTGCTCAGCAAGCAGAATGCGAGGAGCAACAACAACAATAGTTTGAGGAATATCTTTCAGAAACTCACGCATTGCATCAAAGATTGCAATGTTGGTTTTACCACCGCCAGTAGGAATAATAACTTGACCACGCAGGTACTTAGCAAGGGCATCCAGAGCACGTTGCTGGTGAGGTCGGAGTTGAATCACAGGTCTCATAGCGTATAAGACTATTATAGCAGAAAACCGCCTCTGGTGCGACCCAGTGGACGGTTCATGAACTGGTTGTGTATTTGATTGCTACTGTAAAACGATGACGATCTCTAAATGTAGTAGCACGGTGTAAGATGTTGCCTTCAAACAACACCAGACGGTTTGGTGTTGGAAATATACCTCTTATTTCATTATTAATTACAAATTGAGTTTCTCCTCCATCATCTGGTTCCCATTTATCATTAGGATAGTATAAAAACGTTATTCCATCTTCACCATCCGTATGAAAGTATGGACGTTCGCTTGGAGCAAAACAATTTATGTACATTTCACATAATCGTTGCCCAAGACAATACGATTGTGTCTTATAGCGAAATAATTCGTAAATATCTTTTTTAGAGTCTATCAAATGAACCATACCTGTTGGTGGTAATCCTTTACGATCTACTTCACCATAATGATATGCTGCATCTTCACAATAATTCAGCACAAATTTATGTTGTTCAGGTGTTAAAAAATTATCAATGATTTCCATACTGTGTCACTCTGATATTAAATGATAAAGTAATTCTTGGATAATCTGTTTTCTTTCCTGGTGGAACACAGTGTTGTAGGTAAGAAGGAAACATAAGTAAATCTCCTTCTTCTATATTAGGAACATAGACATCACCACAACGAGTTCTATCCAACTCAACACTTAAATTTCTAATCTGAGATAAAGGATCATGAAACTCTGGCGATTGGTGAATTTTTTCATCAAAAGATAGAAAGTGAATAAAAGAAAAGTGTGAAGGTCTTAAAGGTGTTCCTAAATGATCATGAACTTCCTGATATTCACCATCGGTATAGACATTATACCAAATAGTATCGATATCTACATTGAATTCTTTATCGAATACCTCTCTCATACATTCGATATATTCTTCTTCTAATAAATCTCGATTTCTTTTAATAACTTCTGATTCTTTACCAAAAGAAGTCTTGATCTTATTAGTTGTCCAATCTTCTGGTATTGTAAGATTATTAGAAGTCTCTAAAATATCTGGTACTAGTATATCTTTAAGACGATTATTATTTTTGATCCGGGTCTTAAAGATTGTTACCGGAAATAATTCTAGAGACTTCATTTCTTCAACCAGGACAAAGGTAGTCTACTGGGATTCAGAGGTATTGTCAAGCCCCATATCGTTTTGAATGTCAGAGAATCTTTCTTCCCAGTTAGAAGAATCAACCCCCCACTTATTAAGAGGGCAGGAATCTAGGATAATTTTTGCTTTTCCAGGAACATAGCAACCGCACTCTCTACAACGGTTTTCTAGTTCATCATACATATCACACCCTTTACAGGTAGTCATTCTTTCCTTATAAACTTCATCGGAAACGAACAATACCTTATCTTGATTTTTTGTGATATAATTCAACAACTCCCAAGTGTATCCAGCAAGATTTTTTCCTTGCTGAGCGAGGGATGGATATTCTTTGTCAGACATAATAGTTTAGAATAACTAAAAAATTATTTAGAGATTGATTGCACCTCTGATTGTGTTGGAATTTGTGGTTCCATAAAGATCATAAGTGTTAGATCCAAATTTGTTGATTGCTGCTCCTGCACGACCTCTTGTTCTATTTCCTGTGGTTTCTCCACCATCCGATCCCCAGTCTCCACCATCACCACCTCTTCCACCGTTGCTTCCACATTCTCCACCCGATAAATTATATCCACCTGGGCAAGTTGGGCAGGTTCCTGCGGAACCATTTTCACCGTTACTTCTTGATTGATTATATCCCTGTCCGTTTCCACCACGTCCACCAATACCCTGAATTGGAGTTGTTGACGTTTGTTCCTTTCTACAAATTACACCACTTAACCAATTAACACACCTTTCTCTACATCTTGGCCAACCTGTACAAGTAGATTGGCAACAATTTCCACCATAAGTTCTAACTACAGATCCACCACTAGGACATCCAGCACTTCCTCCACATTGTTGATTTGCATATTCTTGCCAACACGTTCCTGTGCTTCCTCTTGCACCATTTTGACCCTGTTCTCCTCCTCCTCCACCACCATAGATTCTTGCACCAGAACCAACAATAACTCTATTATTTTTTCCAATACTTCCAAGATTTAAAGCAATTCCACCATCCTCACCAGACTGGTTTCCGTAAGGATAACCTCTTGAGTCATAACCACCAACTCCACCATATCCAAGAATCGAACCAGAAACGTCAATGCGGAAATTGTGAACAGTTAATCTTGGTGCTAATTGTGCTGCTGGATGATCTTTATAAAAAGAACCACAAGTTCCTGTAATCAAAACTCCTTTTTGAACGTTCTTTGTATGATTTCCAGTCGAATTTCCACCTTGTCCATCTCTACCAGAATATCCACCACCAGCAAAATCTAAACCTCTACCATTTGGATCATACAATCCCATTCTAAATCCAGGTTCAAGGCGACCGCTATTATCATCAGTTCCAGATTGCGTTGCCAAATATCTCTTGACAGAGTTTCTAAATTGAGATAAACTCAAATTATTTCCAGTAGAAATTTGTTCATTATGAGTTGCATCTGGTACAATAGGATTTTCTTTGTTTACATCTGTGTCTCTTCTTAATTGAGATGCACTAATCTGACTACCAAATCCAGATTGATCATCAGTAAAATAATTTCTTAACTGACTAAAAGAAATCTGACCAGATTGAAAAAACAGCGTATTTCCTTGTCCAGGATTTCTTGTTATAGTTACTGACATATATCAAATCCTCCTATTAATGGAAATCAGTCCAAGCAACTCCGGTATATCCTTGGAATTTACTAGTGTCTGTATTGAAAATGAATGCACCAGCAATCGTTGTAAGACCTACTCTTTCTGCCGTTGTAAGTCTTGGTGGGAGCATATATCTAAATGCTCCGGATAAAATATCTAAACCTGCTTCTGATAAATCAACAGCACACCTTGGAACAGTTGTTCCAACACCAACACTAGAACCAGAATCTAGAATAAAAGTAGTCGATTCAGATTCGACAACATTTTGTTTTAAAATAACTGCTTTATCTGCAATTACAAGTCCATCTCCACTAGAAGTAGTTGTTCCTATACCAACAGAATCGAATAAACTTTGACCAACAACATCTAATACAGATCTCGGGCTAGTTGTACCAAGTCCGACCTGAGAGAATAATGCTGTTGACGTTTGTGCGTCAATAGCCTGGACTGGATTTGTTGTTCCAATTCCAATGGAATTTATCTGAGCAACGTTCTGAACAATTATGTCATTGAACGTTGATACTCCAGTCAGTGTATTAATATTACTAGTTACGATACCTGGAAGTGTTATATCTGCACCAATTAATGATCCAAGAATCGTTAAGTTGCCACCAATATATGAATCACCAGTTACAGTTGAAGTTCCAACAACGTATAAGTTATGCTCTGGATTCGTGATACCTATTCCCAGTTTTCCATCATATGTTAAAGACATTAATTCATTGAATGTCTGACCATAAACCCAGTCAAATCTACCAGTGTCTATTCCAGATGCACCAGAATGTAAGTAGAAGTTGAAGTTTCCGGGAGCATAGTTTAGCAATTCAAATGTATCAACCGAGTTACCAAAACGAATAACACCAGCACTAGATCCAATAGAAACACCAGATTTCTCTTGTGCTAGAATCAATCTAGATTCTGAACCAACAGATTCAATTGTAGCAACTCCATCCTCAATGATTTGAATCTGCTGTGTTGGTGTTGCAGATCCTATACCAATCTTTCCATCAGATGATACAGTGAAAACAGTTCCACCAGTTCCTACATTAAACTCGGATGATGTAACGATTCCAGTTGCATTAACATTGGTAGTTCTAA